>Ga0111538_10005968_pt1 | contig 16540 bp, 8 predicted proteins | sample SoiMethybrSBSTD1_FD_79669 | JGI IMG/M metagenome (GOLD analysis project Ga0111538, IMG submission 79669) | Bulk soil microbial communities from a Populus tree surrounding site in Tennessee, USA - Soil MetaG P. TD hybrid SBSTD1 (version 2)... | ecosystem: Environmental > Terrestrial > Soil > Tree...
AGACAAAACTGTCGCTGCTACTGCTTTTGAGTGTCTCTCTACTGCCTTTTAGTGTTTACGCCCAGTCGGGACGCAAGACTGAACCAAAAGAAAGTAAAACCGATGCCACAAAGCCCGTCGACGACGGGATAACCGAATCCCGCATCGGCCCCAATGGCGAAACCGTCGAAGGCGACATCATCAAGTTTGATACATCGTTGGTGATGGTGCCGGTAGCGGTCATGGATCGCAACGGTCATTACGTCCCCCAGCTCCGCCGCGAAAACTTTCGCATCGAGGAGAATGGCGTCCAACAGAGAATCGCTTACTTTGCCACGACCGAAGCACCTTTCAGCGTCCTCTTATTAATCGATACCAGCGGCTCCACCGAATTACGCCTCCGCGAAATCCAGGACGCCGCGATCAAGTTCATCGACAAACTCAAACCGGCAGACCGCGTGATGGTGATGTCCTTCGACGATCGTATTGAGGTAGAGTGCAAGGCGACGACGGATCGCGACGTGATCACAAAAGCCATTCGTCACACCCGTACCGGTGGAGGCACGCGTCTTTACGACGCCGTTGACGACATTCTGAAAAAACAACTTAATACGATCGCAGGTCGAAAAGCTGTGGTTCTTTTCACAGATGGCGTTGATACAACTAGCCATCGTGCTACGTACGAGAGCACGGTGCGTTTGGCCCGGGAATCAGACGCACAAATCTATTCCGTTGATTACGACACATCCGGTAAAGGCACTCTTATGTCGAATGGAATTCCGATGCCGGGCAGTCGCGGAACCGTAATCGGTCTGCCGATTCCTACTCCGGGAATCCCAGGCACGTCGACCGGAGGATACCCTGGGGATTACAAGCGTGCAGTTGCCTATCTGCATGCCCTCGCAGACGCAACAGCCGGCCGTTTTTACAGTGGCGACTCGTTATTCGGCATCGACCAGGCATTCGCGTGGATCGCCGAAGAACTCGGAACCCAGTACAGTCTCGGCTATTATCCAGCTACGGCAGGCAAGGATGGTGAACAACGACAAATTAAAGTGAAAGTGACTGAAGCGAATCTGGTGGTGAAGGCCCGTGACAGTTACATCTATTCCGACAAGAGCAAGAAGTTCGCACAGGTTACACGACTCATGCCATAGTCGAGCCGTGTACGCTGTGGTTAGTTACTGTAGTAAAATTTGCCCTGCATCTCCCAGTTGCCGAGATTAAACCGTCTTTGCGCTCCGCAACTGAGACACTTCCGATAAGCGCGCCCCCCACGCGAGAACGGCCGGCTCAATTCCCCATGCCAACAACCGAATACGCGCGCCACTAAATCACTAATTTTGCCAGTTATTACTTGCATGATGATTACCTCTTGAATCTTCCGAGCTATCCTTCAACCCTTAACGCGCATTGCGGAACTGAAATGGGTCATCCGCCGCTACCGCAGGTGGTGAGGTTCGTCTTATACTAATGGGCTTTAATTCTTGGAACACGGAGAGTTAACGATTGAGTGAACACCCCACAGAGAACGTAACTCGTCTACTGATCGAGCTCTCCAACGGCGATCGGGCCGCGGTTGATCTTTTACTACCCGTCATCTACGATGAACTGCGGAAACTGGCAGCGAATTATCTGCGGCGTGAACGTGTCGATCACACGCTGCAACCAACCGCGCTGGTTCATGAGGCTTACATGAGACTCATCGATCAGTCGCGGGTAAACTGGCAGAACCGCGCTCATTTTTTCGGGGTTGCTGCCCAGATTATGCGACGCCTGCTTGTGGATCATGCACGCAAGCACAATGCAGAAAAGCGTGGCCAGGATTTTCAAAAACTCTCTCTGGATGAAAATATTGATCGAGCCGTCGAACGAAGCGCCGAGCTGATTGCGCTGGACGACGCGCTCAAAACTCTGGCCGCGTTGGATGCGCAAAAAGCGCGAATGGTCGAGTTACGTTACTTCGGCGGCCTTTCCATTGAAGAAACAGCAGACGTTCTGGGCGTCACTCCCACAACAATCAAACGTCACTGGCGGTTCGCAAAAGCCTGGCTCTATGGAGAAATGCAACGGAATAATTGACGCACGCAGTGAGTCCAATCCACAAGCAACGTCCTTACTAAGGTTTTCGTCGAAACCGCGCGCTCAGTTGTAATATGACCCCTGACCGCTGGCGACAAGTTGAGGAAATCTTTCAGGCGGCCCTCGATCTCTCACCGGAAGATCGAAAGCGCTACGTGTCCGATGTGTGTAAAGAGGACACTGACCTCAGGCGCGACGTCGAATCACTGCTTTCACAGTACGACAGTGCCGGCGAACTGCTCGACGAGCCGGTCTATGGCAACACCGAGCTGAGCGTGCTCGAGTCGTTTGTGGAAGAAAAGGATCCGATGCTCGGGCGGCGTCTCGGCTCTTACCGGATCGAAAAAGAAATCGGACGCGGGGGCATGGGTGCGGTTTATGAAGCATCACGCGCCGACAACGAGTTCAATAAGCGAGCCGCAATCAAACTGGTCAAACGCGGGATGGATACTGACTTCATCCTGCGCCGCTTTCGTAAAGAGCGGCAGATTCTCGCCGCACTGGATCACCCACACATCGCCGGTCTTCTCGACGGCGGCACCACCGAAGATGGTCTGCCCTACTTCGTCATGGAGTTTATCGAGGGGCAGCCACTCTATAATTATTGCGACAGCAACAACCTGAACGTCACCGAACGTCTGAAACTGTTTCGCGCCATCTGTGATGCCGTTCACTACGCGCACCAGAAACAGGTGGTCCACCGCGACATCAAACCGTCGAACGTTCTCGTAACTTCCGAGGGCGTACCGAAACTACTCGACTTCGGTATCGCCAAATTGCTCAATCCGCAACTCGCGGGTGATATCACCCACGATCCAACGGCAACAGCGATGCGGTTGATGACTCCGGAATACGCCTCACCGGAACAAGTCCAGGGCGCACCGACGACACCAACTACCGACGTTTATTCACTCGGCGTGTTGCTCTACGAACTGTTGACGGGACACAGACCATACCGTCTGCTTAATCGCGCACCACACGAGATCGCGCGTGTCATCTGCGAAGAAGCTCCGGCGCCGCCAAGCATCATCATCACGCGCGCGGAAGATCTGTTACCGAGTCTCTTCACCGGCGACGAGAACACCACCCTGCAACGGCTTTACGCCACGCGCGGCGGAACTCTCGAATCGCTGCGCCGCGCACTTACCGGCGACCTCGACAACATCGTGATGCAGGCTTTGCGTAAAGAGCCGGAGTGGCGATACCAGACCGCGGCCGATTTGCGCGACGACATCACTCGCTATCTCGAAGGCCGTCCGATTTCTGACTTACCGGATCCGCCAAATGCGAGCATGGTCTTACGACCCGACTCCAACCAGGAAAACTCGCTGGCCGTCTTGCCGATGAAGATCCTCGACATCAACCAGCCTGAAACGACTCCCGACTATCTCGGAACAGGTTTGGCAGATGCTCTCATCACGCGACTCAGCGCAATTCGGAGTTTTGCAGTTAGACCAACGAGCAGTGTGCTTCGTTACGGAACTGAGTCGGATCCACTGCGCGCCGGACGTGAGCTCGGCGTCACGTTTGTCCTGGACGGCAGAATCAGGCGCACGGCGGAACGTATTCGCGTGACGATTCAGTTGCTCAACGTACGCGAGGAAACAACGGCGTGGGCCGGACAGTTTGACGAACAGTTCACCGATGTTCTCAACCTCGAAGACGTCATCTCTTCGCACGTTGCCGAAGCGATCGTGCCGCATCTGACTGTCGACGAGCGCCTGCGACTCGCCAAACGAGGCACCGACAATCCACAGGCACACGAAGCATATCTGCGCGGACGTTTTTACTGGAACACCTTTACAGAAGAAGGTTTCGCACGAGCGATTGTTTGCTATCAACAGGCGATCGCGCTCGATCCGAAGTACGCACTCGCTTATGCGGGCGTGGCGAACTATCACAACTGGCTTGGTGTTTTCAGTGTGATGCCGTTTGCAGAGTGTTCAGCAGCGGCTTACGAAGCGGCCTCGACCGCGGTTGATCTCGATCCCAATCTTGCCGAAGCTCACGTTGCCCTCGGTCAGGCCGTACTCTGTCGCGACTTCGCCTGGGGTGGCGCCGAACATCACCTCGTTCGCGCGATTGAGCTCGATCCAAACTATCCGCCTGCACGCGTCTGGTATTCGCTCCAGCTCGCGATGGAAGGTCGCTTCAGTGAGTCGTTGCGCGAAGCGCACACCGGCAGGGATCTAGATCCGATGGCCGTCATATCTCGGTTCGCGGTGCTCTGGTGTTCGTATCACGCACGTCGTTTTGAAGAAGCTCATCGCTTTGCAGCCGCCACGCTAGAGAACGATCCGCGCAATCTCATGATGCTTTACGGCAGCAGCTTCGTATTGAGCCGGCTCGGCCGGCACGCGGAGGCAATTGAGACTGCGGAACAGTGCGTGGAGTTGATGGGCAAGGCTTCGCACACGCTCGGAAGACTCGCCAGCTCGCATGCTGCCGCGGGAGACCTCGAGGCGGCCCAAACCGTACTCGAAGACATGCTCAAGCTTGCGGAGCGCCGTTACGTGTCGCCATATCACCTGGCGCTCGTTACGTGTCGGTTGAATCGCTTGGAAGAATCACTCGACATGCTCGAGAAGGCGTATGACAGCGGCGACGCAAAGGTGCTGTGGATGGGAGTTGATCCGGAACTGGATCCACTTCACGGGCATCCGCGCTACAACGATCTGCTGCGCAAGCTGGATCACCGTCTCGCTGCTCTTCCTGCTATCGCGGGCCAGTTGCGTGCAGACCAGGAGTCAATTGCAGTGCTGCCGTTCCGCGTTCTGGGTCCGCCCGGAGAAAACACGGGCGATGAGTATCTCGGTATTGGCTTGACTGACGCGCTGATTACGCGTCTCAGCAACGTGCAACGTCTGGTAGTACGCCCGACCAGCAGTGTGCTGCGTTATCACGGCGCCGCGATCGAACCACTGCTTGCGGGTCGCGATCTCGGTATCGATTTTGTTGTCGATGGCAGTTTGAGGCGCGTCGGCAATCGCATTCGCGTGACGGCGCAACTGCTCAGTGTCAATGAAGGAGTAACTCGCTGGTCCGAACAGTTCGACGAAGAATCGACGGATGTTCTTCAGATCGAGGATTCGATTTCGGAGAAAGTCGCGTCGGCGTTGCTGCCGCAGCTCACGGGCGATGAAAAGCGCCAGTTGTCGAAGCGTGGCACTGACAGTTCCGAAGCCTTCGAAGCTTATCTGCGCGGGCGTTACTACTGGAGCTCTTACACCGAAGTGGGCCTTGCAAAAGCGCTCGAGTCGTATAAAAAAGCGATCAAACTCGATCCTGATTACGCGCTCGCCTACACGGGCATCGCCGACTACTACAACTGGCTCGGCGTTTTCGGCATTCGACCGTTTGCGGAAACGTCAGCCGCCGCCAAACAAAATGCGGCCAAAGCTGTCGAACTGGATCCGAGTTCCGCGGAAGCATACAGCGCCCTCGGTTTCGCCACTGCTTGTCATGACTTCGACTGGGCCGTGGCCGAAGGCATGCACCGTCGCTCAATTGAGCTCAACCCGAATTACGCAACCGGACACCACTGGTACGCCTTTCATCTCATGATGGAAGGTCGTTTCAATGAAGGTCTCGAGCAGATGCTGCTCACACGCGAGCTCGATCCGTTGTCTCCGAGTGTGCTGCAGGCATTGGGTTGGTGTTACTACCACGCGCGGCGGTTTGACGAGTCGATCGCCACTTACCGCAATATGCTCGACGCAGTGCCGGAGTTTCCGTACGGACTCGTCACGCTTTCGTGGATTCTCAGGCACACGGGCGGCCTGGAGGAATCCGTTCAGACGGCGGAGAAGGCTTTGGAACTTTCGGGCGGCGGTACGTTCTATGTCGCGGCGCTGGGCCAGGCCTACGCCGCCGCAGGACGTCAGGTCGAGGCGCGAAAGGTGTTGGACCGTTTGGCCCAACTGTCCGTGCACGGTTACGTTTCGCCCTATCAACTATCGCTGATTCATCTGCATCTCGGCGAACGCGACCGCGCGCTCCAGCTCCTTTTGGATGCACACACGATCAGGGATGCGTGGGTTGTGTGGCTCGGTGTCGAGCCGCAGTTCGATCCGTTGCGTGGCGAGCCGGCCTTTGAAGCAATACTGCGCGATCTTCGGCATCCGGCGCTGCAACGTAAGAGTGCGAAGAGGGCGTCGGCCGCAGCCGTCGCAAAGAGAAAGCGGAACGCCGAGCGAATCGCTCCAATCACAACGCAGATTCTGATACCGACTCCCGAAACGCAAGCCGGAGAGAACGAAGAAGCTCGCCAGCTTTACACGGCCGGACGTTACTACTCGACACGTCGCACCGCTGAAGGACTGCGACAGGCAATCGAACGTCTCGAACGTGCAGTCGAACTCGATCCTCAGTTTGCCATTGCACATTCTGAACTCGCCGACTGCTATGCGCTGCTCAACTGGTATGTCGAGCCACCACCCGCAGGAGCATGGGAACGCGCGAAAGAATCTGCGCTGCGCGCGGTCGATGCGGATCCGAATTTACCTGAAGCGCATGCATCGCTCGGTTTTGTCAAACTTCATTACGATCGCGACTGGATGGCTGCCGAACGCGAGTTGCGAAAAGCGATTGAACTGAAGCCAAGCAACCAGGTGGCCCATCGTTGGTATGCATACAGTTTGTCGGCCATGGGCCGTCACGATGAGGCGTACGCTGAAATCGAGCGCGCGCGCCAGATCTCGCCGCAGTCAGCGGTGATCGCGACAGCGGTCTCGAATGTCCTCTTTCTGGCGGGGAAGTTTGACGATGCTGTGGCCCAGTGTAAGAAATCGCTCGAACTGGATCCGGGCGCGGTAGCGGCGCACACAATTCTCCGTTGGGCGTACGAGCTTAAAGGAATGCACAACGAAGCGATGGCGGCTTTCGAGCAGGAGCGAAGTTTCGCCGGCGATACGCCGACCACCCACGCCAAGCGCGCGCACGTGCTCGCCGCGATCGGCAAACGCGACGAAGCGCAGGCGATTCTCAACGAGATCATCTCAAAGCGTCATCAGAATTGGGTTACGGCCTACGAGATCGCGATCATCTACACCTGGCTCGGCGACTTCGACAACGCGTTTCGCTGGCTCGTGCAGGCTGAACGCGAACACGCAGTCGGTTTCACGTTTGTGCGCGTCGATCCACACCTCGCCAAACTTCGTACCGATCCACGCTTTGCTGATCTGATGAGAGAAACTGAAAAGACCATTCCTTAATCTGTGTAATCTGTGGACTATGACTCGAGAAAAACTAGACGCCTGGGTTCGTGAGGTTGTTGCGTGGCATTTTGATCCGGAAACGGGTTGTCCTTTTTGGCTGGATTTCGCGAAGAATCTCGACTGGGATCCGCGCAACGAGATTCAAACCTACGACGACCTTTCGCGTTTTGGTTTTTTTCAGGATGAGTGGTTGCGCGGTGGTCCGGTTCGACGCTGGGTGCCGAAAGGTCTCGCTGATCGTCCGGTCTACACGTTCGAAACCGGCGGCAGCACGGGCGTGCCGAAGTCGCGCATCAACATCGACGACTTCCGCATCGACTACGAAGCGTTCAGCGACACCTTGCCGGAAGAATTTTTTCCACGCGGCGCTGACTGGCTTTCGCTTGGACCAACCGGTCCGCGTCGCCTGCGTCTTGCCGTCGAGCATCTGGCCCAGCACCGGCGTGGCATTTGTTTCATGGTCGATCTTGATCCGCGCTGGGTTATCAAACTGATCAAGATGGGTCAACCCAAGATGGCCGAGCAATACAAGCAGCACGTTGTCGATCAGGGACTTACTTTACTGAAAGCGCACGACAATATTCGTTGTTTGTTCACCACACCAAAGTTGCTGGAAGCGCTGTGTGAAAAAGTCTCCCTCAAGAAAATGGGCATCACCGGCGTGTTTTGTGGCGGCACCGAAATGACGCCGCAGTTTCATCGCTTTGCGGTTGAGGAATTGCTCGACGGCGCTTACTTCGCGCCCACCTACGGCAACACGTTGATGGGACTGGCAGTCCATAAACCGCGTCTTCCTGAAGACAATTACGCGATCATTTACTATCCTCCGATGCCGCGTGCAATGGTGGAGGTCGTCGATCCCGATCAGCCCGATAGAATCGTTGACTACGGCGAGACAGGCCGCGTACGTCTTACGACATTGACGAAAGAATTCTTCATGCCGCGCTTCCTGGAACGCGACGAAGCCGAACGCGAACCCCCATGCGATCTCTATCCGTGGGACGGCGTCCGCAACGTCCGCCCCTTTTCACGTTTTCAATCGAGCGTCGTCGAAGGAGTCTATTAATCCATCCACAGATGGTTTTATCCTGTCCATCTTGATAATCCTTTAAATCCTGTCAAAAACTATGCTGAGCATTCCGATCCTTCGACATGGCAATGAGTACGTGAGCCTCGACGTCGCTCGCACTCCGCATCATCAAACCCGCGAACCGTTCGTCGAAATCAGCCAGGCCAACGCCGGCTTGATCCGCCGCGATCTCGGACGACAGGACATCGGCACCACGAGCCTTCAACCCTTCTCCACCCGCGACCTCGTCGCGATTTGCGCGCGTGCCGCCGAGCACTTCGTTAACGACCCGTTACCCCTCGGCGACTCAACGCAAACCGCCGACGACTACGTGCATCAAGTGTCCGCGACCACCGGCCTGCCGTACGTTCTCGCGCGCCGCAACATGCTCAAGATCAAGAGCATGCTCGCGAACATGGAAAGCGTGCTCAACGGTCTCACGCGCAACGTTGATTGGGATCTACTCGATCGCGGCTTCGGCGAGTTTGACGGCCGCGCACTGAGCTTCTTCCCCCGCACGCAATCGCTCGGCGCCGTTCTGCCAAACAATTCACCGGGCGTGCATTCGCTCTGGATACCGGCATTTCCTTTACGAATTCCACTCGTGCTCAAACCCGGCAGCGCGGAACCGTGGACGCCTTACCGGATCATTCAGTCGCTGATCAAAGCCGGCGCACCGCGTGAGGCTTTCAGTTTCTATCCAACCGATCACGGCGGTGCGTCAGAGATTCTGCGGAGCTGCGGTCGTTCCCTGCTCTTCGGCGATTCCTCGACTACGGGTGCGTGGGCCAACGATCCGCGCATCGAGATTCATGGTCCGGGTTACAGTAAAATCATCATCGGTGAAGACTGCGTCGACGATTGGGAACAATATCTCGACGTGATGGTCGCGTCGATTGCCGATAATGGCGGACGATCCTGCGTCAACGCTTCGGCAGTTTGGGCGCCCGCGCATACGGAAGAGATCGCAGAAGCGCTCGCGAAACGCCTGGCCGCGATTGTTCCGCGCGCCGCAGACGACGAGAACGCGCAACTCGCACCGTTTGTCGATCCGCAGGTCGCGATGCGTATCAACGCCCTCATCGATCAGGGCTTAACTGAGCCCGGCGCCCGCGATGTCACTGCCGCTCATCGCGATGGCGAACGACTCGCCAACTGGAACAACTGTTCTTACCTGCTGCCCACTGTCATCCTGGCAGAGCCGGATCATCCGCTCGCGATGAAAGAGTTTCTCTTTCCTTTTGCGAGTGTCGTAAAAGTCTCGCAAGCTGAAATTCCGGCGCATCTTGGTCCAACACTCGTAGTTACAGCTATCACCAAAGATCCGAAACTGATCCAAACACTCGTTGGTTCACCGCGTATCGATCGTCTCAACATTGGCGCCCTGCCGACGAACCAGGTGAGTTGGGATCAACCGCACGAAGGCAATCTCTTCGAACATCTTTACGCGCGCCGCGCCTTCCAACAAGCCGTTGCCGTCTGAGGACTCGAGTTGAGAATACTTTATCTCACAGGCGGGGCGGGCCGGATGTATTGCGGCAGTTGCCTGCGCGATAACGCGATGGCGACTGAGCTGATCGCGCGCGGTCACGACGTGATGCTCCTGCCGGTTTACACGCCGACCTTCACGGACGAACCGAACGTCAGTCGCAATCATGTTGTTCTCGGCGGCATCAGTGCGTACCTCGAACAATATGTCCCCGTGTTTCGCAAGACACCGCGCTGGCTCGATCGTTTGTGGGATTCAAAGACGGTTCTGAGTCTTGCATCACGGCGCTCGATCTCGACAGACCCAAAGATGCTCGGCGAGATGACCGTTTCCGTTCTGAGAGGTGAAGACGGATTTCAGAGCAAGGAGATCTTCAAGTTTGTTGACTGGGTCAAGCATCAGGCGCCACCCGACGTCATCAATCTTCCCTACACACTGCTGCTCAGTCTCGCCGGTCCACTGAAACAACAACTGAACGTGCCGATTCTTTGTACACTCCAGGGCGAAGATCTCTTCCTCGACAATCTTCAGGACCCCTACCGCACGCAAGCCCTGAGCCTGATCCGCGATCATCTGCAACACGTAGATCTATTTCTATCCGTGTCCGAGTATTACGCTGATTTCATGCCGGACTATCTCGGAATTCCACGAGAGAAGATTCGGGTCGTGCCATTGGGCATCAATCCGAACGGTTTTGAAATGCGCACCCGGGATCGTAATGGTCCATTCACCGTCGGCTTTCTAGGGCGCGTTGCGCCGGAGAAAGGACTGCATGTGCTGGCGGAAGCGTATCGCCTGCTGCGGCATTCGGGAGACTTGCCCGAAGGACGATTTGAAGTGGCAGGCTATATGGCTGCAGACTGCAAACCATATCTTGACGAGATCCAAACGCATTTGAGAGATGCCGGGCTCGATCGGGAATTTCGCTATCACGGCGTCATAGACCGCGCGGCAAAGATCGCGTTCCTGCGTAACCTCGATCTGATGTCGTTGCCCGCAACCTACGACGAACCCAAAGGAGTTTCGCTGCTCGAATCGATGGCGTGCGGCGTACCCGTGGTCCAACCACGTCGCGGCGCTTTTACGGAGATCGTTGAAATAACCGGCGGCGGCCTGCTGGTGGAACCGGACGATCCACAAAGCATCGCCGGAGGCATTCTTAAACTTTTTAAGGACAAGACGCTCGCTGAACAACTGAGCGCGAACGGTTTTAAAGGAGTCCGCGAGCACTACACAGCCGCGCACATGGCTGATAAGGTACTCGCAGCTTATAACGAAGTAATCCGTAAATAATCGGTGTAAATCCGTGGCCCCTGGTGACGATCTAGTCTTTCAACTCGAGAGCGCTTTCGGACTGCTGCGCGTCCTCGCAGTCGAAGGCGAAGGTGCTGATACCGTCTGGCATCTGCTTGCTTACGATGACTTCTTCCCGGATGTTGAATCAGCCGAAGCAGCGTTATCGCGAGGTATTGCTCTGCCCGTGCGTAAAGCACACATGGCGTTAACAAATCGCGCCTTTGAACGTACCCCGGTCGCGAAGCTTGGCAACCGGCCGGTCACTGACGAGGAGTTGGTGGCTTACAACGACTGGCTCAACAGCGAGCGCGAAGTGTCCGATCGCTCAGCCCTACTAATGCTCGGAATCCGATGAACATTCTGCGTCCGCGAGTATTCTTCCTCCTGCTTCTTATCTCTTCGTCTGCTTTCGCCGTGCGCGTCGAGCGTCTCGTCGACAACTGGCGTCCGGAACATTATCTCGTCAACATCACTCTCAACGATCAACTCACCGAGATCAGCTCGGCAAGTGCGCGTATTAATGTCCGCATCTTGAAACCGACGCGCGTCATCGATCTCGACTTCGGCGAGCTCACCGTCGACCGCGTCACGGTCAATTCAAAAGCAGTTGAATTCACACACAAAGAGGGAAAAATTCTCGTTGCACTCCCGGAGCAAGCACAGGCGGGCGATACATTGCCGCTGACAGTCGACTATCACGGCAAACCAAAAGACGGTTTGATACTCACGAAAGATAAAGACGGCAACGCCGCCGCGGTCGGCGACAACTGGCCCGACCGCGTTCACTACTGGATTCCGACGCTCGATCATCCGTCCGCCAAAGCAACCGTCACCTTCAACATTACCGCTCCTGCGAATCAGGAAGTGGTTGCGAACGGCAAGTTGGACCACGTGGAAACAACCGCGACGGGTCAACGTACCTGGACGTTCTCGGAAGGCGCTCCGATTCCGCCGTACTGCATGATCATCGCTGTGGGGCAGTTTGCAAAAGTGCAGGCCGTCGCGGGAGCCATAACGCCGCTTTCGTATTACGTACCGCTTTCAGAACGCGATCTGGCACAGAAAGGATTCTCGCCCGCCGGCCCGGTGTTGGAATACTTCACGAACACCGTCGCTCCATATCCATACGAGAAGCTCGGGTTGATTGTCGGGGCGACTCGTTTTGGCGGCATGGAGAATTCGAGTGCAATTGTTTTTACGAGCAACCTCTTCAACCGTGCGGCGACGCCGTCGATCGGAATGAGCGCGAGGTTCGGAGTGCCGTCAAACACCGTCAGCTTGATCGCACACGAGATCGCGCATCAGTGGTTTGGCGATTCTGTTACGGAATCGACGTGGTCTGATCTGTGGCTGAGTGAGGGTTTCGCGACGTATTTCGCAGCTCTGTTTGTGCAACGCTTTGAAGGTGAAGACGCTTTTCGGGCGTCTTTGAACAACGCCGCCCTGACGGTGTTTGCGTACGAGAAAAAGAAGCTCGTGCCGATCTTCGATCGCGATACCGAGAACCTCATGGAGCTACTCAATGCAAACAATTACCAGAAAGGCGCGTGGGTGCTGCACATGTTGCGTTCTCAGCTTGGAGACGACGCCTTCTTCCGCGGCATCAAAAACTACTACAGCTCGCACAAGCACTCGACCGCGAGTTCCGAGGATCTACGGGCGGCACTCGAAAAAGCCTCGGGTAAAGACCTGCGCACGTTCTTCGCACGTTGGGTTTACGACAGCGGCCACCCGCAATACGAACTGGCCTACTACTGGCTCGGGCAGCGCGAGCTGCGCATCGTACTGAGCCAACGGCAACCCGGCAACGTCTTCACCGATCCCGTTCCCGTCACCATCTCCACCGCGAGCGGCAAGCGCGACATCGTCTTAAAGCCCACCGGCAAGTTATTCATCGAACGAGTTCCCCTGCGCCAAAAGCCCACGGGCGTCGAAGTCGATCCACATAACGTGCTGCTGGACGAGACAACTATAAAAGGAAACTGACGGCGTATTTGACACCTTCGATTCCCTCTCCTATCATCCCTGCCTGTCGGGGCGTGGCTCAGCCTGGTAGAGCGCACGGTTCGGGACCGTGAGGTCGGAGGTTCGAATCCTCTCGCCCCGACCAATTACATCAAGCATTTACGGCTGCCAGCGTTGGCGGCCGTATTTCATTTGTGGCCAATTTGTGGACAAATTTTTCAACCAAAGCAACTTGACGCGTGAGTCGATGGGCTCTGATATATCTTTCCGTGGTCTTCATGTCGCGATGACCCATCAGTGCTTTGATCGTGAATGCGTCATAACCTGCGATAGCCAACCGCGTGCAAAAGGTGGCTCTGAAACAGCGCTTCAATACTCGATGCTGATACTCACAGTTATTACGAGATGAAAGGTGGGAGCCTGCCCGAGAGCAGTCAGAATTGCGTGCGTTACCAGACGGGCGATATCTCGATTGTGTTGTGCTGGAACCGTAGTGACATCACGGAAGGCGGCAATGACGGTTGGTGGTACCCCGACTTCCCCGCTCTTCTGAATGCTGCCCGCGCTCACACCTGGCCCACTACCGACTTGTTCCCGCTGTTTGGGATGCCGTCATTCGAAAGCAGGTCGGCCGGCTGTCTGTCTGTATTCTTTCCCTTTCGCCGCCAGGCGATTGGAAGGAGAACAGAGGCAACGACCACCGAGGTGCGTCCACCAGGCTGACAAACGCTGCGTCACACCCGACTTGGACCAGAAGATAAATTACACCGGCAGCAAGTTCTCAAAGGTCATATATGGATAGCCCGTAAGGTAGTCAAAGGTACTCTAAGGAATCGTTATTGGACGCTTAATGTACGCGCGGAGATCCCACTTGGACATCGTACTTTCCCAATCAAGTCTTTCCGGGATTTTCACGGCGAAGAATCCAACCAGCACGGCTGATCGCCGAGTCCGAGACTTCAACTCTCAAGCGTCCGCCCTTGTGCAGGAGATCGCGATAGTTGAGCTTGAGACTGACGATGCAAACGTGGATGAATTAGACATTGAAGGGCTCTGCAACTTGCCACTATCGCCCTTTCAAATGCCGTCCAATCCGGAGTAGATCCTTATTGCCCGCCTCACAATCGATCAGCTAAATTAAGCGCGAATGCGCCGGCTCCTTATAACAACCTCTCTTGTGGGCCTTATCTCACTCAGCTTATTCCGCGTCCAGAGCTTCGCTCAATACCGCTTCGATAACTGGACCACAGATGAAGGGCTGCCGCAAAACTCAGTGTCGGCGATTCTGCAAACGCGCGACGGCTATCTTTGGTTAACGACTGCAGCCGGATTGGTCCGGTTTGATGGTTTGCGATTTACCGTTTTTGATAAGAGCAATACGAAGGGCCTTACCAGTGTGCGGTTCACTTCGCTCTTTGAAGATGACGAGGGCAGTCTTTGGATCGGAACGGAAGATGCGGGCCTGACTCGTCACCACAGCGGAGTCTTTACTACCTACACGACGCAGGACGGCTTACGGCATAACCGAATTATCGCAATTTGGGGAGATGAGCTGGGCGGGCTCCTGATCCTTACTGGTAGCGGCCTGGTGCGTTGGCGGCATGACCAGTTTCTGCCGTACCAAGCGCCCACCGGGATTTCAATCGATCAATCTTGTTATCGAGTGCAGTCCGGCGCGTTCTGGTGTTCCGATGCGTCCGGGCTCCACCGGATCAAAGATGACAAGGTAAGCACCTATACAATTCGCGACGGCCTTTCGAGTCTAAAAGTCAGTACGGTCTATGAAGATCGGCAGGGCAGCGTCTGGATCGCAACGGCCAATGCCGGCTTAAACCGGTTGCAGCAGGGCCAGTTCACCCATTACACGACGAAAGACGGCGTTCCTAAAGAGCCGATCAAATCGATCTATCAAGACCGGCAGGGCAATCTCTGGATGGCCACGCGGGGCGGCAGCTTAGGTCAATTTCAAAATGGCCGCTTTGTACCTTATGCGACGACGGATCCTTTGATAACCAACTTCATTCCGCCGTTTTACGAAGACCGTGAGGGCAATCTCTGGCTGGGCTCAGCCGATCACGGGTTGCGCCGCATCAGAAAAGAAGTGATCACCTTTTATTCCGTCGATGACCAGCTCTCACAAACTAAACCCTATCCGCTGCTGGAGGATCACGTCGGTGATATGTGGATCGGAACGCTGGGTGGCGGGCTTTATCGTTATAAGGAAGGCACCTTCACGCACTACCCGCCGTCACCAGGCGGCAGCTACGGAACCGTTTCGGCTTTGTTCGAAGATCGGGATGGCCGCCTTTGGATTGGCGGGACGAACGCGCTGAGCTCGTTCAAAGACGGACGATTCATTGAGAATGGAAATCGCTTTGGCCTAACCTCGCAACTGGTGCGAGTGATTCTACAAGATCGGGCGGGACGCTACTGGGTAGGCACCGATCACGGGCTCATCAAATATGAGAACGACCAAGCGGTCGTCTACACCGCAAAAGATGGCCTGGCTGATGACGACGTGATCGCGCTGTTGGAGGATCACACCGGCAGACTTTGGATCGGCACACGCGGGGGGCTGTCGCGTTTCCAGGACGGCCACTTCGTCTCTTTTACTGAGCAGGATGGTCTACCGAGCAATCATGTCCGGGCGCTCTACGAAGACAGTGAAGGCACACTCTGGATCGGCACTTACGACGGTGGCCTGGGCCGGTTGGGCGAGGGTCGGTTTACCCGCTACACCGTGGCCCAGGGTCTTTTCAATAATGGCGTCTTCGCGATTCTTGAAGATAAGCGTGGCAATCTCTGGATGAGTTGCAACCGCGGTATCTACAGTGCCAGTAAGCAACAACTCAACGATTTTGCGGCCGGAAAAATTCCTGCCATCACTTCGGTTGCCTATGGAAAAGCGGACGGCCTGCTTAACACCGAATGCAACGGCAACCGGCAGCCGGCGGGTTGGCAGGCCCGCGACGGACGGCTGTGGTTTCCAACGCAGGGCGGCGTGGCAGTAGTTGACCCGGCAGCAATGATCACGAATCCATATCGACCGCCCGTCGTGATCGAGGAGGCGCTGCTGGATGGCAAAGCAATCGATCCGCAACCCACTGTGCAGATCAATCCGGGACAAGATAATTTAGAAATACGTTACACCGGTCTCAGTTTCATCAAGCCGGAGAACGTACGGTTCAAATATAAGTTGGCAGGCGTGGACAAGGATTGGGTTGAGGCTGGCGCGCGGCGCAGCGCTTATTACGCGCATCTACCGCCAGGCGCGTACACATTCAAAGTCATCGCGGCCAACAGTGATGGCGTCTGGAACAACGATGGAGCAATCTTGAGCCTCATCGTCCGGCCGCCCTTCTGGCGCACCTGGTGGTTTCTTACGCTGGCGACTTTATTCGTCGCCGGAACCGCTATCGTCGTGCATGAGCGTCGGCTCGTGCG
>Ga0111538_10005974_pt1 | contig 16534 bp, 10 predicted proteins | sample SoiMethybrSBSTD1_FD_79669 | JGI IMG/M metagenome (GOLD analysis project Ga0111538, IMG submission 79669) | Bulk soil microbial communities from a Populus tree surrounding site in Tennessee, USA - Soil MetaG P. TD hybrid SBSTD1 (version 2)... | ecosystem: Environmental > Terrestrial > Soil >...
CACCACTGTCGCCGCCGCTGCCATCGCCGCCACCAGCCAGCCCACGATCCCATCGGTGTGGCCGATGAGAAAGGACCAGGGCTGGTCGTAGACCGGGACCGAGGCCTTACGCAGCAGGGCAATCACCGTGACGAAGCCGGCGTGCAGACCAATGCACATGCCAAGGTGACCGGTGCGTTCGCGCAATACTGCGAACAGCACGCCCACCAGGGTGAGCGCGATGAAATCATCGGCGATCGACAGTGGGCGTGCATAGGTGCCGAAGAACTTGCTGAGCATCAGGAAACCGCTGCTCCAGGTGACGTCCGCCGCCGGAATCCGGAATTTCTCACCGACGAAGTGCACGGCCGAATAAAGGACGGCGGTCAGAATGACCGCCACGGCTACTGAGCCACGTTGCCGGATGGCGCCGTACATCGCACCCCGGAAGAACGTTTCCTCAACCAGTCCCACGATGACGCCGGAGAGCAGGGCTCCCGGCAACAGGCCCAGCAATACGGTCAGGGGATGTTCCGGAGTGGGTTTCCATTCCCGGATGCCCAGCGCAAAGAGGCCCACCGCCACCACGGACATCACGCAAATCCCGACGCACCAGCCGAGTAGCCCCACCGCCATCTGCCTGTCGAAGGGGACGCCGAATCCAAGGGTCCCGCGGTCACCTATCCCCAGCTTTCGAACCAGCACCACCGTGCCCACCAGGAACACCAGCATGGCTATGCGATTGAAAACCCGGTGGAAGGGAAAGACTCCGAGGGCCTGAAAAACCAGCGGACTGATGAGCGCGGTCACCAGCAATGAGGCCGCCAGGACGCCCACGAACTGGAAAAAGATGGATACTGGCGACGGGTTTCTCTGCATCGTGACGTCTCACAAAAAAGGCCATCGGGATGGAGCACGCCATGGGTCAAGACGTTCCACGGGACGAAGTTTATCGCGAGGCGCGGGAGCGGATCGGGGACTTCACGTTCGACAGCTCGGTCGCCGGCGTGTTCGACGACATGGTGACGCGCTCCGTTCCGTTTTACGGTGAGATCCAGCGCATGATCGTCGAGATCGCGCGCGACTTCGCCGTGTCAGACAGTTCTGTCTATGACCTGGGTTGTTCGACCGGGACCACGTTCGCCAACCTGCATCCACACCTGGATCCGTCGGTCCGCTTCGTGGGCGTCGACAATGCCGAGGACATGCTGGCGAAGTGCCGGGCGAAGCTCGAATCCCGCGGCGTCAACCGCGCGCTGGAATTGCGCTGCGTCGACCTCAATGAGGGCGTCGACATTCAGAACGCCTCGCTCGTCAGCCTGATTCTGACGCTGCAGTTCGTCCGGCCGCTGCGCCGGGAACGCCTGGTCGCCGATATCTATCGCGGGCTCAGGAACCAGGGCTGCCTGATCCTGGTGGAAAAGGTCCTCGCCGAAGAGTCCTTGTTCAACCGTCTGTTCATCAACTATTACTACGAACTGAAGCGGCGCGAGGGATACAGCGACACGGAAATCGCGCAGAAGCGCGAGGCGCTCGAGAACGTGCTGATCCCCTACAAGCTGCTCGAGAATCGCGAGCTGCTGCTGAACACGGGGTTTCGCGCGGTGGACGTGTTCTTCAAGTGGTACAACTTCTGCGGCATCGTGGCCGTCAAGTGATGGTCGCGCTGGGGAATTTTCTCTTCCGGTACCGCAATGCGCTGTTCCCGCTGACCTGCGTATTGCTGTTGCTGCCGGGACCTCCACTGTATCCGGAACCATTGCTGGCAGCTGCCATCGGCGCCGCGATTGCACTCTGCGGCCAGGTGGTCCGTGCCCTGACCATCGGCCTCGAGTACATCGTGCGCGGAGGCCGCCAGGGAAAGGTCTATGCCGATGGCCTGGTGATCGCCGGCATCTATCATCACTGCCGCAATCCCATGTACGTTGGAAACGTGCTGATCGCCGCCGGACTGGCGGTGTCGTCGAATTCCTGGGCCTCGGTCGTGGTCGCGATCCCGCTGGTCGTCCTGGCCTACAGCGCCATCATCGCCGCCGAGGAAAAGTACCTGTCGGAGAAGTTTGGCGACGCCTACGCCGAATATTGTCGCGACGTGCCTCGGTGGTTGCCGCGCCTTCGCGGACTGGCCAGGACCATTGCCGATTCCCGCTTCCACTGGCGTCGACTGATCGTCAAGGAGTACGGAACGCCGGCGGGCTGGATCGGGGTTCTCTGCGGAGTGCTGCTCTACAACCTGTGGCGTGGCGAACTGTGGACTTTGCGGCGCGATGAAGTCTTCGGCATCGTCTGGATCGTCTCGGTCACCTTCGCCCTCTGGTTGCTGGCGCGCGTGCTGAAAAAGACCCACCGCCTGGAAGCCGACTAGCTCCTTCAACCGGATCGATGGTGATATGTTCGGTGCGGACATCATGTCGCCGAAATTCACCCGTCGTCTGTTCCTTGCGGCAAGCGCCGGCGCTTCGCTGCGCGTGCCGGCATCGGAGAACGCGCGCAAATCCGGCGCGGATCAGCGACTGCTTTATTTGCGACCCGCCGCGACCTGGAACGAGGCATTGCCGATTGGAAATGGGCGCCTCGGAGCCATGGTGTTCGGGCGCGTGGCGCAGGAGCGTCTGCAGCTCAACGAGGACACGCTGTGGGCCGGCGCGCCCTATACGCCTGACAATCCGGATGCCCTTGCTGCGATTCCGCAGGTGCGCCAGCTGATCGAGCAGGGTCGATTCAAGGAGGCGACCGAGCTCGCGAGCGCCAAGGTGATGGCGAAGCCGCTGACGCAAATGCCGTACGGAACCCTCGGTGACGTACTCATCGATTTCGGAGGCGCACAGGCGCCCACGAAATACCAGCGTTCACTGGACCTGGAAACGGCGATCACCACTACCGACTACCTTTCCGCAGGCAACAGCTTCACGCGACGCGGCTTCGCATCCGCCCCACAGCAGGTGATGGTGTTTCATCTCGAAGCCGGGAAAGGGACGCTGAATTTCGATCTCGGCTATCGGGGCCCGCGGCCGGTGAAATACACGCCGCCGGACTATGCGGGCTCGGCGACGGCTCTCATCGAAGGCGCGGCGGTGGACTGGTTGATGACTGAATCCCTGGGACCGCCCGCGAGCGATATGCAGGTCACGGCTGACGGAGCTGATTCGCTGCTGATTACCGGCCGCAACAGCGGCGCCGCCGGCGTCGCGGCTGGGCTCACATTTGCGCTGCGAATCAGGGTGGTGTCAGACGGCCGCGTGACACCCGGAAATGGAAAGCTGATTGTGCGCGAGGCGCGGCGCGCCACGCTGCTGATCGCAGGCGCCACCAGCCATGTGAGCTATCAGGACGTGAGTGGCGACCCGGTCGTGAAAGTGCGGCGCGACACCGAGGCGGCGGCGCTGAAGTCGTACGAGGTACTCGAGCGCGATCACATCCGTGACTACCAGGCGCTATACAAGTCTGCATCGCTCGAGCTGCCTGCGACTGCAGCAGCAACCAGGCCCACGGACGTGCGAATTGCCCGTTCCGAGGCTGCGGATGACCCGAGCCTGGCCGCGCTGTACTTTCAATTCGCCCGCTATCTACTGATCTCTTCGTCGCGTCCAGGCTGCCAGCCTGCCAATCTCCAGGGCATCTGGAACGAAGGCACCAACCCGCCGTGGGGCAGCAAGTACACGATCAACATCAACACGGAAATGAATTACTGGCCCGCGGACCCGACGGGGCTCGGCATCTGTGTCGAACCATTGCTGCGCCTGGTGGAAGACCTGTCGGTGACCGGCGCGAAGACCGCGAAAAGCATGTACGGCGCGCGCGGCTGGGTGGCGCACCACAACACCGACCTGTGGCGTGCGGCGGCGCCCATCGACGGGCCTCTCTGGGGTCTGTGGCCTTGCGGCGGTGCATGGCTGTGCAATGCGCTGTGGAATCACTACGACTACAGCCGCGAGCCATCCATCTTGCAACGACTGTACCCGCTGATGCGGGGCGCGGCGCTGTTCTTCCTCGACACGCTGGTCGAAGACCCGAAAGGCCGGGGCCTCATGACTTCACCGTCGCTCTCGCCGGAGAACTCCCATCCGTTCGGGTCTTCGCTGTGCGCAGGACCGGCCATGGACCGGCAGATCATTCGCGATCTGTTCGCGCACACGGCTGAAGCCGCCAGCATTCTCACGACCGATGCAGAGTTGCGTGCGCAGCTCGCGCTCACGGCGGCAAAAATTGCGCCCGATCGCATAGGCAAGAGCGGGCAGCTCCAGGAATGGCTCGAGGATTGGGACGATGCGGCTCCGGACCCGCATCATCGCCACGTGTCGCATCTGTACGCCGTGTACCCCAGCAGCCAGATCAACGTGCGCGATAACGACAAATTGATCGAAGCGGCGAAAACCAGCCTGCGCAAGCGCGGCGACCTCGCAACCGGCTGGGGCACGGCCTGGCGGGTCTGCCTGTGGGCGCGCATGGGCGATGGAGACCACGCCCACGCGGTCCTGAAGACACTGCTCGGACCTCAGAGAACTTATCCGAACATGTTCGATGCCCATCCACCTTTCCAGATCGACGGCAATTTCGGCGGTGCCGCGGGCATCCTCGAAATGCTGGTGCAGTCATGGGGCGGCGAAATCCGGCTGCTGCCCGCGCTTCCCACTGCATGGCCTGACGGTGAAGTGCGCGGCATCCGCGTGCGCGGCGCCATCAGCGTGGACATGGCGTGGCGGGCGCGCAAAGTGTCGTGGCTGCAATTGCGCGGGCCCGCTAATGGCTCCGTGAATCTGCGACGCGGCCAAGCGCTCGAGACCGTGCGGCTCGACGCGCGCGGAAGCTATCGCTTCGGGCAGGTGCGATGGAACGGCGCGCCATCGCGATGAAATGAAACTCGGGAACACACCGCCGCGGATACTCTCCGGATAGGAATTCGCAGGGAGAAGGAACGTGCAATTTCCGGTGTCGTTCTACCGAAGCGCTGCCGTCTGTTCGTGGATTTCCGCGTTGACCACATGCCTGCTGATGTTTCTGCCGTACCTGATGGTATCGGCCCAAGGATTCGAGGGCCGCATGCAGAGGGTCATGGATCCGGCATACGTGCTGAGGGCCTGGGCCTACCTCCTGCACCCCTTCGTCACCGGATTTGCAGCGCTGGCAGTCGCCATGCGCTTACGCCGCCTGGCGCCCGCGATCGTCATCCCGGGCGTGATCGCATTCTTGCTGTGGGCCGCGACGGAAGCCGCTCAGCAGGCGGTGACCTTGCAGATGTTCGATACCTGGCGCTCCGCGTATCTCGCAGGTGACGCCGCCGTGCGCTCGACCATGGAACTGCGCACCGCCATCTATGACGATCTCTGGGATGCCCTGTACTTTCTGCTGCTGATCGCCTTTTTCATCGCCAATGTCCTCTATGGCATTGCGATGTGGCGGGGCAAATATCTGTCGAAGGCTCTCAGCATCGGCTATTTCTGCGCCGCCGCACTGACGGCAACGCTGATTTCCGTGGAAGCAGGTGGCCCGGGCCTGCCGGCCGCGATCGAGGCATGGATAGAACCTGCCGTTCAACCGCTGGCACGGGCGCTCATCGGCGTGTGGTTGTGGCGAAATGCCGCCGATGATCCCGCGGTCCTGCGGGACTGACGACGATCAACGCTCGACGTGCAGCGGCAGTTTGAGGATGAGCGGTGGTTGCAGTTCGGCGTCGGGGTGCTCGAGATATGCGCCAAACTGGCTGTTGGCAACGTAGTACAAGGCGCCGCGAGCGACGACACCGAGCGTGATTTCCCGAAACCGGGGATGGCTGGATTCCAGGATGATCACCGCCGTGACGGTGCGCAACTTTGAATCGAGAGCAACGCGCAGTATGCGCTGCGGTGTCACCCCGTTTTGTGTCGCAAGCAGGCCACCATCGTGGAAGTACAGGCCGTCTATACCCACCAGCGTCACATTGCCAGGCGGCTCGAGACGGTAAGACTTTCGAGACTGGACATCGATGCCAAACAAGCCCCGCACATAGTCGGCCACGAACAGTGTCCGGCCGTCTTTCGAAAAGCACAGTCCTTGCGGTGAGCGGAACAACCCGGAGCCTGCAAATTCCTGCAGCCGACCGTCAGTCCCGGTGACGTATACACTTCCTCCGGAGGCGCTATCCGAGGTGTACGCCCGGCCGTCGGGACCCGCTATTACGTCGCCGAATTGATGTGGCGCGGCGTCCGTCAAGGTGAACCCGGCTTGCCGCGAGCCATCGCGCAAATTGAACTGGAAAATTCCGGGCGAAACGTGAAGCGTGTCCGCCTTGATTTCCGGGATGCTGGACGTCGAGATCCACAGGCTGCGCGTCCCGGCATCGACGTTCATACCGAGAACCGGACCCAGTTCATCGCGCCCGGCAATGAAGTCGGCGATCTCGCCGCCGCGATCAATCCGGACGACTTTCTTTTGCAGAATGCTGCTGAGGAAGAAACTGCCGGTTGTGGCGTCGTAGGCGATTCCTTCCGGGATGAAACGCGCCTCGCTGAGCTGAAATGCGATCGCGCTGTGGTGCGTCGGGCGCAACGAGTTCTTGAAGCGCCGCAGTATCGACTGGAACTCGGGCGTCGAGCGGATCGATTGCAGATCGGCGTCCTCCTCGATCGGCGCCACGATCCCCAGAGCCGCATAGCGGTCGAGCCACGCCAATGCCTCGTGGCGGTTCCCAAGCTGCGCATAACCACCGGCGAGACCGAGGTAAATCACCGGGTGTCGAGTCCCGGCGTCCAGGACCTGTTGAAGGTTGGAGACATACGCGGCGTAGTCCTTGCGCTCGTGTGCCTGGCGCGCTGCCTGGTAATAGTCTTCCGGACTGTCGCCGCGGCACGGCGCCAGCATCAGCGAAATGACAATCGCGACCCATCGCATGGCCATCACGTTCATGAACCCGGCTGGGTGCTGATTTCGAACGAATGGATCATGCCCAGATCGAAATGGCGCTGCCCGTCGGGCGCCGCGATCGCACAGATCAGCAGATATCGACCCGGACGAAGATCGAAATCAGCCCATGCCTCTCTGCCCGGGCCCAGCTCGATGACTCCGCCCACCGGACGACCCGGCCGTGGCCCGCGGGAACCTCCGCGAAACCACGCGAGCTCGTCCTCCGGCTTGATGCCCGCGGGCAACCAGATCAACAGCGCCTGGTGGACGTGAGTGCTGTTGTTGCGAACGTGTGCCACCTGCGCGCCCGCACGAAATGAAGGCTCGACGCTCACCCGGTGATCGCCGAGTTCGACACTGACCTGCGAGGCGATGGCCGGAGTCAGATCCGGGCCCGGATCCACCGTCAGCGTGGCGTACATTCCCTTGTCTACGTGCTGAATTCCATCCGGACTCGGATGCCCGCAAAACACCACGTAGCGGCCAGTAGATAGGTCCGTCGTGTATCCGGCACGTTCGCCGGGCGCCAGTGTTCCGGCTCCTCCGGCGGACGTCAGCCACCCGGGCGACCCGGTGCGCGACCTGCGCCATTCGAGAAAGTCATCGATTCCCTTGCCATCCGCGAATTTCATGAGACGGAAGTAGTGCGGCTCGCGGCCGCGATTCTCGAATGCAAAGTGATTTCGTCCCGCGACGATGCGCTGGGGAATCGTCAGCCGATAGTCCTCCGCGATGACCGACACTTCGCGCGGCGAGGAGGAGACCGGGCCTTTCGGCAGCTGTCGCAACCAGGCGATGGTGCGGTCGAGTCGCTCTTCGAGGTGCTGGCTGATCAGATGGTCGTCGCCTGCGTACACCACCAGATCGTACGACTTGCCGTGTTCGGAAAGCTTGCGAGCGAAGTCAAGGATGACAGCCGGGTTGATGACGGCATCCGCTCCGCCATGTTGCAGCAACAACGGCACGGAGATGTCCTGCACCCAGCGAGCGGCGGATCTTCGCGTGATTGCCTCGACGCCAGCGTGATCCGGCCAGAAATCTTCGGCCACCTTGCGCAAACCGGGCGTGTAGGCGAATGCAAGCTCCCAATCCGTCGGTGCACCGACCGCGGCCACACCCTGCGCCGGAAACCCCGCACGGATGGCCTGCAAGGCCAGCATCGCGCCGCGCGAGGCTCCCAACAGATAGATCCGGCCGAGGTCGGCCTGCGCGAACGATTTCAGAACATCGGCGATAGCTAGGACATCGTTGATCTCATCTCCGCCGACTTCATCACGGCCCTCTCCGCCGTCCGCACCACGATACTGCGGTGCCACCACGATGAAGCCGGCTTCGGCATAGCGGCTCATTTCGTAAAGAGGCATGGGATTGGACAGCCCGATCGCGCCAGCCGGTCCGACGCCGCCGCGGCAATACACAATGACCGGGTATCGACCGTCCGACATTCGCGCGGGCGGCAGCACGAGTGCCACGACACGCAAGCCCTGGGACGCGTAGGTAACTTTCGCGAGCTTTCCCTTACCGACGTCGATGATCTTTTCGTACATCGCCGCCGTTACGGCGCCAAACGGGGCCTTTGGCAGCTGTTCATAGCGCGGCAGGTCGTAGAGGGAGCGCGACAGAATTCTCGAGGGCGCCGCATTGGGCTCCGCGCCCGCGGCCATTGAAATTGCGAGAACCGCCGCCGCGCATATCCACGCTCGAAGTCCGCAGCGCGCCTCCGCCAAACGATTCATGAAGTTCTCCCTGCCTGAGTGACGGGCTGTCAACGTCAGGCTCGGGATTCAGACATGCACTCGGATCACGCGTCTCCTCGTTCCGGCGCAGGAGATCAACGATTCGACGCGTCGCACAGCAACCGTAGACCGCGGGGCCGGGACCGCTATATATAAGAGTACCCGTTGTTGAGAATGACTCCTATCAGCAGTGACGGTCGAGCCCGGGAGCCGGCAACCCGCAGGGATTCCTGGAGCGCCGGCTACCGACTCAAAAATTCAGCGTCGCGGTGAGGCTGATGGATCGTGGGCGGGCGTAGATGATCTCCGCATACCCCGACGCCGTGGTGAGCGAGGACGTCCCGGCGACAGGATACAGCTCGTCCGTCAGATTGTTGCCGGCCAGCACGAAACGCCACTTCGAATCGTCGCTCCCGAATGTCAGCGACGCATTCAACAGCGTGACCGATTCCAGTTGGGCAATTTCCGGCGAATTTCCGGCGTCGAAATATTGCGCGTCGGTGTAGCTGACGTCGGCACGGGGCGTGAGCTGCCAGGAAGAGCTGATGTTGAAGTCATAGGACAGTCCGAGATGTCCTTGCCACTGGGGCGTGAACGGCAGGTGGCTGTTCAGGGTCGCCGTGGCCGTTGGCGTCACCGGGCCGAACGGCGGCGGCGGTGTGATGCTGTCGAACTTCGCATCGAGATATCCGAGGCTGGCATCAAGCCGCAGTTCTGGCGTCGGCAGGAATTCGAGCTCGAGTTCGCCGCCATCGATGGATGCCACGCCGGCGTTGAACAGCAACGGAACCACGCCGAGACGGTACGTCATCTGGATGTCGTCGTAATCGGTCTGGAACAGCGCCACGTTCACGCGCAGCGTGTCAGTGGGGTCCATCTTCAGGCCGACTTCGAACGACTCCGCCGATTCAGGTTCGAATGAAATCGGCGCGTTGCCGGGAGGCGCGGCGTTGTAGCGCTGATTGAATCCGCCGCTCTTGAAGCCTTCCGCCCAGCTCAGGTATGCCATGACGCTCGGGTTGAAACGGTATTGCGCACTCGCCGAGGTGGTGGTGGCGCTGAATTCGCGCTCGAAGCGATTGGTGGTCAGGAACAGGCAGCCGGTCTGCGTTGGCGGCGGGCCAGCAAAGGGGCACAGCGCAGTGGGCGGCGCGGGCTCCGGAGCCGAGGCCGGAGATACGTTGAACATGGTGGCCTGCAGTCCCTTGGTCTCTTCGGTGTAGCGCACGCCCGCGCTCACACTGAATGCGTCGGTGAACTTGAACGTCCATTCGGTGAACGCCGCCTTTGCAGTGTCCTCCATCGACACGCGCTGCGTGTCATAGGAGGTTCCGGGATTGCCCAGCGGCACGAGCAGCCGGTCGAAGGAATCTTCATCGAAGTAGTAGAGGCCGACCACGCCGTCCAGTCGCGAGGTACTGACGACGGCCTGCAACTCCTGGCTGAACTGGTCGCTCTGGCTGTCATAGTTTGTGTGCAGGATGAGCAGCGGGGTGTTGTCGGCATCACGCGTGCCGGTCCAGCGCAGGCTGCGATCCGCGGTGATGGACTTGAACGACAGTGAATCGTTGACGTCCCACTCGGCCACCAGTGACGCGCCGTAGTTCTCGAGAGTGCTCGAGGCCGGATAGGTGCCGCCGTTCTCGAACGAACCCAATGCCTGCGCGTCGTTGCCGCAGCGTGGATCGGCGAGCGGGCCCACCAGTACCGGCGGCGGCAGCGGATCGACCATGTTCGGGCAACCCGCCGACTGGCTGGCCGCACCGACGAAAGTCGCCGCTTCGTTCATGGCGCGGAACACGAAGGGAGAGCCGTTCTCGTCTTCCTTGGTGTAGTCGCCTCGCAGTGTCAGTGTGAAAGCGTCCGAAGGCTTCCAGCGGATGCCGAGTTGGCCGGTGTACATCTTCTCGTCGCCGAGATCCTTGCCGTCGAACGCGCGCTCGACGTAACCATCGCGCTCGCGTCCGCCAACTGCGAGACGCGCCGACCAGTCGCCGCCCAGCGGCACATCGAACGCGCCATAGATTTCGTGAAGATTGTCTTCGCCCACGCCGACGCGCACCGAATTGCCGGCGTCATCTCCCGGCGCGTTGGTGGTGAGCAGCACGGCGCCGCCGATGGTATTCCGACCGAACAAGGTTCCCTGCGGTCCGCGCAGGATCTGGACATTCGAGATGTCGCGGAAATCCATGGCGCCGCCGACCGAACGCCCCATGTACACGTCGTCGATGTAGATGCCCACGCCTGGATCGACGGCCGGCGTCGCGTCGGTCTGGCCGATGCCGCGGATGAAGACCTGCGCGGCGGAGTTGTTGCCGGTGAGCGTGCCGTAGCTGTGGAACTGGAGGTTCGGCACGATCTTGTCCAGGTCGGTGGTGCCGAGCGTCTGCTGGCGTTCGAGCTCCGCTGCCGACAGCGCCGTGATCGCCACCGGTGTGTCCTGGAGAGATTCTTCACGACGCCGTGCGGTGACGACGATGGAATCCAGCGTCTCGGCTTCGCTTCCCGCTGGCTCGGCAGCAGGCTGCTGCGCCGTGGCGAATCCGCCTATGAAGAAGGGAGCAAGACACAGGACGCGGAGCCTGCGAATGGGCCTGGTAAACGCGCGCATCGAGTCAGTCGAACTGTCGTCAAACATTTCCATGACTCCCCCCGGAGGAATGTTTGTATGTACTACATACTATTAGCGTTGCTAGCAACTTTGCAAGCGGGTAGATTCGCGCACTGTTCCTGTTCACGTGAGCCAACGATGCCGCGCAATTCCAATGCCAGACCGGTCGAAGCTCCGGACACACTCCGGGGTCCGGAACTCATGTTCGGCGAGCTGGATGGCCTGCTCGGTTATCGGCTGAGGCGCGCCCAGGGTGCCATGCACCGCGATTATATGGCCGCGGTCGCCGACCTCGAACTCACGCAGAAGCAGACCGCCACGGTGTGGCTTATCAATGCGAACCCCGGTGTCTCGCAGGTATCGGTGGCGGCCGCGCTCGGCATGGACCGCGCCACGATGATGTCGATCACCGATCGTCTCGAAGAAAGAGGTCTGGTCATCCGCAAACGGTCGACCGTTGATCGCCGCCGGCAGGAGCTCTATCTGACACCAGCCGGAATCACCAGGCTGCGCAAGGTGAAGGCACGTATTGCCGAGCACGAGGCGCGGGTCAAGGCACTGTTCAAGCCGAGCGAACTGGGTGCGCTGCTGGAAGCCTTGCAGAAGTTCCAGGAACTGGATTGAGCGTTTCGTTCGACAGGCGCGGCAATATCGCTGTCGCGCTCGTTGATCGTCCCCCAGTCAATGCCATCGATGCGGGCGTGCGTGCCGGGCTGCTGCACGCCGTACTGCAAACCACCGCAGATGCTTCGATCGATGCGCTCGTCATTGCCTGCCAGGGTCGCACCTTCATGTCCGGTGCGGATCTGTCTGAGCTCGGCTCCGTCATTCCGCCGCCGCCCTACTCTGAAGTGCTTCATGCCCTGGAGTCCTGTCCCAAGCCGGTGGTCGCCGCCATGCACGGCTCACCTCTGGGCGGCGGTCTCGAAATCGCCATGGCCTGCCACTACCGGTGCGCATCACCCGGCACGCGCATGGGAATGCCGGAAATCACGCTGGGAATTTTGCCGGGCGCCGGCGGCACGCAACGGTTGCCGCGCCTTGTCGGTATCGAGAACGCCCTGGATCTGCTGTTGAGTGGCACTCCCATCGACAGTGCCCGGGCACGCGATCTGGGCCTGATCGATGTGATCGTCGACGACGATGCGCTCGAAGGCGGCATCGAACTTGCGCAGCGGCTGATCGCGAAGGGAGCCGGTCCGCGCCCCACCCGCTCCCGGCCCGCGCCTCAGCCTCCACTGGCCGAAGCCGAGATCGGCAAGATACTGGCCCGCCATGCGCGCGCGCTCAAGGGACGCACGACGCAGAAATTCGTGCTGCAGGCAATCCGCGCGTCGAGTGAACTGCCCTTCGACGAAGGGCTGGAGCTGGAATCGCGACTGTCTGCAGAATCGCTCGAGACCCTGGAATCCCGTGCACTTCGGCATGTGTTCTTCGCCGAGCGCGAATGCGGGCGCGTCCCGGGAATGGAAACGGGCCAGCGCGCGATTGCTGACATCGGTAGTGCAGCCGTCGTGGGTGCGGGCACGATGGGATCGGGCATCGCGATGGCGCTCGCGGATGCCGGCATTCGCGTCGCCTTGATCGAAAGAGAGCGTGGCGCGCTCGATCGGGGCCTGCGCATCATCCACGACAACTACGCGCAGGCCGTGCAGCGCGGACGCATCGATGAACCGACTTCGCGTGCGCGCCAGGCGCTGATCGAAGGATCGCTGTCGCTGGAAGCGGCGCGCAGTGCGGATCTGGTCATCGAGGCCGTTTTCGAAGACTTCGACCTCAAGCGGACGGTCCTCACGCAACTTGACTCCATCGTGCGACCCGACGCCATCGTCGCGTCGAATACCTCGAGCCTGTCGCTGACCTCGCTGGCCGCCGCCATTGGCCGTCCCGAGCGCGTGATCGGGCTGCATTTCTTCAGCCCGGCCAATGTCATGCGCCTGTTGGAAATCGTTCGCGGGGCGCAAACCGCGGAGGCCACCATCCTCGCGGGGCTGGCGCTCGCCAGGAAGTTGCGCAAGGTCGGCGTCGTGGTGGGCGACGGATTTGGCTTCGTCGGCAATCGCATGATGCTGGATGGCTATTTCCGTGAAGTGGAACTGATGCTGCTGCAGGGCGTTGCTCCCGAGCGCATCGACACCGTGATGGAAGACTTCGGTTTTGCCATGGGCCCGAACCGCGTGAACGACATGGCTGGCATCGATGTGGGGACGCGCGTGCGCGCCGAACTGACCCGCCGTGAATCGCGCCAGCCCCCCTATCACGTGGTCTCTGACGCGCTGACCGCGCTGGGCCACCTGGGCCAGAAGACGGGCCGCGGAATCCATCTCTACAAGGCCGGCGATCGAAAGCCACTTCCGGACCCGGAGTTGCCATTGCTGACTCGCGCGCTGGCGGCGAAATACGCAATCGCTTCGCGTGATGTCTCAGATGCGGAGATCGAGCAGCGCTGCGTACTCTCACTGATCAACGTCGGCGCACAGATCCTCGACGAGGGCCTGGCATATCGCGCGGCCGACATCGATGTGGTCTGGACGGCGGGGTACGGCTTTCCGCGCTGGCGCGGAGGTCCCATGTATTTCGCAGACACGCTCGGGCTCGATCGCGTGGTAGCGCAGATCGAGGAGCTGGCGGACACCGGCGGCGGAGATTACTGGCGAGTGTCACCGCTGTTGCAGCAGCTGGCATCGAGCGGACGCAGCTTCGCAGCGTGGGATCGGGCGCGAGGAAGTTAGGCGTGCACGCACAGGTTGCGATCATCGGGGCGGGGCCGGCTGGCATGTTCCTGGCGCACCTGCTGCGCGAGGCGGCCATCGACGCCGTGGTGCTCGAGCTGCGCAGCCGCGAGTACGTGACCGCGCGGGTTCGCGCCGGAGTCCTCGAGCAAACTACCGTGGATCTCATGCGCAGGCTCGGCATCGGCGCACGGGTCGCACGTGAAGGCCTGGTGCACGCCGGCACCACGCTGGCGGTCGATGGTGATGCGTTTCATGTCGATTTCGCCGAACTCGCCAACGGCGCGTCCATCACGGTGTACGGCCAGTCCGAAGTCATGAAGGATCTCAACCAGGCGGCTGATGAACGTCACATCCACGTCATCTACGAGGCCTGCGATGTACGCCCAGACGGGCTGGACACCGACGCGCCCTCGGTGACGTGGAATTCCCCGCACGGCACACACCGCCTGGATTGTGACTTCATCGTGGGTTGCGATGGGTTTCACGGGGTCAGCCGGGGCTGCATCCCGTGCGACGCGCTGACCATCTTCGAACGTATCTTTCCGTTTGGATGGCTCGGGGTGCTGGCGGAGGTGCCGCCCTGCAATCACGAGCTGGTGTATGCCAACCATGAGCGCGGCTTCGCGCTGGCATCGATGCGCTCAGCCACGCGCAGTCGCTACTACCTGCAGTGTTCGCTGCAGGATCGCGTCGAGGACTGGAGCGACGATGCTTTCTGGAACGAATTTGCACTGCGCATCGGCGAGACTTTCGCGAGCCGCGTCACTCGCGGCGTCACCTTTGAGAAATCCATTGCGCCACTGCGCAGTTTCGTGTGCGCCCCGATGCGCTGGGGCCGGCTGTTTCTTGCCGGAGACGCCGCGCATATCGTGCCGCCGACGGGCGCCAAGGGCCTGAACCTGGCCGTGGCCGACGTCGTCGTTCTCGCCAAGGCTTTGGCCGGCTTTTACGCGGCTGGCTCGCGAGACGGCATCGATGGATATTCCGATCGAGCGCTGGCGCGCGTATGGAAGGCCGAACGATTTTCCTGGTGGCTGACGAATCTCACCCATCGATTTCCGCACATGGACGGCTTCGATCGCCAGATGCAGCTTGCCGAGCTCGCATACCTGCGCAGCTCGCGCGCGGCGCGATCGGCATTTGCCGAAAACTACGTGGGATTGCCCCTGGAAGAATGAGCATCCCCGGGCGGCGGTCTGGGGCGTTGATCGCGCGGCAGGTCCAGGATCAGTTTTCGACGTTCGTTGAGGATCATCGCCTGCACTGTGATCCGAAAAAGGAATCGCAGGTGACCAAAATTCATATCTCACAAGACGCGGCGGGAGTCCGGGATTCCAGCGCGGACCGGAATCCCCGCGTTCGCCGGAGGGGGACTACAGGCGAACCAAACTCCCGCCGCATGGCCGCGCTCCCCTTGCGTCGCGCAACCACCTGGACGCTATCATCCGACTTTCACTAATACAATCTACTTTTTCGATTCGTAATACAAACATACAGATTCGGCTTTCGGCGGCCGGAAGTGAATTCTGCGCACCGTTCGACTAACTACGTCACGACTGACTGCCGATGGATTTCACTCCAACGTGAAGAGGGTTCTGATGAAAAAGACCGCATTCGTAATGAGCCTGATGGCAACGCTGTGCTGCGCCGCCGGCGCGGAGGATTTCCAGTCCGCGGAAACCAACGTGTGGGGTGCGGAGTATCCGCGGGTGGACGGCAGCGGGCGGGTGCAGGTCCGCATCAAGGCGCCAGAGGCCAACAAGGTCAAGCTGAACTTCTGGAGCGGACCGAAGGTGGACATGGAAAAGCAGGCCGACGGCTTCTGGACCGTGACCACGACACCGCTGGTTCCCGGGCTTCACTATTACATGATCAATATCGACGGCGCCGAGGTCGCGGACCCCGGCAGCCGCGCGTTCTTCGGCGGCAGCAAACACGCCAGCGCCATCGAAATTCCCGAACCGGGATCGAACTGGTATTCGGTCCAGGCCGTGCCGCAGGGCCAGGTGCGCGATATCTGGTACAACTCACCGGTGACCGGGAGCTGGCGCCACGCCATGGTCTATCTACCGCCCGGGTACGACACCGCGGCGAAGACCCGTTACCCGGTGCTGTACCTGCAGCATGGCGGCGGCGAGGACGAGACCGGCTGGATCCGCCAGGGCCGCGCGAATTTCATCCTCGACAACCTCATCGCGGCGGGAGAGTCCAAGCCCATGATCGTGGTCATGGCCTATGGTTATGCGCGCCGCGCCGGCGCGGCATTGCCGATTCCGAATGCGCCATTCGGCTCGCCCGAGATGCTGAAGCAGGTACAGGAAATGACGTCGACCTTCGAAGACGACGTGACGCGGGCGCTGATTCCATTCGTCGACAAGACTTTCCGCACCCTGGCCGATCGTGACCACCGCGCCATGGCGGGTCTGTCCATGGGCGGCATGCAGACCTTCCAGATCGCATTCAATCACCTGGATCTGTTCTCGCACGTGGGCGGATTCAGCGGCGCCGGTCTCATGATGGGCAACGGCAAGCTCGATCCGAAGACCGATTTCAATGGCGTGTTCGCCGACCCGGCTGCCTTCGCGAAGAAGGTG
>Ga0111538_10005976_pt1 | contig 16532 bp, 22 predicted proteins | sample SoiMethybrSBSTD1_FD_79669 | JGI IMG/M metagenome (GOLD analysis project Ga0111538, IMG submission 79669) | Bulk soil microbial communities from a Populus tree surrounding site in Tennessee, USA - Soil MetaG P. TD hybrid SBSTD1 (version 2)... | ecosystem: Environmental > Terrestrial > Soil >...
CGACGCCGGCTGCGACGAGCTGACGAACGACCCGCGCGACTTCGGCCGGCCCATCGGCCGTGGCTTCAGGGACGCGCGTGCCGAGCGCGGAACTGGTCCGCAATCCCGGGCCCGAGGCGATCATTCGCGGTCCGACGACCGCGCCCGACGCAATGAGATCGCGCATCGCCAGATCGAGGAATTGCACGGCTCCGAGGTTGCGAATCGTCGTGACGCCGGATTCGAGCGTGTGTCGCATGTTCTCGAGCTGGAACCTGCGAATGTCGTCCGGTTCGCGGCGTCCCTGGTTCCAGGGATCGAGCCCGCTCTCGGGATCGTATGCGTAGGTGATGTGTGTGTGTGCGTCGATCAACCCGGGGATGGCCGAGTACTTCGTGAGGTCGATGACCTTCGCGTCGCGCGGAATGGCGGCTCGCGCGTCCTGAACGCGGAGCACCGTGTCGCCACTTACTATGACGACGCCGCCGGGGGTGATGGTGCCGTTTCCGTCGACGACGCGGGCGAACTTGAGGGCCTGAACCTGTTGCGCGCCGGCCGTGTGGCAGATGGCCGCGAGCGCGACGATCGTGAGAAGTCGCATGGCCCTGAGCTGTGCGATGATCCGGCCGCTAGTTGCCTCCGGGTGGGCGCGGACGCGGCAGCGCGGTCGGCGGAAGGATGTTGTTCAGCCGCATGTAATTCGCGAGCTGGCTGTAGTGGTCGGCCATGTCGATGATGTGTCCCATCACCGGACCTGCTCGCGTCACCGTGCGCGTTTGCCCGTTCCCCATCGTCTGCGTGATCTGGTCCCCGAGCTTCGCATCGTCGAGTTGCTCGAGCGCGGCTTCGCAGAACGCGAACGACGTCTTCATCTGAGCGACCAGCTTGGCCTTCGGCCATTTCGCCTTGATCGTGTCCGCTGTCGCCGTGTCCTCGACTGCGCGCGTGCCTTTCATCGCGCCGAATTGGTTGCAGTAGAAATAGTTATCATCTGCCAGGTGTTGCGCGATGTATCCGATGGTGAGCTGCGCCGGAGTCGGCTTGTATCCGAAGATCCTCTCGGGAATCGAGTCGAATGCCTGGGCGAGACGTTGCTGAAACGTCATGGTGCGCTGCTTCATGACGGTCGTGATCGGATTCGGCGGCGTCTGCTGGGCTCCGAGGGTGACAGGCAGTGCAACGAAGGCGAGAACTGCGCGCGAGACTCTCATGTGGTCCTGCCAGTGAGAAGGGTCAAGGACAATTGAGCGACATGGGCACGTCCCCGCCAGAAGCGGCTTCGCCCACGAGCTCGCGTCAGAACGCCAGGTTCCGGACGATCCGCCAATGGCCGTCAGCCTCGCGCTGCCAGACCGTTAGGTACGTCCCTTCGCTGCGCACCGGCGGTCCGCCGTCGCGTTCGGGCGCCAGCTCGAGCCAGCCGTGGCCCCATTCCGCGATGCGCATCGGCCCGAGGACCGACAGTCCGTCCTGCACGACGCCGCCGGCCCGAATCGGCCGCAGGCGCGTGAAGCGCGCTGCGTACATGCGGGCGACGGCGGCCCGACCGCGGGTCACCGTGCCGTCACCCGCGATGAACAGCCCGCTGTCCGCGTACGCGGCTGCGATGGCACCCGCGTCGTGCCGCTGCATGCCCGGGAACCATGCGGCATTCGCCGCGTCGATCTCGGGCCGCGCGCTCGCCAGGATTGCGGCAGTGTCGAGCGGCGCGCGGCCGGGTACCTGCGCAAGAAGCGTCGACTGAGCCAGCAGCGCACTCGCCAGCAGACCAAGCGACGCGACGCGATGGGACCAGGTTTGCGAATTCAAGTGAGTGTGTCCACAGATTCGAGTCGGCCTAACGCCAGGTTTCAGCTGCATCTGACCACATACAAGGTGGCGGCGCAACCGCCGCTCGCATGGAAGCTGCAAACAACGTTGGGCATCACGCGCGCAGATGTCAGCCGGAGAGCCCGCAGCGGTCAGGGCTTGGCCAGGAGCGTGATCGTTGGCCCGATGACGGTAACCGTGTGACCATTCGCGTCGACCCCGTGAAGAGTGTTCTGGACGGCGTGCTGCGCGGAGGTGGGAAAGCAGAAGACCATGTGATTCGTATACGAGCCGCGAGCTGGAACGGAAATGCTCACCGCTACGTCTGCCTGTTGCACACCATCGCGGACGGGAGTACGAGATGTCAACGACACGGCGACGCCGGCAGTTTCCACGAACACCTCGTCCCAGTACCAGGTGTTTGCCGATCCTGCGCAAGCCGCGAAGTTGGAAGGCGCACCACTCCAGGCGACCTGGTTCACGCCCTGAGCGATGGTCACGACACCCGTAGGCGAGCCACTGTTCGAGGGATCCGTAGGGGTCGACGATCCCCCAGAGCACGAAGAGACGGAAACCGCAATAGCTACTGCACCCAGTCGCTTCATTGAGGGGATCATCGGAACTCCATCCGTTGGAGGCGTGAAACGGCGGAGTTCATATCATATCCCGGGCTGCCGGCGCGAGCAATTCGTCATGGCCAGCGCAAGCGAGGCTTGCTCGGTGTACCGGGTGCGTGAGCACGAGATCGAAGGCGCCGCGCCTGTTCCGGCGATTCGCCTTGGGGGGCGTCTGCCTAACGCCAGCTTCTGCTACGAGCGGTCAAATCATCGCGAGCGCAGCGAGCGTCCGTAAACCGGTCGTCAGCAGCAAGCTCCGTTAGGCCGCGGCGCAACCTGCGCTGAAAGGTACCGCGCGATAGTCCGGTGACGTGTTCGCACCGAGCGCGCGTATGCTCGGCGCTGCGCCCTGGGACTGAAACTCCTATCCCAGAGTCGCCTCAGCCGCGCCGGCGCCGCAGGTGGTCGATCGCCCTTGCAGCGTCAATCGCGCCCGATGCAAGGCCGTCCAGTACCTCGTCGACGCTCGCAGCTGGGGAAGGATCGGAAGCCGCGTCCTCGTCGACGGACCCGCCCACCGCTTGCACGATCTCGTCGAGCCGCGCGCGCGCAGTGTTGTAGGCGATTCCGATGTCACCCGCGAGACGCTGCACGTTCGCGCGATGCTTCACCAGCAAGCCAACGAAGTCGAGTTGCTCTCGCGTAAGGCGACCGACCCAGCCAAGATCGAAGCGACCCTCGATGACGGTCCCGGTTTCCAGGTTCTCGAGACGCGTGACGACGAGCCTGCCGCCGTCGAAGGGATCACGAGGTGGGACGGGCAGCATACGACGAGTCATTCGTCGTTGCGCCCAGGCCGTAGAAACGACTCGCCAAGCTTCGGGTCGACCCCGTTGCCCGACAGCTCGACGATCTCTTCGACTGTAAGGTCCTCCAAGCCGGCCTTCAACAGATCGCGAACGTAGTCGGCCTCGACACCATTGGCCGCGAGCTCAACGATCTCGGACACAGGCAAGTTGCGCAGTCCCGCCCCGGCGAGCGACTTGACGTACTCGGCGTCGACGCCGTTGGACGCAAGCTCGACGAGTTCCTCGACTGTTAGCCGCAGTCCGACTCGATCGCCGGCGGGTCTGGAAGGACGACGGGCCGACGCAACCGGCTCCGCCATCACTCCGAGTAACTCCTCGGCCTGATCGGCGTCGATCGTACCTTGGATCAGCATGTCCAGCACCTTTCGCGTCGCAGTGGTCATACTTCACCTCTAGCTGGTGATAATTAACATTGTACTACTTATAATTGTGAAGAGCAATGACGGCACTAAACCCTCAAATGCTCTTCGACGCGAAATCATGATCCAACCCTGGGATCGATGGCGGAATCGAGCTGGCGACCGGCCCGGTCCGCGCTGAGGGCGCGTTGCACCTGTAAGTCGAAAACGCGTCGCCCTTCAACCGCTGAATCATCAATTCACCGCTGTCTGACCAATAAACTCCATCGGTCCCGCATCCTTCGCGAAGATCCCAGGCGCCAAGACTATCAAGTGTCCTCGCAACGGATCTCCAGTCCAGGCCGGGCGCGCTCTTCACCGTCCGGCTGCACCATTTAACACCTTGAACATTGGAATCTCGGCCACAGCCATAGAACTCTGCCAGAGAACCCGTAGCTCCGTCCCATCCTGTCTGAGCGAGAGAAAGGGAATGGGACTGCCGGCAATCATGCCAAACCAGTCCGAAATTCGTATTTCCCTGGCATCAGGCGGCAAGACAACGGTACGCAGAAGGGGAACCGCTTCGAGTTTTGCCGCCAGATCGAACGGAGCGTCGCCGAGGATCGAATCGATGCCGGACATCGGTACAGGTCCGCCAGGCCTGGGGGCGTAGAGGCCAGGCGCTGCGCCATGATAACAGCCAGCCAGGGTGAGGGATCCGATCAGCAGGCGAATCGATGGCTGCATTCGTAAGGACTGAATTCCGCTCCACCTAACGGTTCTGCTCCAACACACGTTAGGCGGCACTCATCGACGAACGAAGGGGCAGGGGCCGCAGGCGTACAGGCGCCGGCGTGCGGGCCTTAGCTCGGCGGAGCCACGGGATCAGTGATCAGGCACGTCAGAGCTTCGATACTGCGGCTTTGGCCAGTACGGCTTCCTTTGACTTCTCCTGATCGATCGTGAACGGTCGGGGTTTGGCGCCCGTGAGAATACGAATGCTGAACGTGTTGTTTCCTTTTCGCACCCAGATGAATGGGCTCTGGTTGTTCGGGTAAATCTGGTAGAAGGCTTCGTCGCCGATCCCGGAGACGGATTCGATCTTGATCGTCGTGATAGCGGGGTGCGAGGCGAAATTGAACGACCGGAGCGAATGCGTGTTGACCGCAACGCGACGGCTGCTGTCCGAAGCCGCCGGGTCATCCGACCAGATGCACCCGGTTTCATCCATGAATTGTTTGCCCGGCTGACTGGGTTTTTCCAGGGCCTTCGTGACTTCCGCAGGGCTGAGCAACGTACAGGCTGGTGGTGCGGCACCCTGCATTGGCGGCGCGAGGGACGACAACGCAACAGAGCGCAGTGGTGCTGTCGATAGCCAGAGCGGCAAAAGGGTCACGATGGAGATGATGGGAAGCTGCGCGCGCATTGGGCCGCTCTGCGTTTATGGGTTGACGATGCCACAATGGTATTCAGTGCGCGAACCGGCAAGCGGCCAGTCGAAGCTCATCAGGCTAGCGAGCTCGAGTGGGAACGAGGCACAAGGCCGGCAGTATTGCGCCGTGCGATGTCCCCGTCGCACAGTCTGGAAGGCAAACTCCGCTTCGACGAGGGCCTGATGACGTTCATGTACGGCGAGCTCCTACCGTAGGTGCGTCTCAGCTCGTGCTGGCACACGCACAGTTCCATTGTTCCCAGGCCCGCACAACGTCCGGCGTTAGGTCAAGGTCTGCCGCGAGGTGCTCAACACTCAGACTGAGTCGCTCGCGCGTGCCAGATGCTTCGTTGGCGGTCATCGACACGATTCGCTCCTCGTGAGGACGACGATACATCATGGAGACGACTTGGCCGGCCCAGGCGCCACGACCGCGCTGACGTCCAACCCGCTTAACGCTCCCCTTGTTATTCGACACGAGAGTCCGTATTCTCTTGTCGAACGCCATGGGGAGCAATCGACATGGACGATAACACCGACGTCCTGCAGGGCACGCTGGATCTGCTGATCCTGAAGGCGGCCTCGCTGGAGCCGATGCACGGGTGGGCCATCAGCGCGCGCATTCGCCTGACCTCGCACGACGTGCTCGAGGTGAACCAGGGGTCGCTCTACCCGGCGCTGCACCGGCTCGTGAAGCGCGGCTGGCTGTCCGCCGAATGGGGAACGTCGGAGAACAACCGGAAGGCACGCTTCTATAGACTCACCGCCGCCGGGCGCCGGCAGCTCGCCACGGAGACCGCTACATGGCGCCGCTTCAGCGCCGCCGTGAACCACGTGCTCGCCGAGACCTAGGAGCATCCGATGTCACTCTTCGATCGGTTCCGCCGCCCGTCCAACCAGGAGTTGGACGACGAGCTGCGGCAGCACCTGGAGATGGAGGCGCTCGCGCTCGAGCGCGATGGCATGTCTCCGGAGGACGCCCGGCGTGAAGCACGCCGCCGCTTCGGCGGCGTCGACCGCTACGCCGAGGAATTGCGCGACGTGCGTGGCGGGCGTTGGCTCGAGTGGATCGGCCAGGACGCGCGGTACGCGTTGCGCATCGCGCGGCGTTTCCCGGCGTTCACGACCATCGTGATCGCCACCCTCGGCGTCGCGATCGGCGCCAACACCGCCGTATTCAGCGTCATCGATCGCGTCATGCTCTCGCCGCTCCCATTCCCGCGCGATCGCGATCTCGTCCGGCTGTACGCCCAGACGCCTAACGGGTCCGACCCGCGATTCGGCGTTTCGTACGCCGATTTCCTCGACTGGCGCGCGGACACGCGAAGCTTCGCCGGGATGACGGCGATGACGGGTTCCACGGTGACGCTCATGCAAGGTGATGAGCCCGAGCGACTGTCCGGCCTGCTCGTCACGTCCGAATACTTCGACGTTCTGCAGGTTCGTGCGGCGCTGGGACGATTATTCACAGCGTCTGACGCACCGTCCGAAGTGACATCCATCGCCGTCCTGACCAACGGTTTCTGGACGCGCCGCTTCGGCTCGGACTCGTCTATCGTCGGACGCACTATCCGGCTCGCCGGCGGACCCGTGAGCGTGATCGGTGTGCTGCCCGCAGATTTCAGTCGCATCGCTCCCAACCTCGACATCATCACGATCCTGAATCCGGCAATCATTCCGAACGTCCAGGATCATGGGCAGCACATGGTCGGCGCGATAGGCCGGTTGCGCCCCGGCGTTTCAATCGAGGCTGCGCAGCAGGACCTGCGCGCGGTGGCCGATCGCCTCTCCCACACACATCCGTCGATCGCCGGGTGGAGCGCCAACGTGTTTTCGCTGCGCTATGAAGGGAGTCGGACGATTCGGCAACCGCTCATGATTCTGATGGCCGGCGCCGTGCTGGTCATGCTCATCGCGTGCACGAATGTCGCGAGCCTTCTGTTGACGCGGAACGCATTGCGCCAGGGTGAGGTCACGTTGCGGCGCGCTCTCGGGGCTTCACGCGGACGCCTGATCGTTCAGATGCTGGTCGAGTGTGCCGGACTCGCGTTGCTTGGTCTCGCGCTCGGCGTTGTTGTATCGATCGCAATCGTCACGCTGATCGCACGCGTCGCGCCGGCCGGGCTCATACCGATTAGCGGTGGGATCCCGCTCGATTGGCGCATGTTCGGCTTCGCGCTCGCACTGGTGATCGTCGCCACCGTCCTCGCTGGCGTGTGGCCCGCACTGCGCCTGACCGCAGCGGGACTCGCGCGAACCATGCGCGAGGGAGGCCGGGGTGCCTCCGAGAGCTTTCGTGCACTGCGCACCCGGAGAGTCCTCGTCGTAACGGAGGTCTCGCTCGCAGTCGTGCTCCTGGTGTGCGCGGGGCTGGTGCTGCAAAGCCTGCGCACGCTCACACGCATCGATCCGGGGTTCCGGCCCGAGCGACTGGTCAGTGCTCGTGTCAGCGTGCCAAACCGGTACCGCGACTCGTCGCAGATCCGCTTCGTTCAGGATCTTTTACAGCGACTGGAGGAGCGCGCCGAGCTGGAGGACGTAGCGGCGGTGAACGTGGCCCCGATGGCGGGAGGCGGCATCAACACGAAAATCAGGATCATCGGTCGAGGTGATCCAGGCAACGACGACCTGATGGCAAACGCGACGGTCGTCACTCCCGGATACTTCCGGACGATCGGCATGAAGCTCGTCCGCGGCGAGGATGTCTCCTGGTCTGTCGGCCAACTGGTCGTCAACGAAGCGCTGGCCAAACGCTTCTGGCCTAACGAGAATCCGATCGGCAAGCGCGTCGGCTTCGGGCGCGACACCGTGGGGATGCCGATCGTCGGCATCGTCGCTGACATCCGCGATCGCGGCCTCGGCGTCGAGCCGACCCCCATGCTCTACATGGGCTACCAGACCGGGGCGAGTGTCGTGCGCACGATCACGCTCGTCGTGCGTGGCCACGGCGGCACTGAAACGATGGTAGCAGCAATGAGGGCGGCCTTACGAGAGATAGACCGTGCCGTTCCCCTGTACAACACGCAGGCCGTGCCGGATATGGTGAACGCATCGATCGCACAGCCGAGGCTGACCACGACCATGCTCACGCTGTTCGCGGGCATTGCGATGGTGCTCGCGGTGCTCGGCATTTACGGTGTCGTTTCATACTCGGTGACGCAGCGTTCGCAGGAGATGGGCGTCCGCATGGCGCTCGGCGCGCAACGGGCCGACGTCGTTCGCCTGGTGCTGCGCGAGGCGTTGGTGCTCGCGAGCGGAGGCGCGGTCATCGGGCTGCTTGGGGCGTCAGCGGCGACCACGCTGATTCGTGGGTGGCTGTACGGCATCGAGCGAAACGATCCGACAACCATGGTGGGCGCCGCGGCAGCGTTGATCGTCGTGGCGCTGCTGGCGAGCTACCTGCCCGCGACACGAGCGGCGCGCGTGGACCCGGTAACGGCAATGCGCGCGGAGTAATCGCTCGAGCGCACGCAACACTCCTGAGGGATGGAACCGGCTAGCGACCTCGTTTTTTCGACGTCGCCGCATTCCTGGCCGTGGCTTTCGGCTTCATCCCGGCAACATACTCGTAGCTCGTCGCAAAGTACGGCTGCAGCTCCTTGGTCCTGGCCAGCAAAGCGTCAGGGACGACTACGTACTCGGGTTGAACCACGCCGTACTGAGAGGCCAACGACGTCCGGTACTTCTTGAGAAACGTCACGCGTTCCTTCTCCGGAAGTCTCAGCGCCACGGTGTTGTCCTTGTGCAAGGCGCTGAACATATGCCCGTTGAGTGACGTGTAGGGAACCGTGTCGCCCTTTCTTTCCACAGCCGGATTCGTGGCGACGAGTTTTTCGTAATAGGCCAACGCGGTGGATCTATCCATATGCACCCTCTACGCGCTGAAAACCACCGGGGTGAACTGCCCCGAACCACTCAGCCTCGATACACCAGACTGATGACGATGCCGGCCGCCAGCCACTCCACGCTGTAGGCGAGGGCCTGAAACGTCGTCAATCGCGCACCGATATTGAGATTCACGTGGTTATGCAGGACAAACGAACCCAAGCCAAACAGTGCAATGAGGACACCGAACTGGATGCCTGCGACCACTCCTGCGCCCAGGGGGTGGATCATGGCGAACAAGACTGCGAGCACGACCATCGAGAGCAGTGTTCCCAGCATGCCGATCGGCATGACGGATTTCATGGATTGCTGCGTGCGATAAACCGCACCGAACCGGGTGAACTCGGCCCGCATGGCCGGGCTGGCGAAAAACACGCCGCCCAGAATGAAGTACGTCAAAAAGGCGACGATGGCCGCAGCACCTACACGCACGAGATTCATGGTGGTTCAAGTTCCAGGGGGGAATGATACGGAGAACTAACGCTTCAACTTGGTTTGCGGTGGGTTCGAGCAGTACCGCAACGTTACGGTGCGGCGATCCTTGATGCGGTGAAAGGCACCGGCGGAAGAGGATCCAGAAGAAGTTTGAACCGCGTTGTTCCGGGCGGGACCAGGAAGAGGTACGTCGGCGCCTCATTACGAATACCTGTCGGCCGCATGTACTCGACGGCGAGGTTGCTCTTTCTGTCTTCGATGGATCGAGTGGCGATTCCCGCTGGTTTGTACGTCCGTCCTTTGTCATCTAACAGCTTGATGTGATCACGCGGTGTCGTCAGCTGAGGGGACGGTGGGAGTCCGGTGATCTCGAGCATCAGCATTGCCTTGCCGGAGTCTTGGCCAGCCCACGTGACAACGTGAGATGACACCCGAGCTGAAACGCCGATCGCTTGCTGGGCTGGAGTCCCACGCGCGACAATGACGCTCAACAACAGGCACGCGGTTGAATACCGGAGCTTGAGACAACCGACGGCGCCAGACATAGTGACTCCTGGAAGAGTGTCTCGTGTCGTTCGAAACGGCCTAACGGATAGCGTTCCATAGCTCCGCCGCCAGCTGCAACGCCTGTTAGGCGTCATCCCCTGTGGTCGACACCGGGCGGCTGCCCAAGCTCACAAGAATGGCACCCACGCTGCCAATCAGCAGCAGCTCGCCCGCAATCTCTCCCCAGAATAGCAGGGGCTCGCGCGTGCGGTAAGCATACATGTGTCCATTTTGCGCAATCTGGACCCGGCCGTCGCCAAAGAACCCGCCGATTGACTTGATGCTTACGCCGGCGACGAGAATCCATCCGAACGCGACCAGGAACTGCCGTGATCCGTGCACGGATAGGCGGAGAACGTTCGGTGTCCAGAACCCTGACCGATACCACACGTATGCGCCGATGACGATGGCGACGGCACCAGGAAGCAGGTTTACAAGCAGGGAATCGAGCATGTACGCCTAACGAAATGGCTCCAACGCCCGGTGAGGCGGCGCGGAGACCGTATCCCGCTCACTCTTCAACAGGAAACAGCAGCTCGTTCCCGTCGGGGTCCCTGACCCGGATACAATCATAGCCCCACCAGGCTTGGTCGAACGGCGCCGAGCGTTCGGCGATTTGCTGGCGCAGATCTTCCACCCCAGCCCTGGTCAGCTCCACGAACAGCCGGCTCTTGTCCTGCCGCTTGTCGCTCTGGCACAGGATAATCTCGCACTCCCCATGATCCACCCCACAGGCGACCGTCGCGGCAACGCGTGAGCGCGTCATGTTGGTCAACCTGCGGTTGCGTCCGAATCATCTTGTACTCGATACCATCCTGCGGCGCCGATATGAACTCGCGACGCTGATGGGATTCCGCAATTACGCGGACTATCAGCTCAGTGAGACGATGGCCGGATCGGTCGAGAACGTGCGTGCGTTCCTCGATGAAGTCAGGCGCCTGAGTGAACCTGCCTTGAAGCGTGCCGTCGAGACGCGCCTGGCGCAGACCAGCAACGGATCGGCCGTGAAGTCGATTGCGCTTTACGACCTGGTCTCAACGTCGGGGACTCCCGGTGGTGTCATCCGGTTGCCGGCGCGAGGTAGGACCGCGTAATAGCCGCGATCGACGTCGTTCCCATCTGCTTCATCACCAGTTCAAACTCGTAGCGCAGGAGTGCGAGTACCGTCTCGACACCCTCTTGTCCAAACGCGCCCAGGCCCCAGATGTATGGGCGCCCAATGCCGATGGACGACGCCCCAAGCGCCATCGCCTTGAAGATGTCGGTGCCACGCCGGAACCCACCGTCGCAGATCACCGGAATACGGCCCGCCGTCCCCTGCACCACTTCGGGAAGCGACGTGATCGTCGCCCGCATTGAATTCTCGGCGCGGCCACCGTGGTTCGAACAGAACAAGCCATCGACCCCGCGCGCGACGGCCAGCTCCGCATCCTCACGGGTGACAATTCCCTTTAGTAACACCTTCATCGAAGTGGCCGCCTTGAGGCGATCGACAAACTCCCAGGTGGGCGTGCCGACTTCCGGGATGGGTGTGGCCACAGCGAAGCCGGTCGCGTTAGGCTTGCGGCGGTTGTCGCCAAGGGCCGCGCCGCGGAGGCCGGGCACCGGCGGCCCGTCTGGATGGCAATCGAGGCACCTCCGCGTGTCGAGCCGCGCTCCTCGCAGCATCGTCGCGCGATTGCTCCCGCCAATCAGGTCCACCGTAAAGACGATTGCCGCGCTCCCTGCCCGCTCGGCGCGCTGTACCATCTGCTTCGTCTTCGCCCAATCCTGGTTGTGGTAGAGCTGAAACCAGACCGTAGCGCCGCGCGCGGCGATGGCGTCTTCGATGGAAGTCGTGGCGACCGTCGAAAGCACCTGCAAGTGGTTCCTGGCCTTTGCGGCGCGCGCGACCGCGATCTCGCCTAACGGGTGGAACGCCTTCTGGCTCCCGACCGGGTTGATGACGATCGGCGTAGGGTAGCGAGTGTCGTAGAGCGTGACGCTCCCGTCGATCGCATGGACATCGATCAGCCGTCGCGGCTTGAGCGCCCAGTGGTTGAACCCCTCGCGATTCGCCCGGATGGTGCCGTCGTCATCGGTCCCCGTGGCGAGATAGGCCCAGTGTGCCACCGGGATCTTCGCCTTGGCGACTGGCTCGAAATCGAACACGTCGAGCGCCTCTGACGCTGAGCTGATGACCGGCGCGCCTTGCAAAGCCTGCTGTGCCCGCGAGAGCGCCTTCGCGGCACGAGCCGGAGATGCCGACGTCAGGTCCTGCAGCAGGCGCGCGTCGATGCCCGCGGCCGCAAGGAGCGGACTGCCGGCGAGAAACCGCAGGAATTGGCGACGATCAGTCATGTTGCTCCGGTCGTGCGGCCGCCATGTCAGCGGCGCAACAGAAGTAGGCGCGAAAACCTTTTTCGCGACCTGATAATCCCGAAGGCCAGCCACCACTGCAAGGACACGCCGCGCCTGACAAGCCCTCGGCGCGTTCCGAGGAACCTGAGGCCATCAGATCTCGCCACGCCTCGCGAATTCCCCGATGTGCTTCGCTGCACGGAATGCCAGCGCCTGGATCGTCATCGTTGGCTGGCCGCGTCCGGATGTCACCATCGAGCTCCCATCGCAGATGAACAGGTTTCGCACATCGTGCGTGCGATGGAATTTGTCTACCACCGAGCTGCGCGGGTCATTGCCCATGCGGCACGTGCCGAGCAAGTGGGCCGTGTTCGTGCTCTCGGTGACCGGTTTCGGCCACGCCTTGCGCGCGCCAGCGGCGTGCAGAATGTCCATGCTCTTGTCGAGCAGGAACTTTGCGATCTTGAGATCGTCCGGGTGATCCTTGTACGTCATCCGGATGCCCGGCAGGCCGAACTTGTCCCTGGCCGTCGGGTCGAGCGTGATGTTGTTGCTCTCGAGCGGCAGCGAGGTCGTGTGACCAGCGACCACCATCACACGCGTGTATTCGTCGTGCAGCCTGCGCTTGAAATCCGCCCCCCAGCGCGCCGCACCAGGTTCACCCACATTCAGCGCATACTGGATCGGCGCGAAAGGCAGGCGCACATCGATGCCGCCTCCTCCATAGAAGCCGCGCTTCGGATCCGTGTCGTAAAAGTCGTGCACGAGGCGAGTGACCTGCACGCTCTTGTACTCGTTGAGCTGCTGCTCGAAGACGCCGAAGGCATTCGAGCTCACATTGAACATCAGGTGCTTCCCGACAAAGCCACTCGAGTTGGCCAGGCCGTGCGGATGCTGCGGCGATGCTGAGAGGAGCAGGAGGCGCGGTGTTTCCGCGCCGTTCCCGGCGATGATGAACGCGCGTGCTTTCTGCGAGTGCTCGCGGCCGTTCGCGTCATAGTACAGCACTTCGCGGACCCGTCCCGCGGAATTGGTGACCACGCGGAACACCTGCGAGTTCGGGCGGATCTCGCAACGGCCCGTTGCCTGGGCCAGCGGAATCATCGCAACCAGTGTCGAAGACTTTGCCCCGAACTCACAGCCGAACGCCATGCAGTAGCCGCAATGCTGACAGGGTGGCCGTCCGTTGAACGGCCGCGACAGGATCGCCAGCGGTGCGGGTTGCGGGTGCAGGCCGAGCTTGCGCGTACCACGCTCGAACAGCACTCCGGATGACTTCACGGGCAGGGGCGGCATCGGATACGGACGCGAGCGCGGTGGGTCGAACGGCCCGGGCGCGCCCGATACTCCGATCTCCCAGTCCACCTTCGTGTAGTACGGCTCCAATTCCTCGTACGTGATCGGCCAATCGGCGAATCCGGTGCCTGAAATCGGTCCGAGGATGCTCCGCTCCTTGAAGTCGCGCGGATGCAAACGCCAGTAATTCGCCGTAAAGTGAACGCTGCTCCCCCCGACACCGCGAGCGCAGATGAGTGGCGTCTGAAACGGATCGACTGTCGCCGTCTCCTTCTCCGTCTTGCGGAAGCTGCAGGGCTGCTCCTGCTGATTCGGTCCCAGAACACGGAGGATCTTGTAGCCCAGCTCATCGTGCTGGAAATCCGTTGACTTGCGGAATGGCCCCTGCTCGAGCACAACGACCTTGAAGCCGGCAGTCGACAGCTCTTTCGCAAGCACACCACCGGACGCGCCCGAGCCGACGATGACCAAGTCGACTTGCTCCTGCTCCGAAAACGTGCGCTGGTTCATTCGCTCCTCGCTTTCGTCGACGCCCTTTCCTGCGCGTCGTAGTAGCCGAAGGGCGGCTGGTACGCGGGCTTGTGCTCCATGTTCAGGATCAATGACAGCGCGTCATTGCGGCCGCCGCCGTATGCCGGAACGGAGAGCGTGCCAAAAATCGTGAACGAGCGTGCGGAATCGAAGAATTCTGTACGCTCACTCTGCATCATGATCCTCACCTGTTGCGCCGCCGAGAGATCCGCGAACGACCGAATGCCGCGTTTTTCGTTTTTTGCCTGGTCATCAAGTGCCTTGAGCCCTGCCCGAAACCGGGATAGCAGTGGAGCGGCCCAACCGGCCAGCGCCCGGTCGATGAAGTAGACCGCGCCCGCTTCGGTAGCGCCGGGGGTGTTGTCGGTGGGAATGATCTGCGCCGCGAACGCCGCCATCGTGCGTGCTTCGGCGGGCGTAAACACCTTGAATGGTTCCGCGGTTGCCTGCGCCGCCCGCGCTTCCACTCCGAGCGCCTCGATCTCCGGCATATGCGCAGCGATCCACGCGCCGCTCAGGATTGAGATCGATTGTTCGACGAACGCCCGCCGCGACGTCGGTTCCGACATGGGTGGACTCCTTCTTGAAGGATTGGAAAGGCGCGCCGGATCTAGGGATGGCGGAAACTCGCGTGTGTCGATCCTTGGACCTTACCCAGCAACAACACCGTTGCGATCGCACTCCTCCAATAAGACGTTCTTGTTCGGAAATTCCCGGATTGTTGAACAACCGCACTGGTAGTGAGTTGCCTAACGCTAGAGAGGCCGCACCATCTTATCCGCCTGGCCGCCACAACCGGCGTACCGCGGCAGTTCAGCGGTGCGTGTGCTGCATTTACTTGTTAGGCCTGTCACCCACGGTCTCACTGTTTCTCGTACACGATGACTGTATTAACCGCTCGGCCCAGAGCATCCTTGCCTTTCTGGGTGATCGTCCGAATCTTGCCGTCGGCAGAAACGACGTTGGATGCTGTGATCGTCACGTGCCCGCCCAACTTCCAAATAGAATCGATAGCTCGGGCGTCGCGCCGCGTGAACGCAACTACGTCAGCATTCGGATTCCCCTGCATTGGGTGTTCCTTGCCGTCCAGGATCAACATGGTCACCCCATGAGTCGGATTCCCGACTGCGTCGGTGCCGTCCGCGGTTTGCTTGTACCCGCCTTGCACGACCTCGTAGACCGCGGTGTTACTCTTTGGCGCGGGCCCAGGGTCGTACGTGGACTTGGCGAGATTGACTTTCCAGGTTCCGACAAACGGGTCCGGCGCCTGATGGGCAAGAGCAACGACTGACACGCTCAGGACAAGCGCGACCCCTAACGACAGCGGACGCCCCACAGCAGAAGCAAATCTCATTTGACCCTCCTCGGTTTGCTGCGTTGAACCGCTCCAACGGGACCCGACCGTCAGCATTGCCGGTCCGCATGAACCCGACGGTCTGGTGAAGGGCAGGTGGCGAGGCGTTGCAGTCCACCATGAATCCCGATCAGATGCTCTGGAACTTCGAATAGATCTTCGGAGCCAAGCCAACCGTAGCCTTGATAAGCTGGTCGGAGGGAGAGCCATAGATCTCCAGCTCCATATTGCAGACACTGAGAATTGCCCCCAAGGCCGGGCCCAGATTGTCGATATGCTCCAACACCGCTCCCGAGTCCTTGTACGTCTCTCGCACCACGCATTCCGTCTGGTAGTCATTGAAGAACCAGTCGTACTGCAGCGTGCCTGACTCGCGGTCACGCACCAATCGCATGCACTGAGCCGCGACACTCTTGAACTCTTCGAGTTTTCCTTCGTGAATCGTCAGGCGGGCGGTCACTTGAAGCGAGTCCAATAGTTCCTCCTGTGCGGATCGGTTGCACCATTAATCTTTTTGACGCTCGCATAATCCCGCCGGGCCCCGCACCTCCGCAAGACACGCCACGGCCGTGGATCATTGGAAAATGCAAACGCGGCGTTCTTTCGAACGCCGCGCCTAACGTCAGCTCACCCGATGACCGATCCTCAGTCCTCCACAACTAGGCGCTTCGCGCCATCTCGGTGATCGCGCCGACCAAGGTATCCAGCTCCTTCGGCGTGATGAACACGTGCGGAGTGACGCGTGCCCCGACCACACCGCCTGCGACGTTGTCTACGCCGGCCGTGTAGATCTTGTACTTCTCGAGGAGCACCTTCGCCACATCGACGCCCTTCATGCCCGCGATGCCGACGTTTGCGATCGCGCAGGTGCGCTTCGGATCGGAGGGCGTGTTGACGACGACATTCTTCGTCCCGCGGACCTTGCTCGTCCAGTACGTCTGCAGGTAGCGCAGGCGTGCCTCTTTCCGCTCCGTGCCGATCGAGTTGTGAAACGCGATGGCCGCCTCGATCGCGAGATCCGAGTGTACCGGATGCGTTCCGGTGTGATTCAGCTTCATGATGTCGGTGTCGGCCAGGTCCCTGTTGTCGCCGAACACCGGCCACAGGGACGCGATTCGATCGCGCCTGACGTAGAGCAGGCCGGTGCCTAACGGGCAGCCG
>Ga0111538_10005977_pt1 | contig 16531 bp, 13 predicted proteins | sample SoiMethybrSBSTD1_FD_79669 | JGI IMG/M metagenome (GOLD analysis project Ga0111538, IMG submission 79669) | Bulk soil microbial communities from a Populus tree surrounding site in Tennessee, USA - Soil MetaG P. TD hybrid SBSTD1 (version 2)... | ecosystem: Environmental > Terrestrial > Soil >...
ATGCTTCGAAAATCGTCAGCGCCTTCCACGGTCTTGATGATGAACTTACGGTAGTCGCTCTTCTTCATCTTGCCGTCTTCCCAAACCACCATGGAAGCCACCGAGTCTGTGCCCTGGATGTTGGAGATATCGAAACACTCGATGCGACGCGGCGCCGTCTCCAGTCCTAGGGCACTGGCCAACCCTTCGCTGATGACGTTGGCGGACGGATTCAAAACCCGGAACCGCTGGTCGAACGAGAGCTTTGCGTTCTGATTCACCAGGTCTACAAAGGTCCGCTTCAGGCCGCGCTGTGGAATCTTGATCTCGACACGCTTGCCTCTGCGTTGGGACAGAAAGTCCTCAAGCAGTTGCCGATCTTCAAAGTCAGCCGGTACAAAGACCTCATCGGGCGTAAATTCAGAGTTGAAGTAATACTGCTTCAAGAGCGATGAAAGAATCTCTCCGTCTGCTGTGCTCTCCATCAGGTCTTCCCAGAAAAACTCACGACGGTCGACCACTTTACCGCCGCGCAGGTGAAAAAGCTGTGCGGCGGCTTTTGCGTCCTCCCGATGCAAGGCAAAAACATCGGCGTTCGAAACCTGGCTGGAAGAGATCCGTTGCGGTTCGGCAAGTTGGCCGATGGTTCGCACGGTATCCCGGAGATGAGCCGCCAGCTCGAATCGTTCCTCCGTGGCAGCGGCGTGCATTTTTTCATTTAGGCGCTTGACCAAGTCGGTACGCTTGCCTTCCATGAAGAGCTTCAGGTCTTGCACGCGGCTTGCGTATTCCTCGCGGCTACAGACGGACGCCACGCACGGGCCTATGCAGCGCCTGATGTGGTAATCCAGACAGACGCGCGGGCGGGTGCCATCGATGTCAATCGTGCAGGTGCGGATTTGGAAGTACCGGCTCATCAGTTTGAAGGTACGATGAGCCAGGCTGGCAGGGAAGTAAGGCCCAAAGTAGAGCGCACCATCCTTCTTCACGCGCCGCGTCACATAGATTCTCGGATAAGGTTCGTTCAACGTGAGCTTGATATAAGGGTAGGTTTTGTCGTCCCGCAGCAGGATGTTGAACTTCGGCTTGTGGCGCTTGATGAGGTTGTTTTCCAAGGCCAGTGCTTCCATCTCGTTGCCAACCACGATGAATTCGAGGTCTGCAATTTCTGCCAGCAGGTGATCGAGCTTGAAATCCGTGTTGCGCGACTCCTGAAAGTAGGTGCGGACGCGGTTGCGCAGCGATTTCGCTTTGCCGACGTAGATGATCCGACCTCGCGAATCCTTGTAGAGGTACACTCCAGGCTCGATTGGGATGTTCGCAAGTTTTTCCTCCAGCGGGTCAGTCGGCGCCATGTCGTCATTATGCCATACGTCGTTTTCCAGAGATCTATGCCTGACATTCGTTTGCTCACTGCGATTCAGACATGGGCGGAAGAATTCGGTATCCTGTCGTGGTGGCGGGTGCCATCATTGCAAGTCGCGCCCTTTACGGAGGGCCGGCTTGCTCATCCACAGTCAACGCGCAGTACATCGGCATGATTTGCACATACAACGAGGTCGCGTCATGAATGGCAAGGTCTTGTTCGAAGAACGCGGTTTTGCAGCCGTTCGAATAGTTCTTTGGAATACGGTTCTGTTCCTCCTCTGGCTCTTTCTGGTTGTTCCGCCAACCACTGCGCAGCAGGGCGCATTGGCGGGACTGAAGATTCCAAAGGAGAACATCAGCTTCATTGGAAACAAATCTTTTGCATCGGAAGATTTGAAAGCCATCTTCCGTAGTGCTGGAACGGTGACTGCTCAACTCCCTCCCCAATTCATGGACACCTACAACAACGACCGTATTGTCCATGCGAGCAGCATGCTCCTGGCGTTTTATCGCAACCGTGGCTTTGTGAAAGCAGTTGTGAATCCGCCAGAGTTTGACCTCGGACCTTCCGGCAGCGCAACGATGACCCTGGTGTTGAAGATCACCGAGGGTAACGCATACCAACTCGGTGTGGTCAAAGTAACAGGTGCCACTGTGCTGCGAGAGACCGTAGTGGCCTCGATGCTGAGCTTGCAGCCCAGGGCGATGGCGAACCTGGCCAAAATCAACGCAGGAATCCTGGCGGTCCGCGAGGCTTATCTGGCCTTGGGATATCTCGACGTGCAGATTAAGACAGCCCTTGACGCTCCCGAAGGCAAACGAGTGGCTGAGCTGCGGGTGGATATCGTTGAAGGCGAACCCTATCACCTGGGCCACATCGAGCTGGAGGGAAAGTCACCCATCGACGTGAAGTTGTTGCACCAGTTGCTGCCGCTGCAGCCTGGAGATCTCTTCGGGAAGAAGGCTTTCGAAGCGTGCCTGGACACATTGAACGAGCTGGGCACCACGCCACTGCTCACAGCCAATGATGTGAGTTTTGCTTACGACAAACCCAAAGCGTTGGTGGATGTCACGGTTCACCTCGAAGGGATGAAATAAGCCACGAAGCATCCGAACGACGGCGTTCGATCGAAACCGAGTTTTGATCTCATCCCGTCTGAGTTGCAGGAGATTACAGTTAGGCTTGGAGCAACGCTGTATTTGGGAGGTTCTTCGAAGGCAGTGCTCTAATCCGACCCAATCAGATTCCCGTGGCTCCCAATTTTTGCTTGCGAACGCTTGCGAACCCTTGAGTTAAGGTGGAGGATACGAGCCACCCGACCACGAAACATCGTTCCCAAGTGAGTACAGGATGTGCACAATCAGACTCTTGTTGTATGTATCGCGTTTCCTGCGATGAATCGCGCCTTACCTCAACCCACTCAAATCCATTTCTGGAGGCACTATGCTTAGAACCGCTCTGTCGTTGATGTTCCTGCTCCTGGTGACGCTGGCTGGATGGGCTCAGAATCCTAAACCCAAGCTGCCGGGAGAAGACTGGGTGTCGCTGTTCAACGGCAAGGATCTAACTGGATGGGTGAAAGTGGGCAACGAGAAATGGGAAGTCGAGAATGGGACCATCCATGGCCAGGGGATCACCAAGGAGTATGGTTACCTGCGCACCGAACAGACCTACAAAGATTTTCACTTGTCGTTGCGATTCAAATGCGAGGCCGACGGGAACAGTGGGGTATTCTTTCATTCTGACTTCAAACCCGGCACAGCGGATGTCTCCAGGGGACTTCAATTTGAAATTGATCGCGTCGTGGGACACCACAGTGGCGGGCTTTATGGAGATGGTCGAGCCTGGATCGTCTGGCCAGCGCCAGAAAACGAATTGGTGATTCGGCCCGAAGAATGGAATGAGTACCTGATGAAGGTCGAAGGGAACCGCTATGTGTCCCGCCTGAATGGTGTGCCGATGGTGGACTTCACCGATCCCACACCCAAGTCGTTCGACGGCTACATCTCGCTCCAACTTCATTCCGGCGGGTTGGGGAATATGCGTTTCAAGGATATCTACATTCGGGATCTGACTAAGCGGTAACGGCCCGTATGGGTCGCGCCCGTCGTCGGACGATCTCTGCAAGAGGGTTGCCATTCATCAATGCGGAGAAGAGTGCGACAGATTTGAGGACAGGGTGACCCAGCTCATTCTCCTAACAGGGGCCACAGGTTATGTCGGTGGCCGTTTGTTGCCACGCCTTGTGCAGGGGGGATACCGGGTGCGCTGTCTGGCGCGGGAACCGGATCACTTGCGGGGAGGGATATCCGCTGGTGGTGAGCTGGCCCGAGGAGATGTGCTTGACGCCCCGTCGCTGGTCGGGCCGATGGAGAAGGTAGATGCGGCGTTTTACGTGATTCATTCGATGGGTGCGCCGGGCAGTTTTGAGAGGTCTGACCGTCTAGCTGCCGAAAATTTCGGCACGGCCGCCCGGGCTGCCCGCGTCCAGCGCATCATTTACCTGGGCGGGCTCGGTGAACAGACGTCGGTTCTGTCGCCGCACTTGCGCAGCCGCCATGAGGTGGGGGAGGTGCTGCGGGATTCCGGGGTTCCAGTGATCGAACTGCGGGCGTCCATCATCATTGGCTCGGGCAGCCTGTCGTTTGAAATGGTCCGGGCTTTGGTGGAGCGGTTGCCAATCATGGTGACGCCCCGCTGGGTGCGGGTGAATGCGCAACCCATTTTCATCGGGGATGTGTTGGCCTATCTGATGGCTGCGCTGAAACTGAAGGAGAACGCAAGCCGGGTGTTTGAGATTGGCGGCCCGGACGTGGTTTCGTATGGCGATCTGATGCGCGAGTATGCTGAGCAGCGCGGACTCCGGAGGTGGATGATCCCTGTGCCGGTGTTGACACCGCGGTTGTCGAGTTTGTGGCTGGGGTTGGTGACACCTCTTTACGCGCGTGTGGGCCGGGAACTGGCCGACAGCATGCGGCATCCGACTGTCGTGTGTGACGGGGCGGCTCTGCAGGAATTCAGCGTAAAGCCAGTTGGGGTAAGCGAGGCCATCGCGCGGGCTCTTCGCAACGAGGATGCGGAGTTTGCGCAGACGCGCTGGTCGGATTCACTGTCGGCTACCCGTTCGAAGCGAAGCTGGGGAGGGCTGCGGTTCGGAAGCCGCCTTGTGGATTCCCGCACGGTCACTGTCGCGGCTTCACCAGCAGCGGCGTTTTCTGCCGTAGAGCGAATTGGCGGCGATAACGGCTGGTACTACGCTCAATGGTTGTGGCGCCTGCGCGGCTGGTTGGATCTGCTGGTTGGCGGGGTTGGCATGCGCCGGGGCAGAGGCCATCCATTTCGGCTGGCAGTGGGTGAGGTCCTGGATTGCTGGAGGGTCGACTCCGTCGAAAGCGGCAGCCACCTGAGGCTCGCTGCGGAGATGCATTTGCCAGGTCGGGCCTGGCTGGAATTTGAAGTACGCCCCGGACCTAAAGGGCAGGGAGCGCAGATTCGCCAGACCGCAACGTTTGATCCGCTTGGACTGGCGGGATTGGCTTACTGGTATGCGGTTTGGCCGCTGCATCAGTTGGTCTTCGCGGGCATGCTGAAGGGCTTGGCGCGCAAGGCAGAATCTTCGAACAGAAGCCTGAGGGAGCTGCGATGATGGTTGCGCAAACTCCGGCGATGTGCGCGCCCCCTCACCCCTAACCTCTCCCGCGTTGGGGCGAGGGGAACCGAACTTGATAGGGTTCGCAAGGAAGGCGGCATCATCCTTCATGTCTGATGCTTAAAAGGAGCAGCGAACTGTCTATTCTCAGTCTATGAGCTGCGCAACGGGCGCGATTGCGAGGTGCCTATGTCATCGACAGTCAAAGAATCAGCCAACGAATCCGTCGTGCAAGAATGGTTTCGGCGAGTTTGGAATCAACTCGACGTCAATGCCATTGACGAGCTTTTTGCTCCGGATGGCGTGGCGCACTGGCTCGACGCCGAGCCGGTGCGTGGTCCAGCGGCGTTTCGAGAGTTCCACCGCGTGCTCAGTTCGAGTTTCCGCGATATTCACGTAGAGTTGGTCCGGGAAATACAGGTCGGGGATTTGGTCGCATTTCAGGCAGAGGTGCGACTTGTTCCGGTTGGCCAAGAGACTTCCATTACGTTCAACGGAGGCGCTTTCGCCCGAGTGCAAGGTCGGCAGATCGTCGAGACTTGGGACAATTGGAACTTCTTGGGGTTATTGGAAGGGATGGGTGCACTGCCGCAGGGGACTTTGCGACTCGCTCTTGCCGGAGAATTGAAGGTTGCGCGCGGCATGGCTTGATACTCGGGACAAGCAAACTGTTCTGATGCAAGAGTGGAATGTGACATGCGGCCTAAGGACGACAACCGGCTGTCGTGAGGTCTCAATCGCCGTCCGGAGGCCGGCTCGCACGCTCCGAACGTCGCGCCTTCCGACACGCTTCTCGCTTCAAACATGCATGATCTACGCCGCGCTCAAACAAGCGATGTGGCTGCGATCCAAACGCTGATTGCTCGCTCTGCGCGACAGTTGAGCGTGCCTTACTACACGCCGGCGCAGGCTGAAGCCATGATCCGGCATGTCTTCGGAGTCGATTCGCAGCTCATTGCGGATGCAACCTACTTCGTGATCGAGAGCGATGCACAATTCTCGGCTTGTGGAGGGTGGAGCAGGCGGCGGACCCTGTTCGGTGGTGACCAGACCAAGATGGGTCCTGATCCTCTGCTTGATCCTGCCACGGAGCCGGCCCGCATTCGCGCCTTCTTTGTTGAGCCGGGCATGGCGCGGCGGGGACTCGGACGCCAGCTGATGGTCGAGTGCACCCGCGAGGCGCGGGCTGCGGGGTTCTCTGCTCTCGAACTCGTCTCCACCCTGCCTGGTGAACCTCTTTACTTGGCAACCGGTTTCACGGTGATCGAGCGGTTTGAGCTCAGTCTTCCGGAGGACATCCGCGTTCAGGTTTCCCGCATGCGCCGGGAGATTTGAAACTCTCGACTCTCTGAATGTAACTCGGTATCCACGGCCCATCTGCAGCAGTGCGATCTGGAGGAATGAATGGTTGGCACAACTAGGAGTCACAGTGACTTGAGCTCCAAAGCAGAGGCAGCCCAGGGTTGGCACGATCACCGGAGACTTGGCTGTCAAGCTCTTCTCGGTCTTTGGTTCTTCCTGGGAGCGATTGGCGTTGACCTGGCAGCCCAGTCGAACGATCAGCCTTTTCCGCCGCATCGCATCATTGGCAACGTCTACTACGTTGGTTCGGAGGCGCTGGCGTCTTATCTGATCACCACGAGTGCGGGACACATTCTGATCAACAGCAGCTTCAAGGAGACGGTGCCACTCATCCGAGCCGGCGTCGAAAAACTCAAGTTCCGTTTTCAGGACGTCAAAATCCTGCTAACCAGTCATGCTCATTCCGACCATGTTGCTGGCAATGCCTTAGTGAAACGACTGACTGGAGCGCGCGTTTTGGTGATGAAAGGGGATGAGGACATCGTTCGCACCGGGGGGAAGGGAGATTTCCACTATGAAAGCGTTTGGGAGCCTTGCCCTGTGGACGAGGTCTTGCGGGATAGCCAAGAAGTGAAGCTGGGTGACGCCGTTTTGGTGGCTCATCGAACACCGGGCCACACGAAAGGCTGTACCACTTGGACCCTCAGGGTTAGTGAAGGAGGAAAACTGCACCAAGTGGTGATCATTGGGAGCCCGAACGTCAATCCGGGTTATAAGCTGGTTGGGAACTCGAAATATCCAACGATCAGTAACGACTTTGCCAGCACGTTTCAGATTCTGAAATCGCTTCCGTGTGATGTGTTCCTGGGAGCTCATGGCAACTACTACGGACTGCAAGAGAAGTACGCGCAGCTGCAGAAGGGAACCTCGGGAAACCCTTTTGTTGATCCGCAAGGCTATCAACAGTACGTGGCCTTGAAAGAGAAGGCGTTTCGGGATGAGTTGGCACGACAAGAAAACGCGGCGCGTTAGCCCGGAAAAACCCTGTCTAGCGCCGGCTCCTGGGACTGTGAATAGTCAATGGCTCCGTTCCCCATACTTCCCCTCCCTCCCATGTCCCGACCAAAACACGCGCTGAGCTGAAGGGGGTGCCGAAGCTAGCGACTTTTGTATCGGGTGGCGTGCCTCACCGTTTCACTTGGCAGCCTTCAGCGATTTCTCCCCAAGGAGTGCCCGGAGCTTACTCTCACAGGCGTCTTTATCCACCACGCCAATGTAAGAGACGGCGATCTCGCCGCTACGGTCAATCAACAAAGTCATGGGCATGGAATTCAGCTCGTATATTTTTCGCAGTCCTTCAGTGTCAAGCACGATAGGGTAGTTCACCTTCTTCTCTTCAACGAACGCCTTCACTGGTTTCCAACTATCGTCGATCGAAACGCCGATGATGGTGAGTCCCTTCTCCTTGTATCTTTCCTGAAATTCAATAAACCACGGGATTTCAAGGACACAGCCCTTGCACCAAGTCGCCCAGAAGTTGAGCAGGACCACCCTGCCTTTGTAGTCGGACAACTTGATGCGCACACCTTCGGAGTCATTCAGAGCAAAGTCATGGGCTGTTTTCGGACCCTTAACCGGTCGAGCAGGGATACATGCAGATGCCACGAGGCCAACCACCGTCAGAATTCCGATTGCCAATCGTTCGAAAACAGTCTTGGTCTCTTTGTTTTTGCCGTTTGTCAGGCTTGAGGGATAGCTTCTGCGCATGGTGCTGGCCGCGACTCCACCCAGTCCTTCGATAGTCCTCCGACTCCTCGCGGAATCTGGCAAATGGATCAGCCCATCCGCCCACATTGGGGACCGGCTTCAAGAACTTCTTACCCAGAATCTCTCTTCTTCGCGGTGTGCGACACCAGCGATAGCCCCACGCCTTCGGGCATCCGTGAATGAACGAAAGAAAGCACAGCCGCCAAGCCGACACCGAGAGCACCTAATCCGAGGAGCACCCACAAGAACTGCACTCCGAAAAACGCGCAGGTTGTGAAGACCACGAAAAGCACAACAAGCAGTCCCGGAAGACCAGTCGGGCTCATTTTCATATAGGGACCTGGTGAGTATTGTGTCATATAGCCTCGCTTCTTTACGCTTTGGCCGATCGCAACAAAGACCCTACAGGGAGTTCTGGACCTGCAGCTCACTGATCGGGATTGGATTCAAGAGATGGCGCAACCGTTCTCCATTCAAATCTATGACGGTTTCACTCCGCCCAGCGCTGCAGTCGCCAGCGTACCGCTCAGGCCCATCGTTTCCACGACAGACGAGGGCACAATGACCATGGCGCCCCGCTCTTTGATGGCCTCGTACAGCATATTCATCGCCCGCAGATGCAGCGCTACAGGGTTGTTTTGATAGGTCAACGCTGCCTGGGCAAACTTTTCTGATATCTCTGTTTCTGCCTGTCCCAGGATGATGCGCGCCTGACGCTCGCGTTCAGCTTGAGCCTGCCGGGACATCGCGTCCTCCAGGCCTTGAGGGATACGCACATCCCGGATCTCCACCGATTGCACCGTAATGCCCCATGGGTTGGTCTTTTCATCCAGAATGCGCTGCAGTTCGCGCCCTAGCATTTCGCGCTCCGTGATCATTTGAGCCAGTTCGTGGCGCCCGATCGATTCCCGCAGGCCGGTTTGAGCGCTCATGGTAATCGCCTGAACGAAGTCCTCAACTTCCAAAATGCACTTCTCAGCGTTCCAGACCAGCCAAAACACGATGGCGTCGACATTCACGGGCACGGTGTCGCGAGTGAGGGTGGATTCCGCCGTCACGCTAGCGACACGAACCCTCTGGTCAACATACCGGCTGAGCTTGTCGACGATGGGAATCATGTGAAAGAGGCCCGGACCGCGCAGTCCGACGTAGCGGCCCAAACGTAGCACTGCCACCCTTTCCCACTGATCCGCTACCTTGATGGAAAAGAGCAAATAGACGCCAACCAGCAATCCCGCGATGAGCAGCGCCCGATTTTCCAAGGCTGTAGCCAAGCCCAAACCGGCTGCACCTGAAATGGCGAACAGCGCCACTGCTACCCCACTGACCTGACTCTTGTTGCGATCTTGCCACATGGCTATCTCCTCTTTTTACCAGCATCTCTTCGAAGGTCCTGTAACTGCTCGATGACTTCCTCAACCGTGAACCCTTCGGAGCCTGCGCGGGCAGCCAATTCTCCCACCAACTGATTCAAGCGGCGCTGCCGTTCGACGGCGTCCCGTTCCACCGTCTGGTGGCTGATGAAGGTTCCTGTTCCCTGCTGCGTCTCTAGCACCCCTCGAATTTCGAGTTCGCGATAAGCTCGTATGACCGTGTTCGGATTAATCGCCAGATCGACCGCCAATTGACGAACGGTGGGAAGCTGATCGCCTCCGGCCAATGCCAATGCAGCGATGCCGCCGACCACTTGGTCGATGATCTGCCGGTAAACCGGGACGCCGCTGTGCATGTCCAAGCTGAACTGGAAGGGCTTTCGTGGTTTCGATGCGGCGCTCATGGAATATATAGTGTACTAGTTATATAGAACAGTCAATAACATTCTTGAGTCGCGAAGACTGTCAGTAATCCTGGAGGTTACGAGCCGCCTGGGGAGACCAACCTGCAACTCATGGGGTTGCGCAACTGGCCCCGCGTGCTTAGTATGGTGGCCTCACAGAGTTGAGAAACAACTGATATCGATGATGTAAGGAGAAAAGCGCTATGGGACGTCTGCAGGATCGCGTTGCGGTGGTCACCGGTTCGGGGGCGGGAATGGGAGAAGGCATGGCTCGACTGTTCGCCGCAGAAGGGGGGCAGCTCGTCATCTCGGGCCGCGATGAGAAGAAGGGACAGGCCGTTGCCGACAGTATCGTCCAGTCCGGCGGCCGTGCCGTCTTTGAGCGCGCCGACGTGAGTGTAGAAGCAGACTGTCGCGCTCTCATCGAAGCGACAGTCCGGCACTACAGACGGATCGACGTGCTCGTGAACAACGTCGGGCTCAGTACACGAGGGACAATCGAGGACACGACGGTTGAGTTGTGGGATCGGCTGTTCGCAACCAACGTGCGCAGCGCTTTCATCTGCATGCAGCAGGCCGTGCAGCACATGAAGAAACAGGGCAAGGGATCGATCGTCAATATCGGTTCGGTCAACTCCTATATCGGCGAACCCAAACTGATGGCCTATTCGGCTTCGAAAGGCGCTCTCATGACGCTCACGAAGAACACCGCAAGCTACCTCAACCGATACCGGATTCGCGTGAATCAGCTCAACGTTGGCTGGACAGACACTCCGAACGAACATCGCGTCAAGACGCAGGAGGAAGGAAAAGGCGACAACTGGCTCGCAGAGGCGGCGAGCACGCGCCCCTTTGGGCGGCTGCTCGTTCCTAGGGACATCGCATACGCGGCTCTCTACTTTGCCAGCGATGAAAGTGAATGTATTACCGGATCGGTGCTGGACCTGGAACAATACCCAGTCGGGGCGCCACCGAACTTCTGAAGGTGCGTTCTGAAAATTGGCGGGCCACCGGAATTCAACATACCGTGTCTCGGTTCGTCATTCCGAGAGAACGTCACCTCGGCCGGATAGTAAGCCGGGGCGGGAATCCAGACTGGATTTCCGGCTCGCACTTCGCTTGGCCGAAATGACGCAGATTCTAGACCTTCAGCCCGGAACCGCCAGCAAAGCCACGATGCACATTGCGATGTTGGTTGTTGGCGGTAGATTCGCTAGTGCGGAAGGTGCTAACCTCGCCCCAAATGGATCCGAGTGGAGGCAGATTGTGAAAAAGCATTGTCTTTCGGCACTGCTCTCGGTGGCGTTGATCCAGTCATCAGCTTCCCGGTTAACGTCGGCACAGACCGTTGAAGGTGAGAAGCTGCCTCCTACAGCCAAGCTCCAGGTTGAATTTCGCCGCGACATCGAACCACTCCTCAAAGAGAAGTGCCAATCCTGCCATGGCGCCGAGCAACAGTTGTCAGGCTTCCGGCTGGATTCGCGCAGCGCAGTTCTGAGCGGAGGCAACAGCGGCGTGGTGGTCAAGCCCGGAAACAGCCAAGGCAGCCGGTTGATTCACCTGGTGGCGGGCCTCAACAAAGAACTGAGAATGCCGATGACGGGTGATCCGCTCACCGCCGAGCAAGTCGGCTTGTTGCGGGCGTGGATCGACCAGGGCGTTCTCTGGCAGGACGAATCCTCGAAGCCGCCCTCGCCCATGCTGTCGTCGAAAAGCAAGCACTGGGCCTTCGCGCCACCGCAGCGTCCAAAACAGCCCAAAGTCAAGAACACCACCTGGGTTCGAAACCCAATTGATAGCTTTGTTCTAGCTCGCCTTGAAAAGGAAGGTATTACCCCGTCAGCCGAAGCTGATCGCGAAACGTTGATTCGTCGTCTCAGCCTGGACCTGACGGGGTTGCCGCCCTCACCGGACCAAGTCGCGGAATTCTTGGCGGACAAACGTCCGGATGCTTACGAGCGATTGGTTGACCAATCTCTATCCTCTCCTCATTACGGCGAGAAATGGGCGCGGCCCTGGCTGGACCTGGCGCGCTATGCGGATAGCGACGGCTATGAAGAGGACCGCATCCGGCCCCACGCCTGGCGCTGGCGCCACTGGGTGATTGAGGCACTGAACCGCAATATGCCTTTCGATCAGTTTACGACTGAACAGCTCGCGGGAGATCTCTTGCCCAATGCGACCCTGGAACAGAGAGTGGCGACCGGCTTCCATCGCAACACCCTGACCAACCGCGAGGGCGGAGTGAATCGCGAAGAGTTTCGAACCGAACAGGTGATCGATCGAACCGCAACCACGGGAAGCGTGTGGTTGGGATTGACCCTGGGTTGCGCGCGCTGCCACGATCACAAATACGATCCAGTCAGTCAGAAAGAGTTCTACCAGATGGCTGCATTCTTCAATACTGCCCGAGAGATCGATCTTGAAGCGCCTTTGCCGGCTGAGCGGGGTCCGTTCCTGCAGCGTCAGCCGGAGTATGAGAAGAAACGGGCCACCCTTCTGGAAGAGTTCAAGGTGGCTGAACTGCAAGTGGACTGGGAAAAGAAGCTGAGAGCAGCTGCGGCGCATCCAGGTGTGGACTTGGGTTCCGATTATCAATTGAACCTGGTACAGGTCAAGACCGACACGGGTGAAGAGATCCTCATGCTCCCGCCTGAGAAACGAACGGCAAAACAGAAAAAGATTCTCACAGACCAGTTCATTCGGACGGGTGGGTTCAAGGAGCTGAACACGCGCTTGAATGCGCTGGCGGAGCAGTATCCGGCACTGACCGAGGCGCCGGCCATTGCTGAGAATCCTCGTCCACCCAAAACTCACATCCTGATTCGAGGAAACTTCCTCACGCCCGGGATTGAAGTGGAGCCAGACACACCGGCCGTGTTGCCGCGGCTTCGTTCAGATTCGCCCCCCTCCCGCCTCACGCTGGCACGCTGGCTGGTCTCTCGCGACAATCCTCTCACGGCCCGCGTTACGATGAACCGTGCCTGGCAGGAGTTTTTTGGGAGGGGCTTCGTCGATACGCCGCAGGATTTTGGACTGCGATCGAGTCCGCCAACGCATCCGGAGCTGCTCGACTGGCTGGCCGTCGAGTTCATGTCGAGCGGATGGAATGTCAAAGCGATGCATAAACGGATTGTTGAATCGGCGACCTATCGGCAGGCTTCGAACACCCGCAAAGATCTGGAGTCGAAGGATCCGGACAACAAGCTGCTGGCCCGCCAGACTCGCCTCCGCCTTCCTGCGGAACTGGTGCGCGACGTAGCCTTGGCGACGAGCGGACTACTGAACCCGGTGATCGGCGGCAAGAGCATTCGGCCTCCACAGCCGGCAGGTGTGGTCGGTAAGTGGAAGGAGAGCGAAGGCGCCGAACGATATCGCCGCGGCCTCTACATCTTGTTTCAAAGGCGCTATCCGTATCCGGAACTGGTGACGTTTGACGCGCCAGACTCGTTGAATTCCTGTCCTCGGCGTGACCGTTCGACAACTCCACTGCAAGCGTTGACGCTGTTGAACGATCCGGTTTTCTTTGAGGCGTCGCAAGCCTTGGCGGTGCGTCTTCTCCAGGAAAAGGCGGGAGGCGAGGAAGAGCGCATCGAACACGCCTATAGGCTTTGTCTCGGGCGCGCTCCCCGACCCGAGGAAAAGGAACGAATGGTTCAGTATCTGCGGCAGCGCAAGGAGCTCTTAGCGCGCAAGCCTGAGTCGGTTGAAAAGGTTTTCCCGGCGAAGGCGCTCGATGGAGTCGATCCCGCCGAAGCAGCGCTCTGGATTGGAGTGAGTCGCGTGTTGCTTAATCTCGAAGAATTCATCACGCGGGGGTGACCATGGATTTCAGGAAGTTTCACCGCATACAAACCCGGCGCAGTTTTCTCGACCAATGTGCGGGAGGCCTTGGGACGATTGCCCTGTGGCATTTGATGGAAGGCGAAGGGCGCACAGCCGCCGCCGGAGAATCACTGCCAGACATTAATCCGTTGAAGCCGAAGGCGGGACACTTCACTCCCAAAGCAAAGAACGTGATCTTTCTCTTCATGGAGGGAGCACCCAGTCAACTCGATCTGTTCGATCCCAAACCAGGACTCGGCAAATATGACGGCCAATCCCTGCCGTCTTCGATGACCAAAGATCTGAAGCTCGCTTTTATCAAGCCCGATGCCAAGGTCTGGGCCAGCCCGCGCGTGTTCACCAAGCACGGTCAGTGTGGCATGGAATTCTCCGACTATCTGCCTTACACGGCGGACTGTGCCGACGACATCTGCATGATCCGGTCGATGGTGACAGACCAGTTTAACCACCATCCCGGGCAACTAATGATGACTTCGGGGACAAACCTGCTGGGCCGGCCCTCGCTGGGCGCCTGGGTCACCTACGGTCTGGGAAGCGAGTCAAAGAATCTTCCCGGCTTCGTCGCTCTGACTTCAGGCGCCGGATCCCCGGGCGCTGGGAGCGGAAATTGGAGCAGCGGCTTCCTGCCGTCCGTCTATCAAGGAGTGCCCTTCCGCAATTCGGGGGATCCAGTGCTTCATCTCTCGAACCTTTCCGGAATCGATGTCGAGGACCAGCGGATGACTCTCGATGCAATTCGCGATCTTAATCAGCAGAACTTTGTTCGAGCGGGCGACATCGAGATTGCGTCACGCATCGCCTCGTACGAGCTGGCGTTTCGTATGCAATCGGCCGGGCCGGAACTTTTGGATTTTTCCAAGGAAACGCCCGCCACCTTGGAGCTGTACGGCATCAACAATGAGGTGACACGCCCGTTTGCGACGAACTGCCTGCTGGCACGCCGCATGATCGAGCGAGGTGTGAGGTTCATCCAGATCATGCATCCCACCTGGGATGATCATTCTGACTTAAATAAGAAATTGAAGAAGAATTGCGACATCACCGACCGTCCGACAGCTGCTTTGCTCAAAGACCTCAAGCAGCGCGGCCTCCTGGACAGCACTTTGCTTGTCTGGGGAAGCGAGTTTGGCCGCACACCTCTGATTCAGACATTGGGTATTGCGGGTGAGAGTTGGGGCCGCGATCATCATCCCAACGCCTTCACAATGTGGATGGCCGGCGGCGGAATCAAGCCGGGCCAAGTAGTTGGAAAGACGGACGACCTCGGCTTCAATGTGGTGGAAGACCGAGTCCACGTCCACGACTTGCACGCGACCATCCTTCATTGCCTGGGGTTGGAACACAAACGGCTGACCTATCGCCACATGGGCAGAGATTTTCGCCTCACGGATGTGGAGGGACAGGTCGTCTCCAAGCTCCTGGCTTGATGCTTAACGCTCTGCCTTCTTCTCCGGAGCGGCGAAACATTCCCCCTTCGCAAAGGGGGTTAGGGGGTTGTCTTGCAATTGCGGAAGCCTTGACTTAGTGCTTCGTACCTCAATTGCACCCCCATCTCGATCGACCTTCCATGCGCGCTAGACAACCCCCGCGCCTTCGGCGCTGCCCCCTTTGTTAAGGGGGAATTTCTGGATCTCTTCCTCAAGCGGGATTTTCAGGAGAGCAATCCAAGAATCGCCATTCCAGTGAGTGCCCTCCGGCGATTTCTACCACTTCGTCGACGTCGAACTCCACGAGGCGCTCTGCTCCGGGAAACTCAGCAGGGCGTTCCTGATCCCAGAGGATACGGGCCCTTCCTGTAAGCTGTAAGGTGCGTCCCCTCACAAAATCAATAAACAACAGACCCGCTTGCGGGTTGACGGAAATGTTTCCGAGAGTTTGAAACATGGTGTTGCCCGCATAGTCAGGCCAGACCAGGCGATGGTCGTTCAACACGCGTACGAATCCCGGAAGTCCGCCGCGATGGGACGCGTCGGTTCCACCCTCCGGCTGATGGCTGGCGATGAAGAAAGTGTCCGCTTCGCGAATCCATCGCTGTTGGTCTTGAGCCAGGATGCTTTGCCGTCGTACCGCGGGCGAGGAATCAGTCTCAGGCGACCGTCCGCGCCACTGGCGTGCTTGAATATACTTCTGGCAGTTGGAATACACCTGCTGCGCATGAATCGTGATTGCTCCATCCTCTCGGACTTCGGCTTTGCCGTTCAGCCGCATTCGCCGCCGCGTCGCAAACTCGATCGCAATCAGTCCCACCGCATCATTCGCGGCGAGGTTATCGCCGAGTGGATCGCCTGTTGCAGGGCGGGCGTTGATTCGCACCGTATTCTCGTCGACCACTTGAACGAGGCCGGGAGCGCCTGTCAGTAAAGAGGCCCACACTCGGCCCTCCCGATCTACGCTGCCAACGACGACCAAAGGCTGACTACGCAAGAAATTCCGTGCAGGTGGCGGAATGGTGGTTCCGATGGACCTCCCGATGCGGTCTGCCATCTCGCGGACGCCTGCCCGTTCTTGAACTGAGCGTTCACCCGGATGGTACACCGGTGCCATGTGCTTTCTCCTTTCGTTGATGACCGGCTCAGAAGAAACCGCAGGAAGGCGCCCCGGGGGTTGGCGCTGCATGATCACCTGCGCCTGTCGGGGCATAGATCTCCAGACGGATGCCATCCGGATCCTCAAAATACAGGCCACCCGATTGTGCTCCTTCTGAATGGGGTACGATTCCGTTGTAGATGAGCGGAACGTTCATCTCCTTCAGCTTCTGTGACGCTTTCTGGACTTCTTGAATCGCGGAAACTTGAAATGACAAGTGATGAAGTCCAGGATGCCCCTTCTCAAACCGGCCCTC
>Ga0111538_10005978_pt1 | contig 16531 bp, 13 predicted proteins | sample SoiMethybrSBSTD1_FD_79669 | JGI IMG/M metagenome (GOLD analysis project Ga0111538, IMG submission 79669) | Bulk soil microbial communities from a Populus tree surrounding site in Tennessee, USA - Soil MetaG P. TD hybrid SBSTD1 (version 2)... | ecosystem: Environmental > Terrestrial > Soil >...
CCGGCAGCAACCTGCGCCGGCGCATCGAGCGTCGCCTCGACAGCATCGATGCGCAACGGACGGCGGGCGAGCGTCGGATAGGGCGAGTCGGCCGCCAAGAGCCGGATCTCGTAGTCGCCAGGCTTCGGCGGCGCGATCAATTTGAAAGCGCCGGGCTTGGCCACGTATTCATACTGACCGTACCCGCCCTCGCGACTGCCCTTCTCTACGATCGTCACGAAATCCCGCGGATTCTTCGAGCCCGCGACCGTCACCTCGACCCGTGCGCCGACCTTGGCGGTCGCAGGTCCATTGACGGTTGCCTGTCCGAACGCAGCGAAAGACAGGAACGCGAGCAGCAGCGGGATCCAGCGGCGCATGAGGTTGTTCCTCTTGTTATGCTGGGGCCATTCTAGCCCGATCAGGGAGAGACCCATGAAGAAGACCTATACCGGCGGCTGTCACTGCGGCGCGGTGCGGTACGAAGCCGACATGGACCTGAGCAAGGGCACCGTTCGGTGCAATTGCTCGATGTGCAGCAAATCGCGCGCGTGGCTGATCGGCGTCGGCAGCGATGACTTTCGCCTGCTGAAAGGCCAGGAGATGCTCAGCGACTACCAGTTCAACCGCAAGAGCATCCACCATCTCTTCTGCAGGAATTGCGGCGTCAAATCTTTCGGTCGTTCCAACATCGGACCCGACGGCAGGGGAATGGTCGCCGTCATGCTGAGCTGCGTCGACAACATCACCGATGCCGAGCTTGCGGCGCTGCCTGTCATGTACGTCGATGGCCGCAACGACGATTTCGCGAAGGTGCCCGCCGAAACGCGACACCTGTAAACGCTCGCGTCAGGGAGTCGCGAGCTTGAGCCCGACGATGCCCGCCACAATGAGCGCTAGGCTCGCGAGACGGCCGGCGCTCGCCGACTCCCCGAGCAGCACGATGCCGAGGATCGCGGTTCCGACGGCGCCGACGCCGACCCAGACTGCGTAGGACGTGCCGACCGGCAGCGACTTCATCGCGAGACCGAGCAGCACGATGCTGACGAGCATCGCGACGATTGTGATGACGCTCGGCCAGAACTTCGTGAAGCCTGCGGCGTATTTCAGGCCGATCGCCCAGACCACCTCGAAGCTTCCCGCCACGATCAACATCAGCCAGGCCATAGCGTCTCCCGTCCTCCGGCACCTGGGTGGACGCTAGAACTTTGCGACCGTTTGATGCAAGCTCTTTGAGCAATGTTCGTCATCGAGCTCGTCTACAAGGCGGACCTCAAGGAAATCGACGCGCACATGGCGGCGCACGTCCGATTCCTGAAGAAATACTACGCGGACGGCACCTTCCTGGTCTCGGGCCGCAAGATCCCACGTGAGGGCGGCATCATCCTCGCCGCGGGCAAGTCGCGGCAGCAGATGGAAGCGCTGATCCAGGAAGATCCGTTCCATAAGCACGGGCTCGCCGACTTCCGCGTCATCGAGTTCCGCGCCAGCCAGCGCGCCGACGACATGCCGAAAAGAATAGAGGCGTGATTCGCGACTGAAGCTGGAACCAGTCTGTCCGGTTGGTCATTGCGTGCAAATAGATCCAGCGACGGAGAACTGTCATGGCGCGCCGCCCTTCCCGCTCACGTCCGAAAACTCCTCAGGGCAAGTCGGTGCGCTACGCCGTCATCGGCCTGGGCCACATCGCTCAGGCAGCTGTATTGCCGGCCTTCAAGCACGCGAAGCGCAACAGCACGCTGGCCGCGCTGGTCTCCGGCGAGCAGAAGAAACTGAAGCAGCTGGGCCGTCGATATCGCGTGCAGCGGACTTGCGGCTACGACGGCGTGGACGAACTCTTCGCAAGCGGCGAGATCGATGCTGTCTATATCGCTTTGCCGAATGAGATGCACAAGGAGTACACGATCCGCGCGGCCCGCGCCGGTCTGCACGTTCTGTGCGAGAAGCCGATGGCCGTAACCGCGAGCGAATGCGAGGAGATGATTCGCGCCACTCGCGAGGCGAACGTCAAGCTGATGATCGCGTACCGGTTGCACTTCGAGCGCGCCAACCTCGAGGTGGCGAAACTCGCCCGGACCGGCAGGCTCGGTGAGCTGCGCTTCTTCACCTCCGACTTTTCGATGCAGGTGAGCGACGACAACATCCGGCTCGAACCGCCGGAGAAAGGCGGCGGCCCGCTGTACGACATCGGCATCTACTGCATCAATGCAGCGCGCTACTGTCTCAGCGAAGATCCGGTGGAGGTGTGGGCTGCGGGCACGCGCAGCAAGGATCCGCGCTTCCGGGACGTGGATGAAACAGTCGCAGCCGTCATGCGATTCAAGGATGAGCGGGTCGCCAGCTTCACGTGCAGCTTCGGTGCGGCGGACAAAGCGGTTTATTCGATCACCGGCACGAAAGGCAGCGTCACGCTCGATCCCGCGTACGAGTATGCGGTCGGATTGTCCTATCGCCTGAAGGTCGGCGAGCGCGAGACGAAAAAGAAGTTCAGCAAGAGCGACCAGTTCGCTCCCGAGCTGCTGTACTTCTCGGACTGCGTGCTCAAAGGCCGCGAGCCGGAGCCTTCGGGCGAGGAAGGTCTGGCGGATGTGCAGATCATCGAAGCGATGTTGCAGTCGATCTCCAGCGGACGGCCGGTGCGCGTGGAACTGCGGCAACGTCAGCAACGACCGACGATGCAGCAAGAGATCCGTAGCCCCGCGGTGCCGCGCGAGCCGAAACTCGTGGACGTGAAACCGGCGAGTCAGTAGCGCGGTTAGCGCCGGGACACCCAGAGCCCGCTGACACGCTCGTCTTTCGCGAGCTCGACCGCGGCATCGGCCGCACCCTTTTCGAAGTCGAGAATGTAGTAGTCGATGCCCGACTCCAGGACTTTCTGGAAGCGGACAGCTTTGAGCGCGCCGAGCGCGTCCAGCGTCGAGCGCAGTTCCGTCAGGCTGCTGCGAATCTCCTTCGCCTGGTCCATAGTCATAGCCGCATAGTCGGGTTTGCCGCTCGCCACACTGGACACCACACGTCGCAGCATTGCCTCGCCGCCGGCCGCGGGGCGCTGCTCTCGCAGTCGACGTCCTGCCTCCATCGCGGCTTCGACGAGCGACTTGCTGTCGGCTGCAGCCATGCGCTTTGCCGGACGGTCAGGGTCGTTGTACTCGTGCAGAATCAACGCGTCGGGCAGGAATTCGAGGCGTGCCGGCCGCGCCCTCTGGAAATACTCGCGCTCCGACGTCGGAAACAGCTCGGTGATCGGCGCCTCCCTGACATGCGAATACAGCTGGTCGCCGTCGCGCCACACGGTCATCGTGGGTCCGCCGTCATCGAACCTGTACGCGCCGACGTAGTGATCGAACGTGCCTGGATCGACCTTCGTCAGAACCCGCTCAGGCGGTGCGAAGTCCGGCCACTCGTAGGCAGCGGCTATCGAGCGCAAGACCGCACTCATGATTTTGCCGCCTTCATCGCCGCTCGTCATGACTACCGCACCGCCGCCATCGATATAGCCAATCATCACGCAGCGATAGCCCTCGTTCGCCCCGCCGTGCATGAAGTATTGGTGGGGCGCAGTGCCGCCGAGCTGTGGCCCGACCCCTTGGTCAGCAATAACCTTCGTCAGCATCGTGCGCACGCTCTCCGGCGAAAGCACAGTTCCTGATCCTCCGGCCGCAGCTTTCTGCACTCCGATCACATACCGCGCCAGATCGGAAGGCGTGGTCCACAAGCCAGCGGCCGCCTGTTCCGGATACACATGCGGACCACCGGCAATCGGTTTGCCGTCTGAATCGTAGGGCGTTGCAACGTTCGGCATCGATGATGCGGGCAGCGGCTGCTGGAACGTGCTGTTGCTCATTCCGAGCGGACGCAGGACACGGGTGGCCATGAGCTGAGCGAAAGGCTGCTGTGTCACGTCCTCGACGAGACGCTGCATCACTTCATAGCCGCCGCCGGAATAGCGCCACTGCGTTCCGGGCACGATATCGACGCGGATCGGGGCACTGTTTGCCGGCGCCGCACCGTTCAGCACCTCGATCAACGTGGGCAGCTTCTCGCCGGCTGCATAACCCGCGAAGCCGTGAACAGTCATTCCCGCCGAATGACTCAGCAGCCGGCGCAGCGTCACCTTCTGCTCTTTCGTCAGGTCGCTCGCCGGCAAGCGCCAGCTGCGCAGGTAGTCGTTCACGTCTGCGTCGAGATTCAGCTTGCCCTCCTGGACCAGCTGCATGACCGCGAGCGCGCTGACCGGCTTGCTGATGGATGCTGCCTGAAACAGGGTGTCCGTCGTCGCTGGCGGACCGCCGATACGAGTAACGCCATATGCGCGCGCCCACTCGATCCGACCGTCATTGATCACCGCGATGCTGACCGCAGGAACGTGCAGTTCCCGCATCTGGTCCGCCAGCTTTACCGGCTGACGAGATTCGCCCTTCACCAGGACTGCCGGCAGCAGGTCGCTTTCGATGCGCGCGATGCGCTGTTCCATCGCCGCCTGAACGGCCGGGTCAACCTTGATCGCGACCGTTTCCGCACCGCCGTTGCGGATGACAAGCTGCGTTACTTTGCCGTTCTCCTTGGCGAAGACGTAGTTCTCGTCCTTGGCGTTGAAGAACGTGGTTGGATTCTCCGGCAGCACACGGACCTGCGGCCCGCCCTCGCTGAATTGCAGGCTCAGGCCGGGGCCATCGACGCTGACCGCAAGGGAGCTGTTCTCGTCCAGCCGGTAGCGACCGACGTACTCTTCCAGCGTCGCCGTTGGCAGCTTCACGACCGGACGGTCCGGACTCAGGCCGCGGATGTAGTGATTCGCGACTTCCAGCGCCATCGCATCGGTGCGAGTGCTGTCCGCGTTGACGAGCACGATGACGGCGAGCGAGTCGTCATCGTAGCGGCTGAAGTCAGCGCGAAAGCCGGGCAACGATCCACCGTGACGCACGCGGCGATGACCGCGAAAGTCTTCCACGTTCCAGCCGAGGCCGTAGTTCGTCGACGTGCCGTCCGTCAGCAGCATCGGCGCCTGCATCTGCGCCTGCTCGGCTTTCGAGAGCAGCGCGTTGTCGCGCAACGCCGCCTCGTACTTCATCAGGTCCGACAGCGTCGAGAGGAACGCTCCGCTCGGACGCAGCGCCAGCATCGGCTCGACGTTGTGTTGGACATTGTCGCGAAACAGATAGCCGTTCGCGCGATTCGGCACGATGTCGAGCGCATCCGTGGTGCGCGTCGAAGTCATGCCGAGCGGTTTGAACACGCGCTCGCTCATGAATTGCGACCACGGCTGGCCCGAGACGCGATGTATGACTTCGGCGAGTGTGAAATACCCGAGGTTGCTATACGACCACTTCTCGCCCGGCGCGGACTGCAGCGGCACGTCGTACGCCGCGCGAATGAGGTCGAAATCGCTCTGCACTTTCAGTCCATCGAAGGCGGGCGATTCGCGCACCAGCCCGGATGTGTGGGTCAGCAGATGGCGCAGCGTGATGCCCGACCAGGCGGCCGGTGCATCGTCAAGAAATGTCTTGACGGGATCGTCGAGGCGCACCTTGCCGTCGCGGACGAGCAGCATCACGCCCGTCGCGATGAATTGCTTGCTGACCGAGCCGATCTTGAACACCGTATCGCGCGTCACCGGCGTATCGAGCTCGACGTTGGCGACGCCGAGTGTCCGGACGGAGATCGGCTTGCCGTCGCGAAGCACAGCGACCGCGACGCCCGGGATGCGCTGGTTCGCCATCTCGGTCCGGAGATAGGTATCGACCGCAGCGGCCGAAGCGGCCGTCGCAATCAGGAGGAGCAGGCAAACCGTGGCTATTTTTCTCATGCCCATAGCGTAGCAAACCGCCCGGTCCGTATGATTGGCGCCCTCAGTATTTCGCCAGCCGCGAGGAGACCATTCGATGACCACGAGCCGCCGCGATTTCATTGTAGGCACCGGTGCAGCGATCGCCCTGGCCAATCTGCCTGCGCGCGCCGACAACGCCGACGGCACGGCGGAGAAGCTGCTCACCGAAATCGGCGAAGACCTGCTCACCGACTACCCCGAAACCGCCACCAGTCTGGGCATCGATAACGGCAAGCGCGCCGCACTGAAGGCGAAGCTCGGCGACCGTTCCGCAACCGGACAACAGGCGATCGCGAAACGAGTCGCGAGTCGGATCCAGAAGCTGAAAGCAATCGATGGTTCGCAGCTCAGCGAGGCGACGCGCATCGATCTCGACGTCGTGCGCACGGCGCACGAGTTCGCCGCGGAAGGTTTTGCTCAGCCGTACGGCGACTCGGCGCTGCTCAACTCGAGCTGGTCATATCGCAATGCGCCCTACGTGGTGGCGCAGAACACCGGCGCGTTCCTCGAGATACCGAGCATGCTCGACGAGCAGCACACCGTTTCGACGCCCGCCGACGCAGATGCCTACCTGGCGCGGCTCGAGGGTTATGCCGGTCAGCTCGATGGCGAGACCGGCCGCCTGAAAGCAGCAGCGGCGCAGAACGTGATCGCGCCCGACTTCCTGCTCGACAAGACGCTGACGCAGATCAAGATGGCGCGCGGCGGCAAGATCGCGGATTGGTCGATCGTCACTTCGCTGGCGAAGCGCACGAAGGACATGCCGGGCGACTACGCCACGAAGGCCGCGAAGATCGCCTCGGACAAGGTTGCGCCGGCGCTCGATCGACAGATTGCAGAGCTGGAAGCGCATCGCAAGCGCGCGACCAGCGACGCCGGCGTGTGGAAGCTGCCGCACGGCGATCAGTACTACGCTTGGGCGTTGAAGGCCGGCACCACGACCACGATGACGCCAGAGCAGATTCACGCAATGGGCCAGGAACAGCTGCGCGAGCTGCAGTCGGAGATGGACGGCATCCTGAAGAAGCAAGGCCTGACGCAGGGAACGGTCGGCGAGCGCATGACCGCGCTCGGCAAAGATCCGAAGTACAAATTCGCGAACAACGATGAAGGCCGCAAGAAGGTGATGGAGTATCTGCACGGCCGCATCGCGGATATTCGCAAGCGGCTGCCGCGTGCGTTCGCGACGCTCGTGCCCGGCAACATGGAGATCAAGCGCATGGCGCCGGAAGTCGAGCCCGGCGCACCCGGTGCGTACGGCGGCCCGGGCACGATCGACGGCAAGGTGCCGGGCAAGTTCTGGATCAACCTCGGCAACATGGACAACTGGACGACGTACAACCTCGCCACCCTCTCCTATCACGAATCCATTCCCGGACACGTCTGGCAGGGCGAATACACGTTCAAGCTGCCGCTGTTCCGTTCGCTGCTCGCGTTCAACGCCTATTCGGAAGGTTGGGCGCTATATGCGGAGCAACTCGCGGCGGAGCTGGGCGTGTATGAGAACGATCCGGTGGGTCGCCTCGGCTATCTGCAGTCGATCGCGTTCCGCGCGTGCCGCCTGGTCGTCGACACGGGCCTGCACGTGAAGAAGTGGACGCGTCAGCATGCGATCGAGTGGTTCGCGACGACCAACGGCTCGAGCCTCGGCGAAGTGACGAGCGAAGTCGATCGCTATTGCGCGTGGCCGGGCCAGGCGTGCGGTTACAAAGTCGGTCACAGCGAAATCAACCGTCTGCGCAAGAAGGCGCAGGCGGCCCTTGGCACGAAGTTCGATCTGCGCAAGTTCGACGACGCGCTGGTCATCGGCGGCGGCGTGCCGATGGTGACGCTCGCGCGGAACATCGACGCGTTCATCGCCAAGCAGAAATAGCGCGACGCCGGAGGCACGGGGCTTGCAGGATTCCGCGCATGAACACTGAAATTGACTTCATCGTCCTGTCCGCAGCCGTGCTGCTTCTGCTGTCACTCGTCGCGGGCGCAGTCGCGATTGCCGGCAGCGTTCTCTACCGCTCGGCGCTGCTTAAGAAGGAAATTGCGACGCGCAAAGTACTCGGGGCGCGCCGCTCGCACATCGCGCGGATGTTCCTGAGCGAGAACGTCTTGGGCATCGCTGCAGGCATCACGTTCGGCAGCCTCGCCATGTTTGCAGCCAGTGAATCGCAGCACGCTGGGTTCTTGGGAATTGTGCTGAGCAGCGCCGTGGTGCTGGTTGTCGCAAGCCTTGCGGGCGGCTGGCTCGCGGCGCGTCACGCGGCGAAAGTGTCCTTCAGCGAAAGCGGACTGTTCCGGACGTCCTCGGACACTCGGGGCCGCTAGCAGTCCGGATCGGTAACCATCGAGCCGTGCCCGCGACCTGGTCGACGCGCTCTCCCATGCGGATCAACGCGTCGTCATCCTGAGGTTGGTACACCGCGCCTTTGACGCTGTCGTCGCGGACGATCAGTAACGTCGTCGTGGGCGCATCGATGTCCGCGAATGTGGACACAGGCAGGGGTCCACGCCGCACCGCCTCGATGGCTCGGATCAAGTGCCGGACCGCATAGGGATCCGCAGTGGCACTGTGCTCGCCGAACGCGCAGACCATCTGATCGCCCCGAAATCGCACCTGTCCGTCCGCGCGGATGCGGAGTTCGTAGACGGGACACCAGCCCTCGCATCCTGAGCGTCGCATCACGATTTCGGTGGAGTCGAGGACCAGCGGAGTCGTTCGATCGATCGGCGCCGCCATGGCCGCCTGCCACGCAACTTCCGCCTGCGAGGAAGCGAGCAGGTCGGAATCCTTCGCCATCCACAGGCTCAGCCCGAGCAGCAGCAGCGCCGCCTGGACGCCGAAGTACAGAAGCGACGGTTTGTCGAGTAATTCGGGCTGCTCGTCGTGCGCGTACGCACGCATGGCTCCCTCACCCTGCTACGATCGCGACAGTTGCTGATTCGACCGCGACGGCCAATGCGGGTTCGACAATGAGAATACGTATTCACCTCCTTGGCATGGTCCTGTGGGCCTCGCACGCCCTCGCCGCCGGCACCCAGGCGGATGGGGCCGCCGCCAAGCAGATTGCGTCCGTCGTCGATCCGATTGTGGAAAAGGAGATCGCTGCGGGCGTCCCAGGCGCCGCGTTCGTTTTCGTTCGCAATGGCAGCGTCGTTTACCAGCGCGGTTACGGAGTTGCCGATGTCGCGACCCAGTCGACGGTCGATCCGGAACGGACGGTGTGGCCGATTGCGTCGATCACGAAGACCGTCACCGCGCTGGGTGCGCTGCAGCTGGTCGCGGATGGACGGATCAAGCTCGACGACGATCTGAATCGCTACCTCAAACGCTTGCAGGTGCCGGCGCAAGGCTACGCACCATTGACGTTGCGACACATCCTCTCGCACACCGGCGCGCTCGATGAACTTCCAGGCCGACGTTACGACGGTAAGCAGGCGCCGGACATGGCTGCGTTTCTCAAAGACAAGCTCGTGCGATATCGCGAGCCTGGCAAGCTCACCGCATATTCGACATACGGCATCGCACTCGCCGGCGTGCTGATCGAGGACATGAGCGGTCAGAGCTACGCTGAATACTTGAAGCAGCACATCTTCACGCCGGCAGGCATGAGCAGTGCTCGCGTGATGCTGCGTCAAGGCGATGAGAAGGGAGTCGCCACGCCCTACGAAATCGACGATGGCCGCGCAACTGCGATTCCATATGAGTGGTATCAAACCCCGGCGACATCCTCGATGGTTGCGACGGCGACGGACATGGGACGTCTTCTTATCGTGCATCTCGCGGAAGGACGCGCGGGCAGTAACCAGTTGCTCTCGCCTGCACTCACGCGCGCGATGCATGAGCAGCAGGCGACGAACCACTCGGATCTTCCGGGCTGGAGCCTTGGATTCCAGCTCGACAACGTCAATGGCGTCGCGCTCGTCGAGCACGGCGGCGACATCGCGGGATTTTCCGCGCTGTTCGCATTGATGCCGGACAAGCACGAAGGATTTTTCATCGTGAATCACGGTGAGAGCAGCGATTTGCGCTTTCGCCTGAAGCAGGCGCTGCTCGATGCACTCTACCCCGCCAAGCCCACAAGCGTCCCGGCTTTGGATGAGAAGAACGCGCCGGCGTTAGATGAGTACGCAGGTCGTTACATTTCGAGCATCACGTGCCGTACGTGCCCGCTGGACGATGACCAGGTGTTCGTAGTGAAGGCGCAGCCGAATGGAACGCTGTCGCTGTGGGGCCAGACGTGGGTGCCGTTGCGGCGGGATCTGTTCGTTCGCGATGATGGCAAGCGCCTGCTTGGCTTTGCGCGGGATGAGAAGAGTAAGATCATCTCAGTCACCGGTGGGTCATGGCGGGTGGCGGATCGACTGCCGTAGGCACACCGCGATCAGGAGCAGGAGCCGTGAGAGTCTTCGCTTCGATTGGGTCGTCCACTGCACCGCTGCTGCTTTGTCTGTCGGCGCTGCCCGCAATCGCCGAGGATGCGCCGTGCACCTGCCCGGACATGCTGGACCTCGCGAGTCGCAACAATCAGGTGAAAGCTGCGATGCAGACGTATCAGGAGCAGCTCGCGGCGTGGACCGCCGCAGGCGGCGCTTCGGGTGCGGACGAAGAGGGTCGCACTGCTTTCCAGCTCGATATCGTCGAGCCGTCCATGGTCGCTGCGAAAGACTCCCGGGCAAATACCGCTTCTGCTGAAACGAAGGGGGATTGCCGCACGACCATCAATGCTCCGACTGCGTGCCTTCGGGTCCTGATGGAGCAGCACGAACAAGTGCACAGAGACGCGTGTGTCGTGCACACCAACGAGCACGTGTCGGTATCAGATGCGATCATTCCGCGCTGGCAGACGCTTGCCGACTACGCACGCGAGGAGATCGAGGCATATAAGTCCGAACGCACCTACATCGAAGCTGCACTCTCGAACCTGGAACATGATTGCCGCTACACGCTGGAGTTCGACTCCGTGATTGCCGGAGCGACTGAATCGACGCGGTCCGACGCGAAGACCAAGGTCGATCTGGAAATTCACTTCCCGAGAGGCTACACGCCCACGGGGTTCAACGGCTCGCATCCACTCAACTACAACACTCGCGACGTCGGGCCGCCGAAGCTCGTCGGCGATCCAATGCTGGTGAAGCTTGCGAAGCCCTGTTACGCGGCTTCGCAAGGCAACGGTAACGTGTCGTTCGAAGTGAAGAATGCATGGCTGATGCGCGAGAGAACGCCGCCATACGGGCCGCTGCTGGAGCTGCCAATCCTCGTGGGCGACACGCAGGAGACGAGGTATCTCAAGGGTCCGCGCGGCTGTCCGCGAGAGTCGGAGCCGAGGTCGTTCTGGACGGAACAGTTCAAGCTCGGCAAGCGCATCGAGCCCGCGGGATCGATGGACATTCGTGCCAGCGCGCCGAGTGCGTCCGATCTCGCTGTGATTGTCGATGGTTGGAATTTCACCGGCGAAGACGCCGCAAAGACCATCGAGACGGCGTGCCTCGGGTTCGGAGGTGCGGAAACGTTCAGCGGGTTTCCGGGAATGCCGGTTGGGAATGCGATATGCGAGAAGACGGTGTTGAAGTTCAAGAAGAAGCGGTGAGTGCTTACCTGCGGCTCATCCTCCGACGTCCGCTTCTGAGCGCAGTCGCCTGCAGGCAGAACTCCAGCAGGCCTGCTGTCACTTCGCGCATCACCTTGCGCATTTCCGGATAGGGCGGGTGAAACGGCGTCGAGACGCGCGTGCGGCCCCATTCCATGGTGTAAGCGATGATCTTTGCCTTGGATGGATCGACGAAGTGCCGGCTGTAGGCGTAGTCGTCGGTTGAACCTGCCGTCGGATAGAGTCCCACCGACTGTTCGACACGATACTTTCTGCCGCGCACCTGCCGGATGGCTGCCGCCAGTTTGTTACCGAGCTGCAGCACGAGCTTGTGATCGGCCGCCGGAATGTACTCGCGGTAAACGTCGTCGTGAATGAGGCCGCGCTTGCCATCGTAAGCCTTGTTCCGAAAACTCATGTCCGGATCGTTCGACTGATTCTGATCGCTCCCCCAGCTGTGCAGCAGCGTCTCGCCGTAGCTGTGCAGGTCGATGAAGTATCGGATCTGCGGAAAGCGATTCAGCAGCCACATGACATTCTTCGTCTCGGGCTCGGAGCCTGCGCGCGGGCCAACGTAGGTTTCGTAGTCGCCGGGCTTGTGAGTACTCGCGACTGTGCCGCGCGCGAAGTGGCGATCGAATCGCCACAGGATCGGAAAGTTACGATTGATGTCGACACCGATGCACTTGTGTCCACGGCCCGGTGGCGCCGGACGCCGGTTCTTCCGCCACATCGGGTGCCGCGCCATGCTGAAGTGCCGGCCATCCGGATTGACCTGCGGAAAGATGATGATGTCGCTGCTCTCGACGATGCGTCGCACCTGCGCGCGCGTGAATGACTTCCTGCCCAGTCGGATAGCCTGGCGATCGCGATAGGCACGCAACAGTCGCAGGGCAAAGTAAACGAGAATATCCGGGCCGCCCCATTCGCGGCCGTGCACGCCGCTGATGAAGCAGATGCCCACGCGCTTGGCGCTGCGCGTCTTGCAGATGCGCACTGCGTGGCAACGACGGTTCTCCCATGTCTTATGAGGCAAGGCGATGCGCTCGAGATAGCCAGCATGGTTCTGCTCGCCGAGCACCATCGCCCGCTCGATTTCGTCGGCGTTCAGATACCCGCCGCCCCAGATCACATCACCATAACGACCTCGGGCGATTCGCTTCGCGGTGCCGCGACGACCTTCCTTCTGTCGCTCCCGTGCGGAGGCGTCTATCTCTTCGAGCCGCGTGACGCCGTAATCGTGTTGCTTGAGCCACTGCTCCTGGCGCGGTGTGACATAGGCATCCACGGTGACTTTGCCGGTCCGGGCGTTCTCGCGATGCCCCACAACCACGATGCGATGCCTGGTTCCGAGTGCGGTCAGGCTGCGACGGTCCAGGCCTTCGATGGAGACATGAAGCACGCTCATTGGACCCGTAGGGTCGCGGTTCCCGCGGCAGGCGCAATAAGTATGTCGGCATTGCTCCTGTGCCCCGATCACGGGGTGGGTTCGTCAAGGGCTGACTGCTGGCAGGATGTCCTGTGGTACGAATTCCCGCTGCGGTCGGAACAGCACCGCGTCGGCGTAACTGCCGCCGGTGAAGGCAATCAGCAGGTCGAGGTCGGGAATCCCGATATAGACCTGCCCGCCGTTCCCGCCCGGAAAGTACGTGTGCAGCTTGCGTCCGCGGTACTCATAGCTGAAGGAGTTCCAGAGATAGCCGTAGGTCTGGCCGCTCTTCGGCGAGAGAACGCGAAGCGCCGCGCTCGATGTTCGCGCCCACTCGCGGCTGACGATCTGCCGGCCTTCCCACTGTCCGTCGTTCAGGAACAGCTGCGTGAGCTTCATGAAATCGCGCGTGGTGAAATGATGCCCTCCGCCCCCGTAGGGCTGGCCGGTCGGCTGCAGGAATAGATGGTAACTGCCCATGTGCATCGGCTTCGCGACCAGCCGGTAGAACATCTCGGGCAGCGGCTCGCCGCTGATCTTCTCCAGCATGCCCGCGGCCAGGTTCGGCTTCATGCTGCAATAGACAATCTTCTCGCCGGAATCCCACGCCATCGGCACGTTGAGCGAATAGCGATACCAATCCGGCTGCGCCGTCTGCTCCTGCATCGGGTCTTCGTCGCCCGGCCTTTCCCCGGAATCGTCGCAGTCGAAGCCTGCGGTCATCGAGATGAGATGCTCCAGCGTCATCGCTTTCTTGCGCGGATCGAGATCCGGCGGCACCGGACCCAGCATCGTCTCGTAAACCGGCGAATCGAGGCGGATCGGGACGCCGGCCTGCATCGCCGCCCCGATCAGCACATTGGTCCAGCTCTTTGCGGCGGACCGCGTGTCGTGCGGCGTGTCGCGATCAAAGCCGTGAAAATATTCCTCGAGCACCAGCTTGCCGTGGCGCGCAATCAGCAGGCTGTGGACCTGCGAGGTGCTGACATCGTCCTGTCGGATGTCGATCAATTTCTGGACGAACTTCTCGATCATCGCCTGATCGATGCCCTCCTTTTCCAGGGTCGACACCGGCCATCCGTCGTCAAGTTGGACCGGCGGTACGTAGCGGTAGCGCGCCGGCGGATTGGCGCGCGCGTAGAAAGGGCTGCTGCTGTCCGTCTCGCGAGCGAAGTCGAAGGTGCGCCCGGCCAGGGGAAGGCTGAACGTGCCCGTTTCAGGATCGCGCCGGCCGGTGGCAACGACACTCTCTGCCTGCTGACCGCGCCGCGTTCCAAGCAGCCGGACCGTGTCGCCGTCCTGCTCGATCCGCGACACGCCGAGGAACAGGCCCTGGTTGCGCTCCGGATTGCGCAAGTAAGTGGAGTAGCGGTTGTCTGCGCCGCGCGTGACCGGAAGATACCAAGTCATATGGTCCTCGCGCGGCACGACCTGGCCGGTCCAGCGCTCGTTGCCGTCCGCGTGAAGTACCAGGGGCGTGGCGTAGCGCGCGCCGCTTTCGACGGTCACGGGCTGGATCCAGTGGCCATCGATCTGGCCGCCGATGCGCTCGCCTCGAAAGCTGCCCTTGCCGTCCGGCAGGTCGAAGCTGAGCTTCTTGCCCTGCTGCTTCACCGGCACGGAAAAGCCCGCAATGTCGGCCACGAGACCGTCCCTGCGTTGGAGGATCATCAGCCTGCCGCGCACATCGGGGCCGAAGTGCGCGTGTGCAACCCAAAGGCCTTCCAGGTCAGTCGTAGCAGCGGGCTGCGCCGATGCGGCGGCCGCAAGCAAAAGCGAAGCGCAAGAAAGCCAGCGAGCTACACGCATGGTCAACGACCGATCGGTTGCACCGCGGGCACGGCCGGCACAGGAGGTAGCGGCGGCGGTGACTGCGGTCCCAATTCCGCAAGCGGCTTATCCGCGTCGGCCACAGTCCCCTTGGTGACGAGGCCACGATGCTGAACGGATGATTCGACAACTGCGTCACCCCAGTAGGTGATGATCCCCCCTTGCTCGACTGTCGCCGACAACGTGCTCGCCGGCCTGACGAAGATCCTTCCGCCGCTCTCCACCGACGCCGTCACGTTGGCGAGCGCCATCGAACGAACGTCGATCGTGCCGCCCTGGCTTACGCCGATACCAATCTGCATTTGATGCGGGAATTCGCCGCGGCTCTGAATCGTGCCGCCCTCGGCGACGGCAATGGCGGCGAGTGCCGGCGTGACGACCTCGACCTCGAAGTCGTGACTGCGCGGACAGTGCGCCGGGCATCGGTCGATCACGAGTCGACCGTCGTCCGTGATCGAGATCGAAGCCTGCTCCGGATCACCCTTCAGCAATTTCACGCTCTGCGACGCGCCATGAATCAGAGTCACCGTGCCGCCATTGCGCAGCTCCACGGAGCTGAACGATGCCGTCCAGGGAACGCCGACTTGCATCCGAGCGGGCGCCGCAGAGGCGGAAAGGGTGGCGAGGAAGAATGTCAGACACGCGAGCGGCGCGAGCGCCACGACGAACGCCAGGCGACTCAGGGGCATTCGCGTCATGGATCCATCGAGAATCGCGGTCACACGTCCGTGAAGCTGCGAGCGCTGAACCATGCCGATCGCAGCCGGGAACGCCGGCGACAGGCGTCGCGCGCCGCCGGCGATGTTCACGAGGAATTGCGCGTAGTCCGACGGTGTCCCGCCGGCGTTCAACACCTCGTCGTCGCACGCATGCTCCTGGAGTTTTCTCACCTGGACGGCGGCAAACCATACAAGAGGGTTATACCAATGCACGGCGCAAGCCAGGCTCGCGATCTGCGTCGCGAGGTAGTCGAGGCGGCGCACATGTGCGAGTTCGTGCAGCAATGTGAATCGACGCTGCGCCTCGGGCCAGTCTGCGCCAGCGGCGGGAAGCAAGACGGCCGGCCGCAAAAGTCCGAAGGTACAGGGACTCGTCGTGTGATCGGACTCGAGCACGCGCAAGGGTCTGCGCGATGTCGCGTCGCTAGCTACACGATGCAGCGTCGCCGCCCAGGTCGGCGAAAGATCCGGCCGTGCATTGCGGACCCAACGGATCAGTCCGACATGAGCCATTGCATTACGCAGCACCACGACAAGGACTCCGACGAGCCACATGATGATCGCGCCCTGCCAAACCGTAAGCGTCGGGCGAGCCGGAGTTGCGAGCTCGATCGGTCGCGGACTGCGCACTTCCCACGCCGCGTCGGCCTCGCGTGCACGGGCTGGGACAAGCGCGGGTGCGTCGCTTGCCGATGGCTCTGCGGCTTCCCACGGCAATGTCACCTGCACGTAAGAGGGCAGCAACTCGACGGCGATCGGCATCAGGAGCGCGAGCGCGAGCGCGCAGGTCCAGAGGAAATGGCGCCAAGCCGCCGATTGTCTCGCCGTGAGCGAGACGATGAGGCCGATGGCGACGAGTAGAAGACTCGTCTTCCATGCGATGGCAGCGACGGTCGATGGATCCACCATGATCATTGCCCTCGCTTGCGTGCGGCGTCGATCAGCGCACTCAACTCGTCGAGCTCGGATTTCGTCAGCTTGCGCTGCGAGGACCCGAGCAATGCGGATGCGGCTTTCAGCGCCGATCCGTCGAAGAAGGTGTTGACTACCTGCGCCAGGGCGTGCGCACGCGCCGTCTGTCGCGGCAGCGTAGGTGAATAGACATATCGCGGCCCGTCTTCACGATGCTGCAAGTGTTTCTTGTCGACCAGGATCCTAAGCAGCG
>Ga0111538_10005980_pt1 | contig 16522 bp, 11 predicted proteins | sample SoiMethybrSBSTD1_FD_79669 | JGI IMG/M metagenome (GOLD analysis project Ga0111538, IMG submission 79669) | Bulk soil microbial communities from a Populus tree surrounding site in Tennessee, USA - Soil MetaG P. TD hybrid SBSTD1 (version 2)... | ecosystem: Environmental > Terrestrial > Soil >...
AAGCTCGCCAGTTGCTGCGGACATGACCACCCCACCTGCGACTGCGGCCTCGACTCCTGCGTCGCCCGATCCGCTGGTCATCCTCAAGGGGTTCGGCAGCTTGCGGCGACTGACCGGCACCTATCCGGTCGGCCACCCGATGGTCGTGCAGCGGCTGAAGGAGCTCGACGACGCGGTGCGTGCGCACCTGCGGCAGCAGTCGCCGGTGCGCATCGACGTCGTGCGTGGCGATGTCCATCTGGACGGCGTGGCATTTCCCACCGATGCGCAGGTCACCGGGCAGGTGATCCAGGACCTCCTGGCGATGGGTGTTCAGAGCATTCACATCAGCGAGGGCGTCGAGCCGCGCGAGCTGCACGCGGTGGCACAGTTCCTCTGGGAGGTCAAGGAGCGCGATTCCGGCGAGTCTATCGAGGCGCAGTTGTCCGCGCGAGGCGTGCGTCACGTGAGCCTGGGACGGCTGGTGCCGCTGGACACGCGCTGGCGCGCCCAGCAGTGGCCCGAGGCGCCCACGGGCCCGATGGACCCGCAATATGCCGAGTCGCTGATGCTGGCACAGCAGACCTTCGAGCAGGTGGCCTCCGGCAAGCCGCTGAAAGCCGCGACGGTCCGCGACCTGGTGCAGCTGCTGATGTTCAAGGTCGCCCGGAGCAACGCCGCGCTCAGCCAGATTCTTGCCGTGAAGCAGTACGAGAACCTCACCTACGTGCACTCGGTGAACGTCTCGATGCTGAGCCTCTTGATCGGCCGGCGGGTCGGTCTGGACGAGGATACGCTCGCCGCGCTCGTCGAAGGCGCGCTGCTGCACGACATCGGCAAGACACGCATCCCGCTCGAAGTCATCAAGAAGCCGGGTGCCCTCGACAAGCACGAACGGAAGTTGATGGAGTCGCATACGACCTTCGGGGCTGAGATCCTGGTGCAGCTCGATGGCCTGCGCCCGCTGACACCGGTCATCGCGCTCGAACATCACCGGACGGTGAAGGGCCTCGGGTATCCGGACCTCGGCGACGGCGTCGTTCCGCATCCGATGAGCCAGATCGTTTCCGTCGCCGACATCTACGAGGCTATTACCGGCGCGCGGACCTATCAGGCGCCGACACCGCCAGAACGCGCGTGCCTCATCCTGGCGCGAATCGCCGGAGACAAGCTGAACACCGCGCTCGTGAAGACGTTCGTCAACGCGGTGACCTTCTTTCCGATTGGCTCGCTCGTGAAGACCAGCCTGGAGCGCCTTGCCGTCGTCGTGCGGACGACGCCTGATGATCCGCTTCATCCGATCGTCGTGCCGGTCGACGACCAGTTGAACCGCGCCGGGGATGAGATTGACACGCGTCTCCGCGATGGCGACGGGGCGTACTGCTGCCACGTCATCGAAACCGTACGTCCGCACCTCGACACGTTCGACGTCCGCCAGTTCTTCGTCGACGAAGCAGCCTGATTTCAGGAAAAATCAACCTCAGCCACGACGCCAGGAAGTTCGCCCCGTGGTGCGCAGCTTGCACCTCTCGGCGTATGCTCTCCTCCATGGACCAGTTCAAGGCGTGGTTGACCATGCGCAGGGCATGGTTTGACGCGCACGCGCGCCACCTGTGGAGTGAATTTCTCAAAGCGAAAGCGCGATATCCGCGCCTCGTTCCTGCGCTGGCGATCGGATCGGGTGCGGCGGCCCTGCTGGCGCTCGTCGTCACGATCGGCCTCTTCGTCTCGATTCTGTCCGGATTGCCCGACGAAGCGGCGATCGGGCGGATGGGCGAGATGAATCAGGCGACCGCCGTTTACGACGCGTCCGACTCACTGGTGTTCACCATCTTCAAGGAGCGACGCATCGACGTTCCGCTCGACAAAGTCTCGCCGAACGTCGTCCAGGCGCTCCTCGCCATCGAGGATCAACGCTTCTACGACCACAACGGTTTCGACCTCGTCCGGATCGCCTCGGCGGCGTTGGCCAACCTGCGGCACGGGCGGGCGGCGCAAGGCGGCAGCACGATCACCCAGCAGCTCGCCCGCCAGAGCTTTCTGACGCCTGACAAGACGCTGCGGCGCAAACTGCAGGAACTGCTCCTCGCCTCGCGGATCGAGCGCGCCTATTCGAAACAGCAGATTCTCGAGCTCTATCTGAACAAGGTCTACTTCGGCGACGGCCTGTACGGCATCGAAGCCGCGTCGCAGGGATTCTTCGGCAAGCACGCGGCCGATCTGTCCGTCGAAGAAGCGGCCCTGCTTGCCGGCCTCGTCAAGTCGCCTTCGTCGTATGCGCCGACCGTCAGCCGCGAACGCGCGACCGCGCGGCGCAACGTCGTCCTCCAGGTGATGCTCGAGGACGGCGCGATCGATCAGGCGACCTGGGAACGGGCGAAAGCGGCGCCGGTGATTCTCGAGGACAGCCTGCGGGCCGACGAACCACACGGTCAGTACTTCAAAGAGCAGGTTCGGCGTGAGCTGGTTACGCGGTTCGGCTGGGAGACGGTCTACCAGGGCGGCCTCAAGGTCTACTCGACCATCGACATGAAAATGCAGCAGGCCGCCGAGACCGCCGTGGCCGATCAGCTGAAGGTGCTGGACCAGCGCCGCGCGAAAATCGCCGCGCAGCGGACGCGCGCCGGCGAGCCGCCCGAGGCGGACGCGGAGCCGCTGCAGGCCGCGCTCATGGCGATGGATCCGCATACGGGCGAGGTGCGGGCCATGGTGGGTGGCCGGGACTTCGCGGAAAGCCATTTCAATCGCGCCGTCCAGGCCAAGCGTCAACCGGGCTCGGCGTTCAAGCCATTTGTTTACGCCAGCGCGCTCGAAGCGGGATTCACGCCGGCGTCGATCATCGATCGTCTGAACGACCCCATCGAAACGCTCCAGGGCGACTGGACACCGGAAGAGGAACACGCGACCGGCGACTCGATCAGCCTCAGGGCCGGGCTGAGGACGTCGAGCAATCGCGCCGCGGTTCGCCTGCTGCAGGACGTCGGCATTCCAAAGACCGTGGAGTACGCCAAGGCGATGGGCGTCGGGGAGGTTCCCAGCGTGCCGTCGCTGGCGCTCGGCTCCGGCGAAGTCACGCTCGAGGGTATGACGGCGGCGTATGCCGCGTTCGCCAATGACGGCCAGGTCCCGCGGCCGTTCACCGTCCGGAAGGTGACCGATCGCAACGGCACGGTGCTCTTCGAGCAGGCGCCGGAATCGTCTCGGGCGATCACGAGTCAGACGGCGTTCCTGATGACGAGCATGATGGCCGACGTCATCAACTCGGGCACTGCCGCTCGCGCCCGCGGCCTCGGGTTCACCCTTCCGGCAGCCGGCAAGACCGGCACGACGAACGACTACAACGACGCCTGGTTCGTCGGCTTCACGCCAAAGCTCGTGGCCGGCGTCTGGGTCGGGTTCGATCAGCCACGCACGATCATGCCGCGCGGCTTCGCCAGCGACGTCGCGGTGCCGATGTGGGCCGCGTTCATGAAGGTCGCCACGAAGGGTGACAAACCAGAGTGGTTCGAGACGCCCGAAGACATCACGACCGCTGCCGTCTGCCGCCTGTCGGGCAAGCGGCCCACCGAGGGCTGTGAGCACGTCGAAGTGGTCGACGATGAGGGGCACATCCAGCGCCGCTCGATGATCTACACCGAGTACTTCGTCCGCGGGACCGAGCCGACTCAGTCGTGCGACCTGCACCCGACGCGCGGGTTCTTCGGTCACGTGGCGTCGATCTTCACAGGTAGCGAGAAGCCAGTGCCGCCGCACATCGCCGAGGTCGTTCCGCCGCCGGCCGCGGCGCAACCGGCGCCACCGACGGCGCAGCACGGCGAGCCGGCTCAAGCGACACCTGAGCCGCCAAAGAAAAAACGGGGCTTCTGGTCGCGCGTGTTCGGCGTCGGCAAAGGACGAGAAGACGAGAACAGGAGAGAGGACCAGAAGCGGTAATATTCCGCCCATGCCGTTCCGGGACTGCGTCGGCCACCGCCGTCTGCTGGCCGTGCTCGCACGATCCGTCGAGCGCGGCTCGCTACCGCCGAGCCTCATCTTTGGCGGACCTGATGGCGTCGGCAAACGCCACGTCGCAGTCGCGCTCGCGCAGCTCCTCAACTGCACCGATCGTCAGGAAGGAAACGGCGTTCCGGTCGACGCCTGCGGACGTTGCGCCGCCTGCCGTCGCATCGGCCGGGGCGTCCATCCCGACGTGGTGGTGGTCGAGCCCGGCGACACCGGCGCGATCAAGGTCGATCAGGTCCGCGACATCATCGATCGCGCCGCCTTCCGGCCGTTCGAGGGCCGGCGCCGGGTCGTCATCGTCGACCAGGCCGACGCGCTGGTGCCGCAGGCCCAGAACGCGCTGCTCAAAACGCTGGAAGAACCTCCCGCCGGCTCGGTGTTCGTGCTGATCACGGCGCGCCCGGATTCCCTGTTGCCGACGGTCCGTTCACGCTGTCCGCTGCTGCGATTCCGGCCGCTCAGCGGCGACGAAGTCGCGTCCGTGCTGGTCGCCGGGGGCAAGAAGGAAGCCGAGGCGCGGGCGGTCGCCGCGATGGCTGATGGCAGCATCAGTCAGGCGCTGGCGGCGAGCGGCGGTGAATTGCTCGACATCCGCGATACCGCGGCGCGCGTGCTGATACGCCTCGCCTCCACACGCGATCCGAGGCAGCGGATCGACGAAGCCAGGGCGCTACTCCCCAGAACGAGCGCCGGCGGGGCGTCCGATCGCGATTATCTGTCACAGCATGTGAAGGCGATGGCCGCCCTGGTACGTGATGCGTCGCTCCTGGTAAGCGGCGCTGATCCGTCGGGGGTGGCGAACAGCGACGTCCGGACGGATCTCGAGCGGCTGGCGGCGTTCGGCGGCGCCCGCGGCCCGCGAGCATTCGAAGTATTCGACGAGGCGCTGGCCGCGCTCGACGGCAACGCCAGTGCGAAGATCGTCGCCGACTGGTTGGTGTTGGAGTTGTAGAGATGATCGTCTTAGGTCTTACGTCGCAGGTCTTAAGCAGAGCGGCCAAGGCCTAAGACCTAAGACCTAAGACCTAAGATTAAGGGCTAAGACCGAAGGCTCGCGGAAGCGCATGGATCGCCTGATCTCGGTAAAGCTCGGCTCGGTATCGCGAGTGCATTACGTCGCGCTCGATGAAGGTACCGCTGCGCCCGCGGCGGGCGATCGGGTCGTGGTGCAGGCCGACGGCGTTCCGACGATGGCGACGGTCGTCCGGACGATTCCGCAAATCGCGGCGCGGCGGCCGGCGCAGGCCGAAGGCGAGCCACGGGTCGTGCGGCTGGCCACGCGCGAGGACATCAACACGCGTCTGAAGCAGCAGCGGCGCGAGCAGGATGCCTACCGCGTCGCCCTGCTGAAGATTCGCGAGCGCGGCCTGCCGATGAAGCTGGCGCGCGTCGAGCAGCTGTTCGACGGCTCGCGCCTGACCTTCTATTTCACCGCCGAGGGCCGCGTCGACTTCCGCGAACTGGTCCGCGAGCTCGCCGCCGAATTCCACACCCGCATCGAGATGCGCCAGATCGGCGTTCGCGACGAGGCGCGAGCGCTCGGCGGCTACGGGACCTGCGGCCGTCCGCTGTGCTGCACGACATTCCTCACGTCGTTCGAACCGGTGTCGATCAAGATGGCGAAGCAGCAGGACCTGAGCCTGAACCCCTCGAAGCTGTCCGGTCTCTGCGGCCGCCTCAAGTGCTGTCTGCGCTATGAGCTGCCTAACGCGAAGGGCCAGGTGCATGGCGGCTGCGGCGGCGAAGGGGGCTGCGACAACCCAAGCGGCTGCGGCGCCGGCGGTTGCCACTCGGGCAGTTGTCACTGCCATCACTAACTAGGGTGGGCAAGGGTAGGAAGAACCCAGAAGCAAGAACGCAGAACTCGGAACCGCCCAGCCTCAGATCCTTTGTGCTTCCCCGAATAGCCATAACAGTCGGTGACCCCGCCGGCATCGGCCCTGAAATCGCCGCCCGCGCGGCGGCCGATCCGGCCGTGACGTCGGTTTGCGATCCGGTGGTTTACGCACCTCCGGACGGGACGCGATTCGAGCCCGGACGGTTGAGCGCCGAAGCCGGCCGCGCGGCGTACGACGTGATCGTTCGCGCAGTCGATGACGCACGGCGCAAATCGATCGATGCCATCGCGACGGCGCCGGTCAACAAGGAAGCGTTCCGGCTGGCGGGCCTGCCCTGGGCCGGACACACCGACCTCCTGGCCCACCTGACCGGATCGCGCCACGTGGCGATGATGTTCGAGTCAGACGCCTTGCGCGTCGTCCTCGCCACCGTGCACGTGGCGCTCGCGGAGGTCCCGCGCCTCCTGACACAGGCGTCGCTCGAGGCGACGATCGAGTTGACCGCGCGAGAGCTTCCCCGATTCGGCGTGGCACGCCCGCGACTTGCGGTAGCCGGCTTGAATCCGCACGCCAGCGAGCATGGCTTGTTTGGACGCGAGGAAGCCCTGGCCATCGAGCCGGCGATTGCCGCTTGCCGGGCGCGCGGCATCGACGTCGCCGGGCCGTTTCCCGCCGACACGATCTTCCTGCGGGCCACCCGCCGCGAATTCGACGTCGTCATCGCCTGCTATCACGACCAGGGCTTGATTCCGGTCAAGCTCGTGGCGTTCGGCAAAGCCGTCAACGTGACGCTGGGACTGCCGATCGTCCGGACATCGGTCGACCACGGAACGGCCTTCGATATCGCCGGTCAAGGCCGGGCCGACGCAGGCAGTATGATCGCCGCAGTGCAGCTGGCGGCGCGGCTCACCAGGTAGCTCCGCTGGTCAAAGGGACTAAACCTTCGCGTGTCAGTTCCGGGTTCCAGGTTCCCAGTTCTGCACCCCAGGCGAAACTTAGAACCCCGAACCAAGAAGCCAGCCGCCGCACATAGTATGTCGAAGAGTGAGAGAGAGCTCGCGCAAGCCAACATCGCCGAGAATCGCAAGGCGTTCCACGACTACCACATCCTCGACACCTACGAGGCTGGCGTCGCGCTGCTCGGCACCGAGGTCAAGGCCATCCGCGAGGGACGCGTCAACCTCCGTGACAGCTACGCGAGCGTGGAGAAGGGCGAGGTGTTCCTCCACAACGTCAACATCAGCCCGTACAGCCATCGCGGGTATGCCGACCACGAACCGCTGCGGGCGCGCAAGCTGCTGCTGCACCGCAACGAAATTCTGAAGCTGGTCGGCAAGACCGTCGAAAAGGGCATGACCCTCGTGCCGCTCCGGCTGTACTTCAAGAACGGACGGGTGAAGGTGGCGCTGGGCCTGGCCCGCGGCAAGAAGGACTACGACAAGCGTGAAGCCATCAAGAAGCGCGAGACCGAACGGGAGACTCGCGCGGCGGTGAAGACGCGCCGAGTACAATAGCCGCGCATGCCGACACGGGTCCCGCTTCTCGATCTCAGGCCGCAGTACGAGGCGCTACGCGAGGAGATTCTGGCCGCGGTCACGCGCGTCTGCGACAGCCAGCGCTACATCTTGGGACCGGAGGTCGAGGCGTTCGAGTCGGATCTCGCCTCGCGGCTCGGCGTGCGCCACGGGGTTGCGGTGTCGTCCGGCACCGACGCGGTGCTCGTCGCGCTCATGGCACACGGCGTCGGACCCGGTGACGAAGTCGTCACGTCCACCTATTCGTTCTTTGCCACTGCCGGCTCGATCGTCCGACTCGGGGCGACGCCCGTGCTCGTCGACATCGACCCCGCCACGTTCAATCTCGATCCAGGGGCCATCGCGCGCGCCATCACGCCGCGTACGAAGGCCATTATGCCGGTGCATCTCTTCGGTTTGAGCGCCGACATGGACCCGATTCTGGACGAGGCGTCGCGATCGGGCATCCGCGTCATCGAGGACGCGGCGCAGGCCATCGGCGCGACCTACAAAGACCGCACGGTCGGCGGGTTGGGTCTGGCCGGGTGTTTTTCGTTCTTCCCCAGCAAGAACCTCGGCGCCTTCGGCGAAGCGGGTCTCGTCGTCACCAACGATGAGGCCTTTGCCACGCGGGTCCGCATGCTTCGCGATCACGGCATGAAGCCGAAATACCACCATCACATCGTCGGCGGAAACTTCCGGATGGACGCACTGCAGGCGGCGGTCCTGCGCGTCAAGGCGCCGCATCTGTCGACGTGGAGCGAGGCGCGCCGGCTCAACGCCGCGAGGTACGTGCGGCTCTTCCGGGACGCCGGCCTCAGCGATCGCATCGTGCTGCCGATCGAACCGCGCGGTCGCCGTCACATCTTCAATCAGTTCGTCATCCGCGCGGCTGACCGCGACGGCCTCAAGCGTCACCTCGACGCGGTGGGCATCGGCAACGAAATCTACTATCCGGTGCCGTTCCACCTGCAGCCGTGCTTTGCCGATCTGGGCTACAAAATCGGCGACTTTCCCGAAGCGGAACGCGCCGCCCGCGACAGCCTGGCGGTGCCGATTTACGGCGAACTGACGCTCGAGCAGCAGCAGGCCGTGGTGCAGGCGATTGCGGACTTCATGTTGATTGGCGACAGCGCCGATCGCGCGACGCGGGCCCGCGCCTGATGGAGCCATTGTGATCGTTCACGAAGCACCCGCCGCGCCAGCCGTGGCCGTCGAGAGCCGGCTGCCGTCCGTCACCACGCAAATCTTCATCGGGCTGTTCCTCGGCATCGTCGTGGGCTACCTGTGGCCGGATGTTGGTGTCGGCGTGCGGCCGCTGGCCGAGGCATTCCTGCGCATGATCCGGATGATCATCGCGCCGCTGCTCTTCTCGACGCTCGTCATCGGCATCGCCGGAACTGGCGATCTGAAGGCGATGGGCCGCATCGCGATAAAAGCCATCATCTACTTCGAGGTCGCGACGACCGTCGCCTTGTTTCTCGGTCTGGCCCTCGTCAATCTGTTCCAGCCAGGCGCGGGCCTCACGCTGCCGGTCGGCGGCGATACCAGCACGTTGACGGCGCTGACGGCCGCACAGCAGCGGCCGTGGGACATCTTTCTGCACCTGTTTCCCACGTCGGTCATCGATGCGATGGCAAAGGGCGACATCCTGCAGATGGTGGTGTTCGCGACGTTCTTCGGCGTCGCCGCGGCAGCGGTCGGACCGAAAGCGGAGCCCGCGCTCGACATCCTCGAGAGCACCGCTCAGGTGATGTTCCAGTTCACCGGCTACGTCATGCGCTTTGCGCCTATCGGCGTGTTCGCGGCCATCGCCGCGACGATCGGCGGCCACGGCTTGTCGATCCTGGTGACGCTGGGCAAGCTCGTCGCGCTGATGTACATCGGCTACGGCCTCTTCGTTCTGCTGGTGGTCTTCGGCGTGTCGTTCATCATCCGGGTGCCGTTTCTCACGTTCGCCGCGGCGGTCCGCGAACCGGTCCTGATTGCGTTCACGACGGCGAGCTCCGAAGCGGCGCTCCCGAAGGCGCTCGACGTGATGGAGCGGTTCGGCGTCCCCAAGAACATCGTGTCGTTCGTCTTGCCGACCGGCTACAGCTTCAACCTGGACGGGACGACGCTCTATCTATCGCTGGCCAGCCTGTTTGTCGCGCAGCTGGCCGGCGTCCACCTGTCGTTCGGACAACAACTCGTGATGATGCTCACGCTGATGCTGACCAGCAAGGGCGTGGCGGGAGTGCCGCGCGCCGCGCTGGTCGTGCTCACCGCCACGCTGACACAGTTCGGCCTGCCGCTCGAAGGCGCCGCGATTCTTCTGGGCATCGATCAGCTGATGGACATGGGCCGCACCGGCGTGAACGTGTTGGGCAACTGCATGGCCACGGCTGTGGTCGCGCGCTGGGAAGGGGTGTTCGACGACGACCGGATGCGAGCGTTTGCGGCACAGGAGCGCGGCTGATGCGGGTGCTGGTCATCGGCGCCCGCGGCCAGCTTGGCGCGGCGGTCGCCGCGCACGCCCGGGCTGCCCGCCATGACGTGACGGCGCTCGGCCGGGCCGACCTCGACATCACTGACGCCGCCGCCGTGCTGAGAGCTGTTGCCGAGGTCCGGCCGGACGCCGTCATCAACTGCGCCGCCTACAACCGGGTCGACGCCGCTCAGATCGAGGCGACGCAAGCCATTCGCGCCAACGCCATCGCCGTGCGCAACCTCGTTCGCGCAATCGGCGACGCCGCCTTCGTCCACTACAGCACGGACTTCGTCTTCGACGGCAGCAGTACCCGGCCTTACGACGAGAGCGACAGACCGAATCCGCAGAGCACCTACGCGATGTCGAAGCTGATGGGCGAGTGGTTTGCCGCCGAGGCGCCGCGGGCTTACGTGCTGCGGGTCGAAAGCCTGTTCGGCAACGCCCCCGACGCGACACCGAAAGGAAGCGTGGCCGGAATCGTTACGACGCTTTTAACCGGTGCGCCGGCGCGCGTCTTCGAGGATCGAACGGTGTCGCCGACCAACGTGCGCGACGCGGCGAACGCGACCCTCGCGCTGATAGAAATGGGGGCCGCCCCTGGCCTGTATCACTGCGTGAACAGCGGATTCTGCACCTGGCTGGAGCTCGGGCGCGAGGCCGCGCGCATCCTGAATGTGCCCGAGCGATTCGAGATCGTCCGCTTCGCCGATGTGAAGTTGCCGGCGCCGCGTCCTCTCTATTGTGCATTGTCGAACGCGAAGCTTGCTGCGGCCGGCGTTCCCATGCCGACCTGGCAGGAAGCATTGGCCGCTCACGTTCGCGAGCTGGCGGCGGCGCGGCGTTAGGGCTTGCTCACATCGACAATCGCGACGTACGACGCGTCGCGGTCCGCAGAGGAACCTGCGTTCCGGATCCAAACCGCGACTGAGAACCGTCCGGCGAACGGCGGCGTCCAAAGCCAGCTGCTGGCGGCGTTCCAGTCGCGCACCATCTGCCAATCGCGCCGTCCATCCCAGATCCAATACTGGTAGGAGTACGGCTCGTGGCCGCCGGCTACGACGGCGTTCCAGTTGACAGGCTGGCCGACGACAAGCGGCGTGGCCGATGGCTGGAGCGCCATGACCGTCACCGCCGGCGGAGCGAGGATCGACATGTCCGCGGCTTGACGGGCATCCGATGCCCGCGTCGATCCGGCGCTGCGGGCCCACACTTCGACCGAGTAGTCCCCAGGCAGCAACGGCGTCCACGTCCAGACGTTCGACGGGTCCCAGTCGCGTGCGAGCGTGCGATTCGATCCGTTCACGACCCAGAACTGGAACGACTGCGGCGCCGGCCCGCCGACGGTCAACGCCGTCCACGTGATTGGAATGCCAGCGTGCACCGGAGGCGGCGTGTTCGGCACGAGGCGTGTCACCGACAACGGCTGACGGGCCTCGTCGGTCGGGCCGAGCGCCAACGGGTTGTCTTCGCCGTGGAACGTCCAACCGACCATCGCCGCCAGGTGGCGGTCGTCGTTGAACCCCTCGTCGGCGGGAACGACCTCGCGGCTGGCCCAGGTTTCGAGACGAACCCGTGGCCGTCCCGTAGGGATCTCCACGTCGGCGGTGACGGCTCGGCCGTCCCGGATGGTCGCCGAGATCACTTCGCGGCCGTCGATCCAGGCCTTGAAGTCCACGGGCCGCCCGGCGATGCCGGCATGCGGGACGCGCACCGTGAGCGTCATCTGTCGATGCGGGGCGTCCAGCAGGCTGACGGCACGATGCTGCGCCCACCGGTATTCGTTGCCTTCGGTGTCGCGTTCGGGCCAGTAGAACCCGTAGGTGTACGGCCAGGCGATCCGCTCGCTGCGAACGGGCGCGCGCAGGTCCGTTTCGGCGAGGCGGAAGGTGCCGATCGCAAACACCAGCAGCAGGGCCAACACCGCGGACCATTCCGCCAGCCTCACGGGCTTCAGCAGTGCCGGCGGTCCCACGAGCGACACGAACCAGAACGCGACTGTCCAGAACGTGAGCGCAACGGTCAGATCCTGCCCCGGCACGCCGACGAGGCCCACCAGGCCGAAGGCGAGCAGCGCCCCCAGAAGCGGCCAGGCCGCTGGGACGATCCGTCGAACCGAGCGGACAAGATAAGCGGCGAACAAGACGGCCCAGGCCAGCGCCCCGGCTGCGCCCACGATGCCGAGCTCGGCGACGAGATGGCGGGCCCAGTTCTGCGCGTTGTCAGCGACCAGCCCCGGTGAGAAGAACGGCAGCAGCGTCTGAAACGAGCCGATGCCGACGCCGAACCATGGGAACTCGCGAATCATCGCCCACGCGGCGGAACCGTAGCCGTATCGGTTCCACATCTCGAAGGCGAATTGCTGCCAGCTGGTCAACGAGGCATCGGGCAGCGTCTGCCACAGACGGCCGATCGGTCCGATGTCCGCCACGCCAAGCGCCAGCACGACCCCAAGCAGAACGGCCAGGAGCGGAACAAGCCGCGTCCAGAGCAGGCGGCCGAGGCCGACGCCGGTCCGGGCGACCACGGACATGGCGCCGAAAGCCGTGACGATCACTGCGGCAATCTGTGCGGTGCGCGATCCGGTGGCGAGTACGGCCAGCCATCCGAGTACGGCGCCGGCAATACTCAGCAACCACGGCCAGGAGCGCGTGAGCGCTGGTGGCACCAGCGCGACGCCGATCCACATCGCCGCGATCATCCCGGTCAGATTGGCGTCGAAGAGCGTGCCCGAAGCGCGGCCCATCCGGCCGAAAACCGTCGTGTTCAGTACCGTCATGTTGCCAAGCGCCTGATAGACGGTCGTCAGCATGAGCACGGCGGCGCTCGCGGCGAGCGCTCCGGCGATGACCGCGTGCGGCCGCTGCTCAGATTGGAACAACCAGTCAAACCACAGGATGCCCAGCACCTGTGTCAGCCCGACGTGGAGGATCCCCATGGCGGAGAATGACGGGAGGCTTCCCAACGCGGCGCTCGGCAGCGGATCGCGCGCGAGAAGCGCGGTGTTGAAGTCGATCTCGCGGGCAATCACGATTGGCGCGGCGACCGCCACGACGAGCGCCCAGAAGACCAGCGGCGTCCGCCAGGGCGCCGGAATGGCCCATCCACTGCGGATGCCGTCAGGTAACAGGACGCCGATCACGGCCGCGAACCAGATGACGCTGAGGAACGGGTGGGTGTCACCATGAACGACCCAGATGATCGCCGGCGAGAGATAGGTACAGAACAAGACGAGGCCGATTGCTCGACGGTCCAGCGCGAACGCCGCTCCCGCGCTCACGCCGGCGACGGCCGTGGCCGTCAGCAGCGCCGGCCATCCGCGGGCCACGAGCACAGCCTCGCCGACGACCGCGAGGACCGCCCAGATATAGATCGCACGCTTGGTTGCGACGTCCATCAGCAATCCATCACGCGGTGGTCACGATCCCCGCTCCGTCGATCTTGTCGGCGACGATATCGGCCACCAGACGTCCGACGGCGAGGCACGATGTCAAGCCGGGCGATTCGATGCCCGATGCCTGCACCAGCGCCGGATTCTGCCGGTCTCGCCTGATCAGGAAATCGGCGAACTGTTCTTCAGGACCGTGCAGCTTGGCCCGGATGCCGCTGCCCGACAGCCGGATATCTTCGAGCGTCACATCGGGCAACAGGCGGCGGGCCGGCTCGAGAAACGCCTCGATGGGCAGGCGTTCGTCTTCGTAGTCGTCCTTTCGTTCCTGAAAGCGGATCGTTGGACCGAGCCACACCGCGCCGTTCAAGGTCTTGATGAGATGAACGCCCAGTCCGTGCCCGTGCGGCAATGGATACACCAGCGCGTTGACGAGCGGGCGTTTCGCCGGCACGAGCTCGGCGTACTCGCCGCGGCACGGATGAATCTCGAATCGTTCGCCGCCGAGTGCACGCGAGATGTCATCGGCAAAGAGGCCGGCCGCGTTCACCACCTGGCCGGCGACGATGTCTTCGCGTTCGGTCCTGAGCCGGATGCCGTGACCGTGGCGATCGGCGGCCACCAGTCGCGTCCCCGGGAGGAACATGACGCCAGCGGCCTGTCCCGCACGCAACAGCGCGAGCACCAGGGCTTCCGCATCCACGATGCCTGATTCGGGCGAGAAGAGCGCCCCGATGGCCGACACCGCCGGCTCGCGCCGGCGCACGAACGCCGCGTCGACCCTCGTCAAGCCCTCAACGCTATTCGCCGAGGCGGTCTTAGCGAGAGCATCGAGAGCCGGCTCTTCCTCGAGCGTGCGAGCCACGATGAGCTTGCCGCATTTGCCGTGGGGTACGCCGTGGGCGGCGCAGAACGCGTACATCAGACGCCGGCCCTCGACGCACAGCCGGGCCTTGAGCGAGCCTGCCGGATAGTAGATCCCGGCGTGAATGACGCCGCTGTTGTGCGTGCTCGTATCGAGCCCGGGTCGCCGGTGCCGCTCGATCAGGCAGACCGATCGACCAGTCTGCGCGATGGTCCATGCCGAGGCGAGGCCGGTCACCCCGGCACCAATGACCGCGACATCGATGTCAACTGCGTCGGCCAACGCTCGTGCTCCTGTCGTCGGCCGATCATATCCCGTTGATGGCGTGCAGCTTTGTGCCGGGCCGTGCGAGAGGCGGTACGTCGCTTGACCCCACCGTGAGGCGACCCCTACAATTCCTCAATCGGTTTTTCCTCTGAGGACACCTTCCAGCACACACAATGGCCAAGCGCGCACTGATTACCGGGATCACCGGGCAAGACGGGTCGTACCTTGCCGAACTGCTGCTCGACAAGGGCTACGAAGTGTACGGCATGATTCGCCGGCTCAGCGCGCCGAACGTGTGGCGCATCGAGCATCTGCTGGATCGCATCACCCTGCGGCCCGCCGATTTGCTCGATCAGCTGTCGCTTCTGCGCGTCATCGACGAAGTGCGGCCGGACGAGATCTACAACCTGGCGGCAATGTCGTTCGTGCCGGCGTCGTGGGACCAGCCGATGCTTACCGGCGAGTTCAACTCGCAGGGCGTCACCCGGATGCTCGACGCCGTCCGGCGGGTCGATCCGCAGATCAAGTTCTATCAGGCGTCATCGAGCGAGATGTTCGGCAAGGTGCGCGAGGTCCCGCAGACCGAGCTGACGCCGTTCTATCCGCGTAGCCCGTACGGCGTGTCGAAGGTGTTCGCGCACTACATCACCGTGAACTACCGCGAGAGCTATAACCTGTTCGCGGTTTCCGGCATGCTGTTCAATCACGAGTCACCGCGGCGCGGCCTGGAGTTCGTGACCCGGAAGGTCACCGACCTCGTCGCGCGAATCAAGCTGGGCCTCACCGACACGCTGCCGATCGGCAACCTGGATGCACACCGCGATTGGGGGTTTGCCGGCGACTACGTCCAGGCGATGTGGCTCATGCTCCAGCAGGAGCGCGCCGACGACTACGTCATCGCCTCCGGCATCAGCCATTCGGTCCGCGAGCTGATCGAGATTGCATTCGCGCACGTCGATCTGGAGTGGCAGAAGTACGTTCGCCAGGACCCGTCGCTGCTGCGTCCGGCTGAGGTCGACCATCTGTTGGGCGACGCGTCGAAGGCGAAGCGGGAGCTGGGCTGGACGCCGAAGGTCGAGTTCAAGCAGCTCATCGAGATGATGGTCGACGCCGACCTCGAGCGTCTGCGCCGCACGACGGCCGGCCAGAGCGTCTCCGTGCGTTGATCACACAAGGCAAACACGTATGGGCACGCTGTCGTCGGACGTTCTGGAGCGGATCAACAGCCGCCGCGCCAGAATCGGCATCATTGGCCTCGGCTACGTTGGTCTACCACTCGCCGTCGAATTCGCCCGTGCCGGATTCGATGTCACCGGCTTCGATGTCGACGAGCGGAAGAACACAGCGATCAACGCCGGCAAAAGCTACATCCCCGATGTCGCCGAGGCCGAGCTGGCCGAGGTGGTCAAGGCCGGGCGCTTCCGCGCGACGGCCGAGATGGCGCGTCTGGGCGATATGGACGTCATCGACATCTGCGTGCCCACCCCGCTGAGAAAGACGAAGGATCCCGACCTGTCGTACGTCGTCAAAGCGGTCGAAGCCTGCGCCGCGACGATTCGCAAAGGTCAGCTCGTCATCCTCGAGTCCACGACCTATCCGGGCACGACCGACGAAGTCGTCCAGCCGATGCTCGAAGAAAAAGGGCTGACGGCGGGCAAGGATTTCTTCCTCGCCTTTTCCCCCGAGCGCGTCGATCCCGGCAATGCGCAGTACACGACTCGCAGCATTCCGAAGGTCGTCGGCGGGCACGGACCGGAGAGCACGGAGCTCGCCTCGGCGCTGTATGGCTCGGTCGTGTCGAAGGTCGTGCCCGTCAGCTCGACCCGCGTGGCCGAAATGGTCAAGCTGCTCGAGAACACCTTCAGGGCAGTCAACATCGGCTTGGTCAACGAAATCGCGCTGATGTCGAACAAGATGGACATCAACGTCTGGGAAGTCATCGACGCTGCCAAGACCAAGCCCTTCGGCTTCATGCCGTTCTATCCGGGACCCGGTCTCGGCGGGCACTGCATTCCGATCGATCCCTTCTATCTGTCGTGGAAGGCGCGACAGAACGGGTTCGAGTGCCGCTTCATCGAGCTGGCCGGACAGGTGAACTCGGCGATGCCCGAGTACGTCGTCACGCGGATCGCCGATGCGCTCAACTCAGTCAGGAAGCCGCTGAATGGATCGCGCGTGCATCTCTTCGGCATCGCCTACAAG
>Ga0111538_10005982_pt1 | contig 16519 bp, 23 predicted proteins | sample SoiMethybrSBSTD1_FD_79669 | JGI IMG/M metagenome (GOLD analysis project Ga0111538, IMG submission 79669) | Bulk soil microbial communities from a Populus tree surrounding site in Tennessee, USA - Soil MetaG P. TD hybrid SBSTD1 (version 2)... | ecosystem: Environmental > Terrestrial > Soil >...
CAATATTGCGCGGCTTCCGGAAGCGCTCGGACCACTCCCTCCGATGAGACTCCCGGTGAGCATGCCTCTAACCAGGATAAGGGGCCGCACCTGTCTTGGATGACGGCCTCTACTCACCGGGGGCAATCTGCTGCAATCCTGAGCGGCAACCCCGTCGATGATCAGTAAGTGTGGACTGCTGTCTGATACTCATGGAAACCGTCGGAACCCGTATTTCCGATAGGTCTGTGGGATAATATTGGATCAAGCGCATATTTACTAGGAGACGGTCATAAAAGAGCCGGGGGATTAAATGATAGTACCTGATACGGGTGAGCCTCTGTAGATGACCCACCGGCATCATTCAGGATTACAGAGGCAAAATAATAGAAAGGGCACTGTGCCTCAGGGTCGATTCCATCAAGAAGAAATACAAGATGACGAAGACTATGAGGACTATGAAGACGACGAGGATCTAGAGGAACAAATAATCTTCGAAAAGCTCGCAGATGGTACTTGGGAAAAAACACAAACCGATCCCGACGATAAAAAGTACGAGATTACTGATTCGGTTCCTTCTCAAGTCGTGTACAGCCAAATCGAGAATTTGAAGAAAAAGGGTTGGAAAGTTAAACAAGATGTAGATCCGGACTTCGACGGATTGATTCTAATTAAGGAGTAAGGAGGAGACTCTGCGTGTCGAGACACGAAGTTATTGACGGAAACCACAAGCTCGTGTTCGGCTGGGATCAGATGTTGTATAGTTTCTTCCTGCAAGTTCATGAGATGGATCTGTCGGAGGAAGAGAATCCGGTTATCTGGCTGGGTGCTGATTCGTCCAGCATCATGTACGAGGTCGAAGATCTGGTGCGAATGACGCACAAGTATACCGCATATTCAATCCCGATCAATCTGCGGGGTATCTTGAATTCTGATAAAGATGAAGGGGTCTAATGGGTAGACCGAGCAAATACGATCCGTTCGTCCAGATCATTCTGCAATACGTTCGTGAGAACCCAGGTAAAAAGGGCTCGGAGATCAACAAGCACTTTCGAGCTCAGGATATTCCGAGTAACACCATCTCTTCCACGCTCAATCGGTTGCAAAATCAGGGACTGATCGAAAATCACGGGAATGCGGGACCCAATACGAAGTGGTATCCGTTCGTAGAGCCCGAGCCGATCGAGCCCGAATTCGTCGAGATGGCAGAGCAGCTGATGGACGAACTGAGAAACCTTCTTCCCTCCGAGCGAAAGCATTACCTGGCTCGACGCCTACAAGAGCTCTTTCTTGATCTTGACCAAATCTTCAACCTCGACTGAGTGAGAGGAGAAATGAGCGGAATTTTCATGAAGAAGCACGGCGCGAGTGTAGAGGAATTACTCGCCAGTTCAGACTTTGTCGCACTCGGTTACCACTTGGCCGGAGCGGCGGAAATGGCCTCGGCCGTACTGGGCAAGAAAGAAGATCCGGAAGTGGTGGAGATCAGTCGTGTGTTGGGGGCAATCTCCTCGCAGTTTCTGGAGCGAAGCGGATTGCGTCGAGCCACAGCAGCGTCAACGCCTGAAACTCGACCGGTAAAAAGAAAGGAGTGACAATGGCTTCCTGGGTCAAGGTGCTACAGCAGTACATGTCGTCCGAGCCGAACGGGCGCAAGATCGAGATCGCGGAGTTCAAGGAGCTGACCGATCAGGACAAGAAGGACTTCCGCGACATGCTGATCTCGGAGGGCTTCGATGTCGATCCACTTTCGACCAAGCAGCCAGAGGCGGCATAGACGATATCTTGCTGGTTTATTCGGGTAGTGGGGTGACAGATCGCAGGCCCCAGCCCCACTACCTCAGTAAGCCAGTTTAGATATTCGCAAGGATTACCGCTCCTATAATGAACCCTATTAAGGAGTGATAAATGTTATTCTTTCGTAAGAAGAAGAACGAGGAAAACACCAACCTGGTCGACGCGCTCATTAAGCGCCCCGACGAGATCCTTGTCACGGACACGTACATGGCTGTGTACAGTTCCGACATAGACAAAGTGATCTTCATCACCGGCGACTATCGAGAGCTCGACCAGGAAGAGGTGAACCGCGTTCTCGTCGAGCGATACCAAGCAGTTATGGCTTCACGAAACTAGCGTTCAAAGGGGAGCCTACATGGGCTTTCCTTTTTTGTCGCTACTCAAACCCGTCGTATTTTTTTTGAAAGCGAGGTGCCTTGATCAATACGTGGACCTGTCATGTGTGCGGCGAGGAGCGTCCTGACAACAAGATCGACGTCTATTCGAGGACAGCCACCGCAGATGGAATCGAGATCAAGCAGAACGTTCGTCATTGCAACGATCGTCAGAGCTGTATCGATGGAGCGTCAAAAGTCAATTGGCTTCGTGGTCCTGCTCATTATGAATTGAAACGTGAGGAGAGTAATGGCTAACGAGACTGTAAAGCCCTACAGAGATCCTGTTCCGGGCCGCGGGTCGATCGAGTTGCGACGGACAGCAGCAGGCGTATATTCATGGGTGATCACGATCTGGACGGATGCGATCGTCACCGATGCGCATCTGATCGGTATGGTCGACTCGGTACAGCGAGTAGACGAAGAGCTACGGGTAAGATATCCGGCATCAGGACCGGAAGAGAGCACGTAATGCTACTGGCGACGACTAATCCCACCCCGGAAAACCCTAAGCAATTTCTGATCATCGGACTAGAGGCCGAGAACATCAAACGACTACAGGACGACATGCCGATCTTCAAGGATCTCGAAGTGGAGGGAATCGAAGATCTGAAAGAATGGAAACTGGTCATACTCGGACCCGAAGATACCGTACGTTTCGTCTCAGAGCACGGTTGACAACTGTGAATGGACAATTATGCGAGATCTACCACTACAGCCACATCAGATAAAGGCTCTCAATGAACTCGACAACGGAAAGATATTATGGGGCGGAGTCGGCTCAGGAAAGTCGCGTGTTGCGGTTGCTTATTATCTACAGCGAGAAAAGCCCAAGGATATCTATGTCATCACCACCGCCAAGAAGCGAGACAGCCTCGACTGGGACGGAGAGTTCATCAAGCACGGCATCGGTACGCGTCGAGACGGTACTGTTGCGGGAACTCTGACGGTCGACAGCTGGAACAACATCCACAAGTACACGAAAGTCGAGAATGCTTTTTTCATCTTCGACGAACAACGGCTGGTCGGCAGCGGCGTGTGGGTACGATCATTTCTCAAAATCGTCAAGAACAACCGCTGGGTTCTGCTTAGTGCAACCCCGGGGGATAATTGGCTGGACTATATCCCAGTGTTCGTCGCCAACGGATTCTACAAGAATCGGACGGAGTTCAAACGCCAGCACGTAGTCTACAGCTCCTACACCAAGTTCCCCAAGGTGGAGCGATATCTGGGCGAGGCCAAGCTGCTGAAGCTGCGCAACAAGCTCTTGGTCTACATGCCATATCCCAAGCATACGATCCGGCATTCGGAAACGCGGTTCGTGCAGCACAACGAAGAGCTATTGCAGCACGTGATCAAGAATCGCTGGCATATCTTCAAGGACCGTCCGATCAAGGACATCGCCGAGCTGTTCGGCGTGATGCGAAGAATCGTCAACGGCGACCCGGATCGGGTGAAGGCGATCAGAGAGCTTCTACAGCCGCACAGAAAGATGGTGATATTCTACAACTTCGACTACGAGTTGGAAGCTCTGAGAGGCTTACACGACGTCGTAGAGGTAGCTGAGTGGAACGGACATAAGCATGAGCAGATCCCTAAGGGCGACCGCTGGGTATATCTGGTTCAGTACGTAGCGGGGTCGGAAGGTTGGAATTGCGTCGAGACCGATACCGTCGTCTTCTATTCTCTGACATATTCGTACAAGAGATGGGAGCAAGCGCATGGACGAATCGATCGTCTCAACACTCCGTTCACAGATCTTTATTATTTTACGCTTCGTTCTAAGAGCGTGGTTGACTGGGCCGTTTGGCGTTCGCTGAGGGCTAAGGAAAGCTTCAACGTGAACAAATTCGACATGAGATTGCTAGGAGGTGGAAGTGGCAACAGAAACGGAGACGTGCGACGCGAAGATCAGGCCGTTTCAGGGAACGACCGAGATCAGCTGCGAGATGGAGGGCGATCATAATCAACACAAAGGTATTCTACGAGATTATGCATACCCCGGCTCGGAGACCGTAATTACGTGGCTGGAATCCGATCGACGTACTTACCACGGTAAGTGGCCGGGCGATTGTCTGACCTGGGGGTGTACGCTTCCCGCACGTCACAAAGGACGATGCGAAGTGCAATAATCTGTGGCCAAATTTGCCAAGATTTTTTAGAGAGGAGTCAAAATGGCCCAAAAAACACTCAAAATTCGACGTAATGCGGACGGTACCGTGACTATCAGTTCTGGAGGCTATAAAGAGTCAATTGACGTCCGTGCCAAAGATCCTTGGCAAAAATTTGACGCTGTGAAATGGGCGATTTTGACCGCCGGATTCGCTTTTACCCCGCAAATAGAGGATTTAGTGCGAAAAGAGCTGAATTTGTACTAAATAGATATTCTGCCCAAAAATCTCTCAAAAGACTATCCCTACGCGCGAGACCTTAGTATCTAAAGTAGTAATAGATATTAGGGTGACGAGTATAGAAAGTTTTTCCCTCAATGTTTTTTGGCCAGAATATCTAAAGAAGGGGGATCAATGAAAACCACCCACAAGGCTGCGCCCTTTGCCAAGGCCCTTAAAAAAGTCACGAAAAAATGAGAGTGGCGCTGTCTCTCTTCATGATCGTGGCTACCATGCTTTTGTTATTGCTGTTAACTCTACCTATGGGGAGATAGAATGCTATGCAGGAACGTTGGAGGCCCATAGAAGATTTTCCAGGATACAGCGTAAGTGATCATGGAAGAATCCGTACTGACAGAACTGGGAGGATCTTAGCGTTAAATGCAAATCAATTCGGCGTATTGCAAGTGGGGCTGATGAGAGATGGCGAACAAAAACACCGGTCGGTCCCACTCTTGGTGGCTAAGGCTTTTATTCCTACTCCTCCTGGCCCTTTTGATACTCCCATTAATCTGGATGGTGATAGGTTTAACAATCATATTGACAATCTCGTCTGGCGTCCTAGATGGTTCGCTATAAAATATAACCAGCAGTTCAGACATCCATATCCTAATCCCATCTTGGCGCCTATTCAAGATCTGAGAACTGGCCAGGTGAGCGAGAACTCTATCGAGTGTGCGAAGCGATACGGTCTTCTCGAGGACGACTTGGTTCTTTCGATATTGAACCGCACTTATGTCTGGCCTACCTACCAAGAATTCGCAGTATTGAACAACAACGGAGACCAGTTAACTCTAGATATTAGGTAGCACCCAAAACGTGTTTTATAGTGAGGGAGAGCAGATATCACTTCGTATTTTTTTGCGAAAGGAGGACGAAAGGTGACTGCAACATCGATTTTGGAGTCTTCGGAAGCTGATGAAATTGTTTCAGGACCACCCGGTCCTCCTGGTCCACCGGGCCCACCGGGTCCGATGGGTATGGAAGGTCCTCGAGGCCCAGTAGGTCCTTCCGGAAAGGACTCAACTGTTCCTGGCCCTCAAGGTCCTCAGGGCCCAATGGGACCAGAAGGTTCTCAGGGTCTAACCGGAGAAGATTCAACTGTTCCCGGCCCAATGGGTTTGCAAGGTCCTAAAGGTGATACTGGACCTCCCGGCCCAGCTGGTGCAGATTCGGATATTCCTGGACCACGAGGTTTCCCAGGACCTCGAGGTGAAGATGGGGCTCAGGGCCCAGCAGGAGCTGATTCAACGATCCCAGGTCCACAGGGACCACAAGGAATGATTGGTCCTCCAGGACCCGAAGGTCCACCAGGTCCTCAGGGGCCACATGGTCCAAAAGGAGATGAGGGACCTCCAGGGCCGCCAGGAGCCGATTCGAATATTCCGGGACCACAGGGCCCTCCAGGCTTAATTGGTCCTCAGGGGTTTGAAGGTCCAATGGGACCAGTTGGTCCAGTTGGAGCCGATTCGGTTATTCCTGGACCGAGAGGTCCTCAAGGTCCTAAAGGTGATACTGGAGCTCCGGGTCCACCGGGAGCTGACTCTGTTGTTCAAGGTCCACCGGGTATTCAAGGTCTAAAGGGTGATCCTGGACGTCAAGGTCCACCCGGAGCCGATTCGACGGTTCCAGGACCGCGAGGTCCACAAGGTCCACAGGGCCCTCAAGGTGAGATCGGCCTACAAGGAGATAGTGGTTCACCTGGTCCACCAGGACCGCATGGTCCAACCGGTTCTCAAGGTCCACCAGGTCCACCGGGTGCGGATTCAACGATCCCAGGCCCAAAAGGCGATCGAGGAATTCAAGGATCTAAAGGTGATCCTGGAGAAGATTCAACTGTTCCCGGCCCAAAGGGCGATCCTGGTACTCCAGGCCAGAAATGGTTTACTCAGTCGGGTAAACCTTCGGTCGGAACTGGGAGAATAGGCGACTGGAGTTTGGACAGTGCCGTCGGAGATTATTATGAAAAGACCGGCAATGCTAAATGGACTTTGCGTGGTAATCTCAGAGGACCGCAAGGAAAACAAGGAGAACCCGGTACTCCTGGCACTGAGATTTGGGTAGGTACTACGCCTCCTAAAAATCCGACTCTAAATCAACTTTGGGTCGACATATCATGATCAAGGTTTGGGATGGTAATATCTGGGTTGAAAAACCGATCAAAGTCTGGACTGGATCCGCTTGGGTCGAGAAACCGATCAAAGTCTGGAACGGGTCGAATTGGGTTTTGGCATGACTGAGGGTCGATATCAGAACAAGATAATCAAGAAGCTCGAAAGGATGTTTCCGGATTGTGTCATTATGAAAACGGATTCGTCCTATCAACAAGGCATTCCTGATCTTCTTATTCTTTGGGAAGGATATTGGGCTTCATTAGAGGTTAAAACTTCTCCTTCGGCACCCATACAGCCCAACCAAGGTTACTATCTAGATAAGCTGAATCGCATGTCGTTTGCTGCGTATATTTACCCAGAGAACGAAGAGGAGATTTTAGGTGCGCTTCAACAAGCATTTAAACCTCCACGGCGAGCACGCGTTCTTAAGTCCTAGTAGCTATCATTGGATTCACTATACGCCTGAGCGACTGATTGAACGTTGGACTGCAGCTCAAGCTGGAGCTTATGGAATTGCGCAGCACGAGTATGCCATGCGAGAAATTCAGGCAGGTAGACTTTCAGATCTCGTCGGCACTGTTGGATTGTACATCAACGATGCGATTCGATACAAAATGCAGTGTGAGCAAGTTCTCTACTATTCGGAGAACTGCTTCGGTACCGCGGATACGATTTCTTTTCGATATAATACGCTTCGAATTCATGATTTGAAGACCGGTGTGTTTCCGGGCTCGGTTCATCAACTTGAGATCTATGCTGCATTGTTTTGTCTCGAGTATGACAAAAGTCCTTTCGACATCAAGATCGAACTTCGAATTTATCAAGACAATGAAGTTGCTGTCTATGATGCTGATCCGGAGGACATTATGTATATTATGGGAAAGATTCAAGAATTCGACAAGATACTCGCGTATCGAAGATTGGAGGAGGAATCGTGATTCGTACTGAAGAAGAACATCTTGCGCATTACGGAGTCCTTCGCCGATCGGGACGATATCCTTGGGGATCTGGTAATACTCAAAGCCAGCGTAATCGAGATTTTCTTTCTTATGTTTCTGAACTGAAGAGACAAGGTATGAGTGATGCTGAGATCGCCAGAGGCATCGGAGTTATGGCAGGTATCGATTATCCGAGGAATTACTTTACCGCGGAACGATCGATTGCTCGTTCTCAGCAGAAACAAGAAGCTATTTCCACTATTACTCGTTTGAAGGAAAGAGGTTGGTCGAACGTAAAGATTGCCGAACGTATGGGTATGCCTGAATCTACGGTTCGAGCATATCAAAAACCTGGCGAGAAGGATAAAGCCGACGCCATCCAGACGACTGCTGGTATTCTCAGAGATCAGGTTAAAGAAAAGAAGATGGTCGATGTTGGTAGATTTACCGAGAAGCAGTTGGGCATCACTCGAGATCGGATGGACACCTCGATTTATGTTCTGAAAAACGAGGGACATAATGTTTATACCATTCAGATTCAACAAATCAACAATCCCGGTAAGTTTACGACCATGAAAGTCTTGGCTGCTCCTGGTCTCAGCAAAGAATTCGTTCAAAGGAATCGGAAAGATATTCGACAGATCGTCGAGAATTACTCTGACGACTGGGGGCGTAGTTTCCTTACCAGCCAACCTCCTCTTTCTATCAGCTCTCGAAGAGTCAAGGTCAAATTTGCAGAAGAGGGTGGGGACAAGCTCGACGGAGTCATTCATATTCGTCCTGCTGTAAAAGATCTCTCTATCGGAAACAAGCGTTACGGCCAGGTGCGTATCATGATCGATGATACGCACTACATCAAAGGTATGGCCGTCTATAAAGAAGATCTCCCTGCCGGAAAAGATTTGGTGTTCCATACCAAACTGCATGGTAAAGGGCTTACCAAGAAAGATGCAATGAAGCCTTTGGAGACAAAGGATCCCGATCTTCCCTTCGGTTCGATCATTCGTCAAATTCATGGTCCCGATGGCAAGGTCACATCTGCGGTGAATCTGGTTGGCAGTCCTACAAAGCCGGAATCTGGTGAAGAAGGTCATTGGGATCTATGGCGAAGAGAGCTTTCATCTCAGATGTTGTCAAAGCAACGGCCAGCTCTTGCTCAGCAACAACTCGATATGACTTATACTCGTCGTCAGAGAGAGCTCGCCGAGATCATGTCTCTTACAAATTCGACCGTTCGTAAGGAACTTCTTTTGAGATTCGGCGATTCGACGGATTCGGCGGCCGTACATCTTTCCGCAGCTAACCTACCTCGACAGTCAAACAAGGTTCTACTTCCTATTCCGTCTATGAAGCCCGATCAAATTTACGCCCCCGGCTATAAAGATGGCGACAGGGTAGTTCTCATTCGGCATCCGCATGGAGGAACGTTCGAGATTCCGGAATTGGTTGTGAACAATCGCAATCGTGAGGCTCGTAAGATTCTGGGTCGTAATCCTCGCGATGCAGTTGGAATTCATCATAAGGTTGCCGAACGTTTGTCTGGTGCAGACTTTGACGGAGACACAGTTCTCGTTATCCCTAATCCCCACAAGCAAGTAATTCATACCCCCGCCCTTGAAGGACTGAAGGGTTTCGATCCTATGAAGTACAAGTTGCCCGAGGATTCTCCCATTCCTCGTATGACTAAAGCGCAAAAGGGTATCGAGATGGGTAAGATCTCCAACTTGATTACGGACATGACTCTTCGAGGCGCAAGTACAGAACATCTCGCTCAGGCGATTCGTCATTCCATGGTTGTCATCGATGCTGAAAAGCACGGACTCAATTGGAAACTATCAGAGCATGACAATGGAATTCCCGCTTTGAAGGAAGAGTATCAAGGAGGAAAGAGGGCTGGTGCCAGCACGCTGATCAGTAGAGCGGGCGCGAAAGTTTTTGTTCCTCATAGAGTAGAACGGCCTATGCGAGACGACGGTCCTATCGACGCAGCTACGGGTAAGAGAGTTTGGGTGCCAACGGGGCGTATGGTTCCAGAAAGAAAGACTCGAACCGTAACGGATCCGGTTACGGGTGAGAAGACCAGAGTTAAGGTACAAGTTGGGATGAGACCCCAAATGCAAGAGTCTAAGAAACTTGCAGAGACTGAGAATGCTTTTACTCTTGTTGGGGTACCTGGAAAATTTGCCCCCCATCCTATGGAAGTTCTGTATGCTACTCATGCTAATAGATTAAAGGCTATGGCGAATGCATCGAGGAAAGAAGCCCTACGTACCCCTAATACAAAAAGATCCCCCTCTGCCGCCAAGGTGTATGCCGATCAAGTGAAAACTATTGAGGCTAAATTAGATCTTGCTGAAAGAAACGCCCCCTATGAAAGACAAGCCCAGAACCTTGCCAACGCCGCCTGGACCCAGGTACGCCAGGCCAATCCACACATAGAGAAGGAAGAACAAACAAAGATCAAACAACAAGCGTTGAACCGGTACCGGCTTAGAGTAGGCGCCAATAAAGATGACATCCGCCTTACTCAAAAGGAATGGGACGCCATCCAAGCTGGCGCGCTTAGCCATGACAAACTAGAACGTGTTCTTAAGCATAGCGATCTCGATACAATCAAGACGCTGGCTATGCCTAAGACTACACCTAAGCTGTCTGCTACAGCGCTAAGTCGTGCTCGACAAATGGAAGCTTCCGGGTATACCCAGCAAGAGATAGCCGATCACTTGGGTATTGGATTGACCACACTCAAGGTGGGTCTCAGTGAGTGAGGTGATGAAGCATGGCTGAGACTGAACAACCAACTGAGTACATGTTGACAACAGTGGACAATCCATTTGATCCTTTCACTAGATTCGACGAATGGTATGAGTATGATGTGAAGATGGGTTACAACAGTTCCGCCTTCCTCGATCGTATAGCAAAGGTTTCATATGACTTGTCCGAGCCCGACCAGGCAGCTCTGATACAAGATGCAATTGATGAGATTGTCCAGGAGAACGTGTCTGGTATGTGGAGAAAAGTTTCAAGAGAAGATGTGAAGACATTAGACATCTACAAGGTGCATGGAGAGAACGATGCCAACAACACAGTTCGATCCGAAGAATCCTGAACGAGGTTGGCATGAAGCAGAATCGTTACGACCACCACGCCACTGGCAATGGTTACAACAAATAGTAGATTGGTTGTGGAGAAAAAATAAATAAAAAATCAAAAAATAAAAATTCGGGAATTATATTTTATGGGGGAGGGGGGTATACAACAAAACCACCCCCCCTATTCATCGCCCGGCTTCCAAAAAAGTCCCCGGGGGTATATTTGGCACAAAGTCTTTGATTTTAGGGGGTTAAAACTAGGTGCAAAGTAGGTTGAATTCTTCTGAAACATGAAGGGAGGTCGCGTGCCATCGCGGCGAAGAGTATCAGAACCCAAGCAAACTCGCCGGAAACCCGCGACAACTCCTGAGCATCGTGAGAATCAGCTGGTTTCCAAGGCGGTGGATCTCGCCGAGAGACAGATCGTGGCTGGTACTGCTTCTTCTCAGGTCATCACGCATTTTCTGAAGCTCGGTTCGACTCGAGAACGACTCGAACAACAGCGACTCGAACATGAGAACGAACTTACACGGGTCAAGATCGAGGCAATCGAATCTCAGAAGCGTGTTGAAGAGCTTTACGCCGAAGCTCTTACGGCAATGCGCTCTTACGCGGGAGCGTTGCCGGTTCCCGAAGTCGATGTCGAAGGTTAGGAGATATTCGGAGCTCCGTCGCTTGGAGACATTCGAAGAACGCTTCGAGTATCTTCGATTGAAAGGCCAGGTCGGAGAAAGAACCTTCGGTTTCGATCGATGGGTCAATCAGGGCTTCTATCATTCATCGGAGTGGAAGGCGATCAGAAACCATGTCATCCTTCGCGACAACGGATGCGATCTGGGTGTCGACGGCTATGACATCCATTCGGGTTTGGTCGTTCATCACATGAATCCGATTTCCGTCGATGACATTCTACACGGCGAAGCGTGGATGTTCGATCCGGATTATTTGATCACGACGTCGCATCAGACACACAATGCGATTCATTACGGCGATGCAAGCTTGCTGCCGAGAGGTCCGATTGTAAGAACGTCCGGCGACACGACACTCTGGTGAAAGGAGGGGCATGGCTAGTATCAATACGCAGCCTTCGGTACTAGATCTATCGTTATATGCCGGAGATGGTATCGAGTTTCGACTGATTTGTACTGATAGTAACAATGCTCCGATCGACATCGGTGGTACTGTGGAAGCACAGATTCGAGCCGATCGTCTCAACCAGGATGCGCCCTTGGCCACGTTCACCATCGGTATGCTGGATGCGTATCAGGGCATAATCGTGCTTTCGCTGGATGGAGATCAGACACAAACGCTGGTTGGAGCGGCAGGAAAGTTCACGGGCGTGTGGGATGTACAGTGGAGACCGCAAAACGGTCCTGCTCGAACACTCTGTCAGGGTAAAGTAGAGTGCGTTGCCGATGTCACAAGATAACGTAACCGTAAAGGTTGAAACCAAAAAGATCGATTTCTCCGTCGAGAAGAAGCAGGACATCAAGGTCGTCTTGGATCCTGTTGTAGATATTAACATACATATTCCTTCGAATGATCTGAATGTGCTGGTCGATTCCAATCAGGTGCAGCTCAAAGTCGAGAGCAAACCGCCAGATGTCGGCTTGATGCTCAAGAAGTACCCTGATGTGATCGTTTTGGCTGCGGGAAACATCGGTCCCATGGGCCCAGAGGGCTCAATAGGTCCTCAGGGCCCGGCAGGTACTCCAGGACCTCCGGGTCCACAAGGTCCATCCGGCGCAGTCAACTCTGTTTATTCGGGAACTTGGCGTTGGACAACGGATCTTGTTGATGCTGCTACTTCGGGTGATATTGGCGTTGACGCTGTTACCTGGGACATTGTTACCGAAATACATCTCAGTGAAACAACTCGACCGGGTGCCGATGTGCTTGCATTTTTACAGAAGTTGAATGTCGGTGACGGATTTTATCTGCAAGAAGCCTCGTCTTCAGCCAATTGGGCACGTTATACAATCGCTGCGCCAGGTATCGACAATGGTAATTGGTGGACCTTTCCGGTTACATTCATTTCTTCGAGCGGATCTCCGCCTTCAAACAATGCCGACACAAGCGTCAGCTTTTTGAAAGAAGGTGCACAGCAAGTCGAGACAACATACGTATTTACCCAAGTTACAGCCGCTATGACGTGGAATATTCTCCATAATCTCAATCGTTATCCGTCGGTAACCGTGGTTGATAGCGGTGGTTCGGAGATAATTCCAACTTTAATCTATATTGATTCTAATTCAGTAACTCTTTCGTTTGGTGCCGCAACTTCCGGAAAAGCCTACCTTAACTAAGGAGATTTGATGCCGACTCTTGGCGCTCCACTCGATTTTGCCAAGCTGGAGGGCCGTAATTTCGTCGGCCATCTGCTCGGTACTGCCCCATCTTCTCCGGTTAAGGGGCAGCTGTACATGAACACTGCCGACAATACGCTGTACTGGTACGACGGATCGGCTTGGCAGTCGGCAAAAGGTGGAACCGGCACGCCTACCGGAGCAGCTGGTGGCGATCTGTCCGGCACATATCCGAATCCGCAAATCGCACCGGGTGTGATTGTCGATGCCGACGTAGCGGCTGCGAACAAGGATGGCACGGCAGGCACTCCTTCGTTAAGAACGCTGGGAACGGGTGCAGTTCAGGCAGCGGCAGGAAACGATGCTCGCTTTACAGATGCTCGAGCGCCGACTGCACACAGGACCACGCACGAACCAGGCGGATCAGATGCATTGACTGTGGATGCAGCTGCAGCTAATGGTTCTCTGAGAACACTTGGTGCCGGTGCACAGCAAGCGATGCCGGGTAACCGTACGCTTGATGTAATTACACCACCGGCGGCCGATCTGAATCTCAACAGCAAGAAAATTGTTGGATTGGCAACGCCATCACTAAGTACCGATGCGGCTAATAAGCAGTACGTGGATAATACTGCTCAAGGACTCGATGCGAAAGCGTCGGTCAGATGCGCGACAACGGCGGATATTCCCAACTTGGCGAACGGTCCAATCACGATTGATGGTATTGTATTGAGTAACGCCGATCGAGTGTTGGTCAAAGATCAGGCAAATCCGGCATTGAACGGAATTTATACGGTTGCCGATGGTCCTCCGATGGTATTTACTAGAGTGGCCGATATGGATACTTGGTCTGAGGTTCCGTCCGCATTCGTCTGGGTTGAGCAAGGTACAGTTAATGCGGATACCGGTTGGGTTTGTACCGCAGATTTTGGTGGTGGTATATTAGGCACTACACCCATAGTCTGGTCACAATTCTCCGGTTCGGCCGTTATTTCGGCTGGAACGGGATTGACCAAGACGGGCAATACGCTGAACGTGGGCGCAGGCGCGGGAATTCAGGCCAATGCCGACGATATTCAGGTTGCCAACAACGGAATCACCAATGCGATGCTTGCCGACGGTGCAGTTGCGCTTGGCTCGGCTGATGTCAGTGGTATTCTGACGCTCGGCAAAGGTGGTACCGGTGCGGACGCTTCCTTGGTCAGTGGACAGGCAAGTGCCAGAGCCAATCTGTCTGCTGCGGGATATTACTCCTCGGCGACTCACGGCGCTGGTACTACTATCACAATTCTTCAGACTACGCATGGCTGTCGAGCCTCACGCGGCTTGATTGTCCAGTGTCAGGTAGAAGCAACTGGAGCTGTAGTGCTTCCTGATATTTCGGTGGCGGCAAACGGGGATGTGACTATTACCTTCGCCGTTTCTCAGACCGCCAATACAATCCGGACAACGGTGATCGGCTAATGCCCGAACTTACCGGAACACTTATTCCTCCACGTCAATCAGCGCCACCGACTAGTCCTGTTTCGGGACAGCTGTATTACGATACCGACGACAGCAAGCTGTACTACTGGAACGGCACGATGTGGATCTCGGGTGGGGGCGATCCATATTACGAACAACCTGCTCAGCCGTCTCCCGATCCAGCTCCTGGCGCGATTTGGGTCGATACAGACGAGCCCGTTGCTGCTGGTGCCGTTGCTACTGCTTATGACGTGGATCAAATTGGAACGGTCAAAGCATTTGCAGGTCTTGTGATTCCGACGAACTGGATGCTTGCCGACGGGCGTACGCTCACGCGCGCGAGCTATCCACAATTAGCCGATGCATTAGGAGTTCCAGCTGGAAACACGTCATTCACGATTCCAGATCTTCGTAACCGCTTTATTTATGGCGGAAGCGCTCCGGGCGTTGGGGCAACTGGAGGAGCTGCTACTCACGTGTTGACGGCGTTGGAGAGCGGTCTTCGTGCTCATTCTCATCAGAGTGGTATATTTGTAAATCTTCAGCCTACAGGGGTTGGCGGAAACACTCTAGCTCCCTATGGGCAGGGATCGGGTACTAATGTAACCACCGATACTCAGGGTCCAGTACCCGCTCAAGATGCACATAACAACATGCCGCCCTATATCATCATGGCCTGGATCATCAAGGTCACTGGAGCGACTATTTCGGCGGCCAACATGATTGTCGGAGCGACGGGAGCTCCTGGGGCGCCCCTTCCCAGTTACGGTACGACTTTTCCGACGGCTCCGGCGCATGGAGACGAGCACGTCTTAGTCGACTCGTTAACCAATCCGAGTTATCAGTGGCGGTTTCGCTACAATGCAAACTCAACTTCGACGTACAAGTGGGAATTCATCGGTGGAACAACGCTTTATGCCGGGATAGACCCTAGCGAAGGTACAACTACTGTTTCGACTTGGCTCGATTTGGCAACGGTTGGTCCGCGTGTAATTCTTCCGTCCGCAGGTGAATATTCCGCTTGGTGTTCGTCTAATGCTTATCATAGCGTTGGGGGTTCGGCTTGTTGGATTGGAATTTCCAATGGAGCGAATAATCCTCAGAATCAGCTTCCATACACTCTTTCGACAGCAAATCAAGGATTTATCGTTTCAATAGCTGGATCGAGAATTACAGTTTCAGCTGCGGGTGGAGATATTCGGATGCGCTATTACAATCAAAACGCAGGAACGGCTAACTGGCAGTATCGCAGACTTAGCGTTCAACCGATCCGGGTGGCAGGATGACCACCGCACGCGTTAAAACAAGTACAGGATGGCTCGATCTTTCTGCGCCAGGTCCGCAAGGTCCAATTGGCCCCACGGGTCCTCAAGGTCCTGCAGGCCCAGCAGCACAAAGATTGCTTTCGCATACGGAATTTACCGCTGGGGTCAATATCACCAGTACTAATGCTGCCAATCCCGATAACGTGGTTTCCGCTCCCTCATTAGCTTTCGACGGCGTTACACCTGTCTGGGTTGAATTCTGGTGTCCATACATACAAGCTCCCGCCAATAATAATATTTTCGTTATACTTCAACAAGATGCGAATACCTTTTCGAGGCTTGGTGTCGGCAATGCTCTCGCGGCTGCTGCACAATATTTTCCGGGTGTTCATATGCTTAGGAAGATTACTCCATCGGCAGGTAGTCATGTCTATCGAGTAGGAGGATTCATCGGTTCCGCGGGTACAGGAGCAATTGGAGCCGGTGCGGGGACAGTAGGCGATGTTTATCCTCCCGGATTCATCAGAATTTTCACCGAACTCGCCCAAGGCGGAAACATTCCGCTCGTTTCGTCACTACCTTCTCCCGCTTACGACGGCCAGGAAGTGTACTATCTTGCGGACGCCGCGAACGGTGTAATCTGGCATTTGCGCTACCGGGCAGCTTCGACATCCGCATACAAGTGGGAATTTGTCGGCGGGCCATCGCTGTATGGCTACGTCGCTGCAAGTGAGAGTCGTGCAAGTGCAACAAACGGTGATCTTACTACGCTTGGTCCGGATGTAACGCCGCCGCTTGCC
>Ga0111538_10005983_pt1 | contig 16516 bp, 25 predicted proteins | sample SoiMethybrSBSTD1_FD_79669 | JGI IMG/M metagenome (GOLD analysis project Ga0111538, IMG submission 79669) | Bulk soil microbial communities from a Populus tree surrounding site in Tennessee, USA - Soil MetaG P. TD hybrid SBSTD1 (version 2)... | ecosystem: Environmental > Terrestrial > Soil >...
GATAGAATCGTGTTGTGTGCTTAAGGGTCTCGCGGGAATCCCCATTCGCGAGAGGGGTTTTGGGAGGAATCGCGTACTTCGCGCTCGCGCGCGGCCCAGCTCCAAAATACTTTTACAACAAAACTGCCAAAGACGGACGTGAGCAAGCGCAGAAATCTGACGTTCAAAGATCGCGGTAGGGACGTTCATTACCGAGCGCCTCCCGCGTTGTATACACGTACTTGGCGACGCCACCGCGCGCTGCAGCTGGATTGCTATACCTCGCGGCAACGAACGGTCGGTCCATGGTGATCACCGAGCCTCTCGACCTCAGCCGGCCGCCGGGCGAGGCTTCAGGGCGCCATAGGGTACTCTCGGAATTTCCCTGTCTCGACTTCACCGCCGCGGTGACCGGTCACGGCTTGTTCGCCTTCACCCAGTCCGCGTGAGCGATGCGCTGCATCTCGAACACCTCGGGCTTGCGCGTGTAGAGGCTATAGTAGAGCCGCCCTACTGGCTGGTAAGCCACGAAATCGACGTTAAACTTGTCGTCCATGACACCTTCGCGCGTCCAGGCCCGCACAACCTCGGCGAGGAGCAGCTCGCGCTCTGCCGTGAAGCTGACCGAGTGCACCCACCGGCATTCGAGCGCGGCCGGCGCCGAGGCGATGCGCGGCACCTTCACGTCGGTCGACGCTGTCAGTGCCAAGTTGGCCGCCACAATCTCGCTTTCTTGCGCCGGGAAGTCGATGGCCGTGATGTTCATGGCCTCGGCCAGCGTCTCGTCGACCAGATTGACGACGAACTCGCGGGTGGCATGGATGTTGGCGGTCGTGTCCTTGAGCGTCCTGTCGGGGCGCCGATGCAGGCCGAGCGCGATGATCGGCGGCGTGTCGCCGAAGACATTGAAGAAGCTAAATGGAGCCGCGTTGACGACGCCGTCTTCGCTCATGCTGGTCACCAGCGCGATAGGGCGCGGAATGACTAGAGAGCAAAGGATTTTGTAGCGCCGGTCGGCGGCGATATTGGCGAAGCGGACGTCAATTTCGGGCATGCAGATGTCCTCGTGGCGGTCGTCGTTGGTGCTATCAAAAATCCGCGCGACCGATGTCCGAAACTCACCACACGAGGATTGGCGGCGCATCAGCCCCTGCACAGTCTGCAAGAGACGAACGCCGCCACTTCAATTTTTAGCCGCCGATCGCGTTAGCGCATTTTCCGAGTGCGTGAAAGAGCCACCGATCACTGCGGGCGATCATTCAACGCGCAGACGTGGGCGGGCGGAAAAGGTCTCGTCTGCGGGCCCGCGCGCTTTCTGCAGCACGAAGTCGAAGCCGACGTGCACGCGGTCGCCCTGGCGATTAGGAATTGGCAGCAGACCCTCGCGCGTGCCGAAGGCGAAGTCGGTGGCCGCCAGAGGATCGTCGCCGAAGTTGATCTGAGTCGTCAGCGTGCGATAGCCCGGCGCCTCGACGAAGAAGTGCACGTGCGCGGGCCGATCGCCCTTTCGCCCGAGCGCCTGCATGAGCGTGTCACAGGCGCCGCCGGGCGGGCAGCTGTAGCCGCGCGGGGCCTTCGAATGGAAGGCATAGCGTCCGTCGTCGCTAAGCTTGATACGACGACGATTGTTGAAAGGCGTCTGTTCCCGAGTCGGGTCGAAGTGCGAGTAGAAGCCCTGCGAGTTGGCATGCCAGACGTGCAGGATGGCGCCCTTGACGGGCTCGCCCTCGGACCCATGAACCAAACCGGTCATGCTTAGGGTGTCGGTCTCGTCGGGATCGTTCGACAGGTTGACGTCCCCCTCGACCAGCGGCGCCCCATCGACATAGAGCGGCCCCTCGACGGTACGCGGCGTGCCGCCCGTGCGGCCGGCGGCAGAGTCTTTGGCGTCCATGTGCAGGTCGAGGAAATGCTCGAGTCCGACGCCAGGCGCGATCAGGCCAAACTCACCAGCGCCCTCCTGCAGGAATTTGACGGCCTGCCAAAACTCACTCTCCGAGATATCGTGCTTCTCAATGATCGTCATGAGCGCTTGCAAGAGGTCGCGAGTGATGCTCTTGAGGCGGGGATTGCCGCCGCTCTCTCCGAGGCCGCTGGCGCGGTCAAGCAGACTCTGCACTGCTGCACTTCTGACTATGTCGGTCATGAGTCACTCCCTTGCGTTGATCCGTGCGTTTTAATTGTTGGGCAATTTATCGGCCACCATCATTCTGGGCGCCGGCCACTTCTCGCTCACACGATCACCCACGTCTCAATTTTCTTCGTTCAAGTCTGATGAGCCATTGATTTCAGGCTAGCATCCGCAGTGACCTCGGGGCAGGATCGATTGCGTCTACTATCATACCCGAAAGGTATAGTGATGGAACTCAGGCACCTGAGGTACTTCGTGACGGTCGCCGCTGAGCGAAGCTTCAGCCGGGCCGCCGAGAAGCTTCACATCGCCCAGCCGCCATTGAGCCGGCAGATCCAACAGCTAGAGGACGAACTCGGTACTCAGTTGCTGAATCGCGGTCGTCCGATCACGTTGACCGAGGCGGGTCGATACCTACTCGAGCAAGCGGTTCAGATGCTGCGGAAGTCCGACGAACTCCGGACGATGACGAAGCGGATCGGAACCGGCAAGAAGCGGCAGTTTGGCATCGGCTTCGTTCCCTCTACTCTCTACGACACCTTGCCTGAACTGATCCGACAGTTCAGGCTGGGCGCACCGGATGTTGAGATCGTTCTGTCTGAGCTCATCACGATCGAGCAGGCGGTCGCGCTGAAGGAAGGCAGGATCGATATCGGTTTCGGCAGACTCTGGTTCGATGATGATGGTCTGACACGCCGCGTGCTGCGCGAGGAGAAGCTGGTAATGGCTGCTCCCCATGGCCATCATCTCACTCGCATGAGGGGGCGATTGACGCTCAAGCAGATCGTTGACGTGCCGCTCATTATCTATCCGAATGCCCGCGGCCCAGCTATGCCGATCAGGTGCTGTCGTTCTATCGCAAGCGCGGGCTTGAGCCCAAAGTAGGCTTCGAAGTGCGCGAGCTGCAGACAGCATTGGGTCTGGTTGCCGCCGGCCTTGGCATTTCGCTTGTTCCCTTGTCCGTGCGTCGTCTTGGCCGGGAAGACGTGGACTATCTCCCACTCAAAGAGCCAGACGTCGCCTCACCGATCATTGTGAGTTATCGACCGAACGACAGCTCAGCCCTGCTGTCGCGGATGCTGAACCTGATCGAGGGGTTTGATCAGCCGTCAGACTTGCGAGCGCGTCAGAGAAAGGCTTGAGACGGTCTCGATTCCTGCTCAGGTTCTTCGTAAACTTTGACGACCGACCGTCGGTTATTCGCCTATATTGCAGGCTGCATTTCGAGCCCAGGATCCAATCCTGATATCCTGCAAGCCTTGCATCACCAGTCTTGCGTGCCGGCACGAGGACCGGATTGGGTCAAAAACGGCGATTAGTTGGGGCTGTGTCCGTGCCTTCCAACTGGTCAGCTCGACCCCGTTGAACGGACTAAGAGATGACGCTTGGCGCCATTCAAAATCTAGTTGTGTGCGACGGAGGCATGTGGCTACCTTTCAGGCGAGCGACCCACAGCCTGGAGCGCTTGACATCGAGCTGGTTGCGCCGCATCTGGATGGCCTCGCTGACCCGCAAGCCGTGCCTAGGAGCGCGTGATCACGGATGCCGTCTTTCTTGGCAGCCTCAAGCAGCTGATCGATCTCCGGACCACTCAGAAAGTCTTTGCTGCGCTCGTGAGCATCGGTGGTCGATGCCTCACTCTTTACATTTCGCCTGTTGGTCGCCATCGCTGCGTGCCTCGAAAGTGCCAGCATTTTCGTGCATCGCGATCTAGCACTCTTTGCACAATGCTCGTTAAGAGTATGACGGCCGATGCCGTCACCTAGCTGAGGCGCAAAGCGTGCCGCTCTAGATTGGTCGCGTTCCTCGACATGGTGGATATTGGGCGATCATCGCGCTTGCTGCGCGTTCCGAGGATTGATCGACGGCTCGGGACACCGTGCGGCCCATTACAAGAGGCCGCCCCTGCCTAGGCAGATCGCGCTTAGCCGCGCCACGGGTCACCACCATGAGCAACGCCGGCTTGACTGGTTGCTCTATCCTCATTTGCGAGGACGAGCCTTTGATAGCACTCGGCATTGCAGATGCTTTCTCACGCGCGGGTGCACAGGTATTGAAGGTGCGGTCACTTGCCGATGCGCTCATTGCTGTCGAAGACGAGGTTCCATCGGCCGTCATCCTGGATCACGCGCTTACCGACGGCGAGAGTTCGCAGCTCCGCGAATGCCTAAAAGAGCGGAACATCCCCTACGTTCTCCACAGTGGGTACGGCACCAGAGAACATGGCTGGGCGGCTGACGACAAGACCGTGTGCGTGCCTAAACCTGCATCGCCTCAACACCTCGTAGCCACGGTGGAGGGATTGCTGCGAAGTCGCGGAATTGCGAACTGAGCGCGCGCTTGCGTATTTTGGGCAAACTCCGGGAGCCGCATCGGGCCGCGAGGCGTCTCCCGGAGGATTGCGCGACCCTTAGGGGGCAGTCGCGCCTACCCCGCCGCGATTTTTAGATAACGGAACGCCGCTCATGCCGCACTAACCTAGATCAGTGCGGCAAGCGCCGCGGAGCCCTAACTATGGGAGACCGGAACGGCCGACCTCGATGCCCCAACTTCGAGTTGAGCCAATGCCCCTTGCCCCCCGCACAAATCGGGGGTCGTTTTTTTCTACGAACATTGCCGGCGACGCACCAACACCAAGCGGCGCGTCGCGGGTGGTCGGGGATGAGACGTCAGCCCTCCGGCCGCTGAAGGATGTCGCTGCTCCCGGATGCAAAATACCGTTAGCCCGAACGAGGACGGCGTCTGGCAAGCCGATGCTCTGCGCGTTTGGCAAGCCGCTCATACGATTTCGCCACCCTGAGCATCATTCGCTTTCCTTCGCGAACAGTCATGTCATCGCCAATGGTGCGCGCTTCCCTCGCACGTCCGCGCAAACCCGCCGGTTCGTCGAGGACGCCATCGGCGCGGTTTAAGTCCTCCAAGATCAAAGCGCGACCCTGAAGCATGCCCTGCAGAGTTTTCACGAACCGGGCCATGGTGTCCTGTGCTTTGCGCGCCTTGTGCCCGTCAGCATCCAGCATTTCCAAGAAGCAAGCGTTGGCGTTCTATCCGCTTACGGCTTTGGACAATAAGCAAGTTGAGTTCAGCGAGATGCCGCAGGTGCTGGGCTAACTGCTGAGCTGTCATGGGCAGCCTTTCCCGCTGCTACCCGGTAGTTGCTCAGCCTACGCTACTGTTCCTCCCTCTTGCACGCGGTGCGGTTGCATATGGTTGACGCTCGCTGGCGACACGTCTGCCGACCTGCAACGGAACGCTTAGCCATGCTGCACGTTCATTGGTGTTAAGGAGCGGTATGTCCAGAAGCAGGAATTATTGGGAAGAGCGCGCGGCCGACGTTCGCGCCAGCGCTGAAAGAATGCAGACTGCGGCCAACAAGTGGGCGATGATGCGGATCAGCCAGGTATACACGCGACTGGCAGCGCGTGCTCCCGAGCAGGACGACGACAACAACGAGCCTGAGCCACAGGGAACCGCTGGGAAGCATCGCGGTTAATCCTCCCAGGCGCCCGCGTTTTTCCCCTTCAGTTTTCCCAAACGCGGGGGCATACCAGAGCGTCGGTCTTTGCAGCAGGCCGTCGCTCGTTCGTTTGGCCGTGCGGTTTAGGTTCGCGGATCTGCACGCGGTGTCGTGGAGCGATATGCCCGAGCCGCCGAGGCGATACGGCATAAAGCAACCGCCTCTAGGGCGCCGCTATAAAGCAATCCAGACCAATCGACACGCGGCGAGCGAAGGCTACCGCCACGCAAAGCGCGTTGTTTGGATCAGACCGGAAGTGCGTACGAGCAGTTAGCTTGTCCTTCCGGAAGCGAAGCTCGCCACCAAAAAGTGACGCGGCGCTAATTGGTCACGGTCAGGTTGTGGCAAAATCGTCAGCGTTCACGTGGGGCCCGACCAACACATTGGGCAACGTTACTTCTTCGCCTTTGTGTCCGGATTTTTCTTCGCGTCCAGTGCGGTCGGCGGCGGAGCCTTGCTTTTAGCTCCTTTCTGCACTTGCTCCATGTGGGCAAGCCCGGTGTAGGTCACGTAGCTGCCGGCCGACATGAAGGAGATAACGGAAGCCCATAAAAACAGCGTGCCGATGAAACACACACCGGGTTCAGGAAGCGGCACGCCAAAAAAGCTGCCTCTCGGTAGCGACATCTTGTGGAGTTCGTAGTGTAACGAGCACTTTCGCCGATAGTGACTGTGAAAGATTGCGAAGGCTGACCCGAGCATCATGCCGAAGACCGCCCAGAGGACGGCGGACAAGAGCTGCTCGAATCCGTCTTTGCCGACCAGCGCACTGAAGACCCACAACAACGCCACGGCGCCACCGCCGTTGATCAGCAGCAGCGCCTTGAACGTCTCGACGTCCATCTGTGCGCGGCGGTCTACACCGTTGCTCATAGCTTTACTGGTCCCTCAAATGTCAGTTTCCAGTCGAAGTCGATCTAGTGAAACCGGTATTTGAGAGCAGAGCATGGCGCTCCGACGTGCTCCGCAAAAGGTCTTTGCCAGCGCGGCGTCCCAGATCCGAATCCGGCTGTCGACGCTCCCGGCAGCCAAGGCCCGGCCGTCTGGGCTGAAGGCCAGGCTCCTGACCCATCCGGAGGTGGTGGAAACGATGTCGATGGCACCCTTTGCCCGGCGACCGTCCACATCCCACAGTCGCACCGTGTTCTCCCGGCCGCCGCTCGCGAGGAGCTTGCCGTCCGGGCTGAACGCCACGGCGTTGACCTCGTCTCTGGCCTTGAGGTTGGCAATCGACGCGCGGCGCTCCGCGTCCCAGAGCCGGGTCCTGTGGATCGCTACATTTCGAACTCAGGCAATGTCGAGGAGGTATCTGCGCTGGCTTTGGGTTTCGTAGTTTTCGCCGCATCCGATTGAAACGGATAAGCACTTTCCGAACCTTGGCAGCACCGTCGCCGCATGCGCTGATGATTTCGGGTGGCATGAAATTTTTTCGCCGTACGCATGTGGCCAGCCTTTTCAGTGCCCAGCTGCCCGGCTTGTTGCATTGGCGCTTTTGCCCATTTCCGGCGTGTGAGGATCGTCCCATGCGACTGCTCGTCCTCGTAATCGTGACCAGTCTGGGAACTGGACAATCGCTTGCTCAGACCAACATTGGCGGATCGTCTGCATCAGGCGCCGCGCCAAGATCGCCAGACGGCAACCCGATATCTCTGAACCATCGTCTGCCCTCAGGCGCGGTGCCCCCAGCGGAAGACCCGCAGAGGCCGTCGCTCCGCCCACAGCCGAACCTGCATGACAGCGCCGTCGCTGACTGCAGGGGGATGTGGGATGCCGGGACGCATATGACCCGGCAGGCATGGTCGAATACCTGCAAGCGCATCCAGACTCGTCTTGATAACCTCGATGTTGAGGCGATCATGCCCAAGGCGAAGGCACAAGTACGCTAGAGCTCCGCTAGGTCGAGCCGCATTCCGCGACGAGCTCACGGTTTGGAGATGTGCGGGACACGCCTGAACATTCTTGTAGTTCGAGTTGTCTGCTTACGCTCTGTCAGTTTGTGACTTCACCGCTTGGACGTATGATCTGCGTCCTGATGAGCCTGGGAGGAGAAGCCGTGCGTGCCTCAAGCAGCGTATTCGCAGCAGCATTGTTTTTTGCCGGCACCGACACCTCCGATGCCGCCAAGCCAACTGTCACCGAAGGAGATCCAAGCCGAATTTTGCAATGGCCAGCCGTTCACGTCCTCAACGCCTTCGAATACTAAGTTCACGATGGTGTTTAAGGTGGATGGCAAGGTGACGCGCAAACCACAAGGTAAAACCGGGGTGGGGGGTGAGGGGACTTGGAAGCTTTCGAAGGACGGCTTCTGCACGACCTGGAAGGTCTTGGCACTCCTCTCTTGACTCTGCTAACGACCCTTCTATTGTTGTTTTCAAGCGCGTCGGCTCGTCCTTACGGGATCTCGGGCCCGCACTCGCGCTTCCTGGGGAATGCCCAACACTGGCACCCCGACCACTATGAAATTCAAGAATAGCGAGGTGGAGGCCATGAAGTTTCGCCCTCTGCACGACCGCGTCGTCGTGCGTCGGATTGAAGAGGACATGAAGACCGCAGGCGGCATCATTATCCCGGACACCGCTAAGGAAAAACCCATGCAGGGCGAGGTCATTGCCGTTGGACCGGGGGCCCGCGACGAGAGCGGCAAGATCATTCCCCTCGACGTGAGGAATGGCGACAAGGTGCTGTTCGGAAAGTGGTCGGGCACGGAGGTGAAGATCGACGGCGACGAGCTCCTTATCATGAAGGAGAGCGATATCCTCGGTGTGATCGAGGGAAAAGCATCGGCGCGCGCCGCAGCCTGATCGCGACCTTCGCTTTCATTCTCGGTTTGTCCCGAGGAATTTTCAAAGCGCGGCAGGCGCCCGCGAATGAGGGATTAGTCGAAAGGGTACAATCTCTTTCGAACACTTCTCGGAGCCTATCCAAAAATCCACGACGGGCTCGTTCGATCGACCCCGTGAAAACCTGGAGAACCACCAATGGCAGCCAAAGACGTCAAGTTCTCTCAAGACGCGCGCGATCGCATGTTGCGCGGCGTCGACATACTCGCCGAAGCGGTCAAAGTTACGCTCGGACCCAAAGGTCGCAACGTCGTACTCGAGAAATCGTTCGGGGCGCCGCGCGTCACGAAGGACGGCGTCACAGTCGCCAAAGAGATCGAGCTCGAAGATAAGTTCGAGAACATGGGCGCGCAGATGGTGAAGGAGGTCGCAAGCAAGACCTCCGACGTCGCCGGCGACGGCACCACAACCGCAACTGTGCTTGCGCAAGCAATCGTCAAAGAAGGTGCGAAGGCGGTGGCGGCTGGCGCCAATCCGATGGATCTGAAGCGCGGCATTGATCAAGCGGTGCACGCCATCATTGAGCAGCTCAAATCAAAATCCAAGAAGGTGACCAACAACGAAGAGATCGCCCAGGTTGGCACCGTTTCTGCGAATGGCGACACCGAGATCGGGAAGATGATCGCCGAGGCCATGGACAAAGTCGGCAAGGAAGGCGTCATCACCGTCGAGGAAGCAAAGTCGATGGAGACCGAGCTCGACGTCGTCGAGGGTATGCAGTTCGACCGCGGCTACATCTCGCCCTACTTCATCACCAATGCGGAGAAGATGGTCGCTGAGTTGGAGGAGCCCTACATTCTGATCCACGAAAAGAAGCTGGCGAGCTTGCAGCCGCTACTACCATTGCTAGAGGCGGTGGTGCAGAGCGGCAAACCTCTACTCATCATCGCTGAGGAGGTGGAAGGGGAGGCCCTCGCTACACTCGTTGTGAACAAGCTGCGTGGTGGGCTCAAAGTAGCAGCTGTCAAAGCTCCTGGTTTTGGCGATCGACGCAAAGCCATGCTGGAGGACATCGCGATCTTGACTGTCGGCACGATGGTCTCCGAGGATCTCGGCATCAAGCTTGAGAACGTAACGCTCAACATGCTCGGCCGTGCCAAGCGCGTGCGCATCGAGAAGGAGAACACCACTATCATCGATGGTGCTGGCAAGAAGAAGGACATTGAGGGCCGGATCAATCAGATCAAGGCGCAGATCGAAGAGACGACCTCCGATTACGACAAAGAAAAGCTACAGGAGCGGCTGGCTAAACTGGCGGGCGGTGTAGCGATTATCAAAGTCGGAGGCTCAACCGAGATTGAGGTCAAAGAGCGCAAGGACCGAGTTGAGGATGCGTTACACGCCACCCGCGCGGCGGTCGAGGAGGGGGTCGTGCCTGGCGGTGGTGTCGCCCTGCTGCGGGCAGCAAAGGCGCTTGATGAACTAAAGACAGAGAACGATGACCAGAAGATCGGCATCAACGTTGTCCGCAAGGCGCTGTCCTGGCCTGCTCGGCTGATCGCGATCAACGCCGGCGAGGACGGCTCGGTCGTGGTCGGCAAGATCCTCGAAAGGCAGACCTATAGCTTCGGCTATAACGCACAAACGGGTGAATACGGTGATCTCACGAGCCAAGGCGTCATCGACCCAACGAAGGTGGTGCGCAACGCACTACTGGGTGCGGCCTCAATCGCAGGTCTCTTGATCACCACCGAGGCGATGGTGGCCGAGCGTCCGAAAAAAGAATCTGCTCATGCGCCGATGCCAGGCGGTGGCATGGGAGGGATGGATTACTAGGCCAGCGGGCAAGTACAGACGCATTGCGAGGCCGTCAAGGTCAACTCGGCGGCCCATTTCTACATCAGGCTACCCCATCCTGCCCTTCGCCAAGGTGCTTTCAATTGCTCCTTCCGCGATCCGTTGATGAAAAGCGCCGGCACGTTGTCGGCCGAACGCTCGGCCAACAACATCATCACCAATCCACCGTATAATTGCGCGGAGGCGTTAGAGCCGGGCTGCAGCTCTCTAAACGGAAGTTTGCGCTACTTCTCCGCCTAGCCTTGCCTAGGCTCGAGCCTGTCAAAAAATGTCAAATCCAGGCACGATGAGCGAGGTCAACGCACTGTCCTGCGAAAGCATGAATTGAAATGAAAACATTTAACGGTACCGCGCGTGGCTGAGAGCGGCGTTCGCACTTGCGCTAGCCTGCGCGCCGCACTGAAAGATTGGAGCATTCTATAAACAAGCTGGCGATTAACGCATAGCGTGTCATTGATCCCGCCCCATAAAATGCCGGCTTCCCGCATCGTGAGCTTAGCGGGCACAATTGTACCGGAGTGCTGGACGGTTTGGTTTGCCTCCCTCCAGCTGTCGCGCGAGCAGCGAACGCCGCCGCAACGGCTGAGCGCAATCCGCCGAACGGCAAAGCACGGCTGCACCACGCGAGCCTCCGCCGTTGCGCCGCATCTGGCATTCCGCAGCATCAGGCAGCCGAGACGGGAACTCCCCGCCGCGCCCGGCGTTTCCCCAACAGCTCCGTGCAATGACATGTTTGCAGACACCCATGCGCAGGCTTGCTGCACTTTCTGTTTTCGGGTTTGGACTGGCAACCGTCGCTGTTGCCGAGTCGGACGGACTGTGGTCGAGCCTACAAGGGCATGCTGACCACGATTGAGCGCAAAAAGCCCACACCATCCGCCGAGGCCCAGGTTGCCCTGCAGCGCACGGCCTTGCGCATTTACGACGCCTGTCTAACCGGGCACCTGGAACGCCCTGGCCAACTGTTCGACAAATTGGATCGCACCCGATACTGACCCACACTCAGCCGTGCTGCGCTGGAGAGCCCGGTCAGAGACGGTCAGCTGGATTTCCCCTTCGCAGGGGCGCGAATGTTGCGCCGTCTATTGGCTGCCAATGGGAGCAAGGTCGGACGGCGTTACGTGAAGACGCCGATGGCTCGCATGGGGATAGAGGCGCTCTATCGGCGTCCGCGCACGACGAAGCCAGAGCCGGGCCACAAGGCCTATCCGTATCTCTTGCGCGGCGTGGAGATCACGCGTCCGAACCAGGTCTGGGCGATGGACATCACTTATATCCCCATGGCGAAGGGCTTTGTCTACTTGGCCGCCGTGCTCGACTGGTTCAGCCGCCGTGTCTTGTCGTGGCGCGTATCGATTACGATGGAAGCATCGTTCTGCTTAGAGACATTGGAGGAGGCGCTGGCAAATCACGGCAAGCCGGAGATCTTCAACTCGGATCAAGGCTCACAGTTCACGAGTGCAGCGTTCACGGACGTTCTAATCAGGAACGAGATCTGCATCAGCATGGATGGCAAAGGGGCTTGGCGGGACAACGTGTTTGTCGAGCGGCTTTGGCGATCCGTGAAGTACGAAGAGGTCTACCTGCGCGCCTACGACAGCGTTTCGGACGCGCGCGTCTCGATCGGATGCTACCTCGATCTTTACAATCGCCGCCGTCCGCACTCGAGCCTTGACGGCATGACGCCCGATGAAGCCTACTTTGGTCCACAGAGCATGCTGCCGATCCGCTTGGCAGCCTAACCCCGGCAGAGGATCCACTTATCGAAGCGGAAAAACTGTCTGAACAAGCGGGGCCACCTCAGGCTTCACCAGCTCCCGTTTCTCCATCTCCCTCGCCGCATCCACGCACTCAGCCAGGCTGAGGCCTGGGATCTCCACCACCTCGGTGGGGAGATCAGCGGACACAATCCGGATCATAAGTGTGAATGTGAAGCTGTAGGGGTCCACGCTACCTCTCCTGTCGCAGGAGATCACAGTTGGCCGCAGCGCAACACAAGATCTTATAGGACCTCGGCTCGACCTCAACCTCCAGGCGCCGCTCGCGCGCCTCGAACGGCGGCGCCAGCCATATCACCAGGGCTATCATCGCCAGCAGCCACAGCATGAAGACCCGCATCCGCAACTCTTAGCCCACGTCAAAGGAACGAAATTATGGCAAACGTCACCGTCAAGAAGCATCTGCGCACGCTGGGCACCGGAACGCTCGCCAACGGCGCTGTCTCAATCGCCGGCTGGACGCCAGGCAGCGAAGTGCTGACCCCAATGCGCCGCACATTGCCGTTCCGTCTGGGCTGTAACGTTTCACTGACGGGGTGGTGGATACCTTAGTGACGCATCGTCGGCCGGTACGATGACCTTTCCGATGGGCCAAAGCGCGATACCCGCAAGTTTGAGGTGCGCCCATGCGAAGGGAATGCCAATGATGGTAACCGCAAGGACAATGGCGAATAGGATGTGAATGAGCGCTAGCCACCACCCGGCTAATACCAGCCACACAACATTGCCTATGGTTCCCAACAAGCCGGTGCCGATGTCGTCGCGGCCGAAATGCTCGTCACGTGACACCGCCTTGAAGCCGAACGGGAGTAGCGTGTAGACGCCGATGTTGAAGGCCGCCTTGGCCCACGGGATGCCGATGATGGTGATAGCCATGATCACGGCGGCAATCCCCCAGCCAATGGCAGCCCATAGGCCACCGAACAGCAGCCAGAGCAGATTGAGCAGCATGGCTATAGGCGACATTGCGGATGCTCCTGCCAATGACTAAGCGGAACCTTTTTCCCGACCTTTGGGGCAAACGTAGATTGAAGCAGATGGACAACGATAAACAACGCAGCACTTTTGTGAACGTCTAGAAGCGACCCCGGCCGATCACACTGCCGGGAGGAAAAAAGCTCGCAGACGGTCGCGCATCGCGGATGCCGACTATGGTTATTTCAGCGTAACGGTCAGCGCGGGAGCGCAACTATCGCTTCTCGATCAAGCCGGTCGGCGGCACCATAGGCGAGGTCGACATGATCAGGCGATTGATGCCGCTGTTGGAGCAGAGTCGCATCATCTTGCCGCGCTTGCGCATGCGGACGCTCTACGACAAGACCACGGTCAACCTGATCGATGCCTTCGTCGAGGAGGAGTATGCGGCGTTTCCAGTAAGCGAGCATGACGACAGCTTGACGCTCTCGCCCGCATTCTAGATCTGCCGGCGCGCTGGCCCGTGGCGCCGGACAATTTCGAGAAGGTCGAGGTCATCGGCAATCCGATTATGCGCTCCAGGCACGAGGGTCCGCGTCTCAGCGGTTCGCCGTGGCAAATGAAGCAGTTCCGATGACGATGACCGACAAGCTTGCCGGCTTGGCGCACGCCACCGTGTTCTGGCTGACGATCGCCGGGCTGTGCGCGTTCCTCGTCGTCGTCTGGTGAGCCTCACCAAGCCCATGAGACCCCCAAAAAAGGGCACCTAAACGGTGCCCTGTCGCGCCGCAGTTGGGAAGGGTAGGGGCGCGGCGCAATTTGCTAGCGATCGCGGCACCAGGTCCTGATGCCGCTAACCGATGGGTTGGCCGCCTTGGAAGGACCAAGGTGGCTGGCGCTGCTGAACGGGGGGTCGGGGCAGCGCCTCCCAAGAGACCGACCGGGAGGGAATTCCGGAGGGTCGCAGCTATACAAGCGCGCACGTTGAGCGCGGGCCAGACTCGGAAAGTACTTAGGCCGCCAAGTCCCTCGGAGCCCACCGACGCCGGCAGATCAGGGCCTGGCTCTATCCCGAAAAAGTTGGGCGGCACCAAAGCCAATGTACCGGATAGCGAACCAGTACGAATCTCCTTCCCTTCGTGAAGTTGCCACTTCTTTGAAGCAGCCCGCACCAGTCGGCAGGCATACGCGTGAAGGGCTTCGGTACGTCTTCCTTGAGTCGCCAAGAGCGGCCGAGGCTCTTGATTGCGGCCATAGGCAGATTCCGACTCTGGATGAGGATCATTGAGCGCGCCACGGTGAAAGTATCGTTAGGAGTGAACGAATGAAAATCCGGCCCGTTACGATCATCTGCTCCGCATTGATCGGACTCGCAGCGCTGTCTTCGTACACCGTCGCTCAACAGAAAACTGCTAAAGGCTGCGAAGAGGAATGGAGAGCGAACAAGGCTGCAAATCAGGCGAAGGGCATCACGGAAAAAGCTTATGTCGCCCAATGCCGCGCCGGCAGCGCTACCGCGCAGCCCGGCGCTCCGGTCGCCCCTACTGCTGCCAAACCAGCTCCGCCTGCTTCAGCGGCAGCTCCGAAGGCAGCCGCACCGGCAGCCACGCCTTCCCCCGCCAAATCGGCTCCAGCCGTGGTTACCACCCCTACGGGAGCCAACCAATTCTCGACCGAAGCACTGGCGAAAGCTCGCTGCCCTGCCGATACGGTCGTGTGGGTCAACCTGACTTCGCGCATCTATCACTTCGCCAGAAGCAAGAACTATGGGAAGACAAAAAAAGGGGCGTACATGTGCGAGAAGGACACGGCCGCGGCGAGTTTCCGTGCCGCGAAAAACGAAAAGCATCCATCCTGATGACTAATGGCAGCGTTCGCTGGATCACTGAGTGTGTCGGCATATGCCGGGTTGTCCCCATCGAAGCTCTGCTAGGCTTAGTCAACCAGCCCTCGGGGATGTGAATCGCCTCGAAGGTTCCGGGTCAATCAACCGAACCGCTCATAGACGCTCTCATTCGATTGAGTGAGCCCTGAACACTCAGAAAGCCGTAAGCACCGAAACGAACCATAGATCAACTGGAGGAGGAACTCATGGCGATGCTGAAGAAAGGTCTATCAGGGGAACCTGTACGGCGGCTGCAGGCTAAGCTCGGCATTGAGGCCGACGGAGAGTTCGGGCCGAACACCGAAAAGGCGTTGAAGGACTGGCAGACCAAGAACGGTCTTAGTGCCGACGGTGTCGCGGGCCCCGATAGCTTCATGGCGATGGGTCTCTATGAACTGGTGCTGCTCAAACAGGGGACGCGCGGCGATGCGGTCAAGAAGCTACAGGAAAAGCTAGTGATCGGCGCCGACGGGCAGTTTGGCGCGGCCACTGAGAAGGCTGTGCGCGACTATCAGCAGAAGAACGGGCTTGTCGCCGATGGGATGGCCGGGCCAGCGACGCTCGCGCACATGAAGATCTTCAAAGAAATCACCGCCGATACTGGAGCCGGGCTGCGTAGCATCTGGGACACCATCAAGGGCGTGTTCAAGTGAGGTGCCAGGCGCATAATGCGGCAGCAAAGGCACAATGAAACCCACAAAACAAGCATCGCGGTGATCCTGGCTGGTGCCAGTTTTTCCCGCGACACTATCATCGTCCAGCGCGGCCGCCCGTCCAGTTCCGTGATCGACAACATCCTGCAATAGACGGGTCATCTCCCGGTGATGGGCAAGTTCGGGGACGGACAGTTTCGGCGCACCTAGCGAGCGCAGCCCGGTGCCCTCGGGGCCGAAGGCGGCTATTCCCCATGGCTCGAGTTTCGGATGGCCGGCGCGAACCGAAGCAAAGGCTCCGGTGAGGTCGAGCAGGCTCACCTCGTTGGTGCCCAGGGCCATGCTGGGTACCTTCGCCAGGGGAGCGTCCAGGCCGAGCTCTCGCGCGGCTGCCACGACCTTGTCCAGTCCAACGGTCATGCCAAGTCGTATCGCTGCGGAATTGACCGAGTGGGCAAAAGCCTGCGACAGGGTCATGTAACCATATTCCTGGCCGCCATAGTTCTCCGGCCGCCACCTGCCGACCTCTACCGGTGAGGCATCGATCGTGTCATCGGGCGAGTAGCCGGTTTGCAAGGCAGCGTAATAAACGAACAGTTTGAAAGCCGAACCTGGCTGCCGCAGTGCATCGACGGCACGGTTGAATTGGCTTTCGCTGTAGTCACGCCCCCCAACCATGGCGACCACTGACCCGTCCGGACGCATGGCCACCAGCGCCGCCTGACTGGCGCCGCGCGCTTCGCCCGCGCGCATTAATGCCTCGTTCACAACCCTTTCTGCCAGCTGCTGCAGCTCCGGCTGCAAAGTTGTGCGGACGCGCATCACGCGCTGGACGGAACCGGCAATCTTGGGAAGCTCGTGCTTGGCGATCCAATCGGCGTACCAACCACCGGCTCGCGCCGTTCTCGACGAAAGCTTCAGCGTTGCGGGCCGCGCTCTTGCCTTCTCGGCCGCGGTCGCATCGATCGCGCCGCTCTCGAGCATGGCGTCGATAACCAGTGCAGCCCGGCGATGCGCCGCA
>Ga0111538_10005984_pt1 | contig 16516 bp, 12 predicted proteins | sample SoiMethybrSBSTD1_FD_79669 | JGI IMG/M metagenome (GOLD analysis project Ga0111538, IMG submission 79669) | Bulk soil microbial communities from a Populus tree surrounding site in Tennessee, USA - Soil MetaG P. TD hybrid SBSTD1 (version 2)... | ecosystem: Environmental > Terrestrial > Soil >...
TGGACCGCTGCTCTCGACACACCCGATGTTTCCGGCCGGCACGAACGTCGAGTTCGCTCAGGTCGAGACGCCGGACCGCGTGCGGATTCTGATCTGGGAGCGCGGTGTCGGACCGACGACCTCGTCTGGGACGGGATCCTCCGCGTCAGCCGTCGCGGCCGCCGCGCATGGCGGCGCCGCCCGATCCGTGGACGTCGTCGCGCCCGGCGGCACGCAACGTGTCGAGTGGCGTGACGATGGCGTTTATCTGACCGGGTGGGCGGAAATCGTCATGGAAGGGCAATGGATCGTTTTCTGATCACTCAGCCTACTTCCGACGTCGCGTAGATTGCGCCGCAGCGGCATTCGGGGCAGCAGGCAGCACCTTCTGCAGCCGCTCTCTCGCCGCGTCCAACACCTTCTGCGCCCCCGCATAGTCTTCCGACTGCATCAGTGAGCCCGCTTTTTGCACATCAGTGGTGCTCTGTGTCACCACCTGCTGTGCCGTGCGCCGCGTTCTCGGCGTTCGTGCGCTCGCCGGGCTGGCGATCCAGGCGCCGATTTGTGTACGGAGCGCGTTCACTTCGGCCATCGATCGTTCGACATCGCCGCGCAGCTTGGCTCGGGTATCGGCGGCCACCCGTGCCGCGTTCTGCGCTTGCTCGCGGCTGTCGATGGCGTGGTTCAGCGCCAGACGGTAGTCGCCTTGCTCAACCGCGTCGTTGGCGTTCTTGAGGGCGGTGTTGGCGGCTGCGAGCTCGGTGGGCGCGTAGCGTTCGGCGCCTGCGGCGCGGGCGGCGTCGATGGCGCCCTGGGCCTGATCCATCTCCTTGTTGGGAGGCGATGTGCAGGCGCTGGCGAGCACGACGAGGAGGCACGCCAGAGACGCGCGGCACCGAAGACGCATGAAGGATTGAGTATAGATGAAAGGCGTCGCACCGCACGATCGGCCGCGTGAAAAGCTGGAGCGGCTGGGCCCCGCAGGACTGGGTGACAACGAGCTGATGGCGCTCGTCATCGGCGGCGGTGTGCGCGGTCACAGCGCGCTTGATTTGGCCAATCGCCTGATCGAGCACGCCGGAGGCCTCAACGGGTTCACGCGTTTGAGCGTCGCCGCTCTGCGGCACGTGGACGGCGTTGGCCTGGCGCGCGCCGCGCAGGTGATTGCCGCGATCGAGCTCGGACGCCGAACGCTCGTGCGCGACATGGTGGAGCGTCCGCGGCTCTCCACGCCTGGTCAGGTCGCTGCGTATCTGCTACCCGAATACGGATCCTGTGCGGTGGAGCAATTCGGCATCGTGATGCTCGACTCGAAGCATCGCGTCATCAGGATCAAGCTGCTCTCAGTCGGTTCCCTCGACAGCACGGTTGTCCATCCGCGCGAGGTGTTCCGCGAGGCCGCAGCCACGTCGGCGGCGGGCATCATCCTGTTTCACAACCACCCGTCAGGAGACGCGGCGCCAAGCCCCGACGACATTGAGCTGACCGTCCGCATGGTGGAGGCCGGCGAGATCATGGGGATCGACGTGGTGGACCATCTCATCCTGGCCGATCAGACCTACTACTCCATGATGGAATCGGGGCACATCCCGCGAGCGTCCGGCTAAAGCCGGACACTACGGTACAATCGACAGGTTGTGAAGGTGTTGTACTTCGATTGCTTTGCCGGTGCCGCAGGCGACATGGTGCTCGGCGCGCTGATTGACGCCGGCGTCGCGCTCGAGGACGTCCGTCGCGCGCTTGGCAGCCTGGCGATCTCGCCGGCGACGGTCTGGACAGAGCGAGTGACGCGCACAGGCATCTCGGCAACGAAGTTCTGCGTCAAAGGCGAGCACGCTCCCATCGACCATGCGCACGATCACAATCGTGACAGCGGTCACGATCATGATCATGGGGCGCCTCATCACCATGGCCACAGCCACGTGCATACCGAACCCCACGAGGAAAAGCACCATCACGTGCACCGGTCACTGGCCGACATCAATCGGCTGATCGATGGCTCGGCGTTGACCAACACCGGGAAAGATCGCGCGAAGGAACTGTTCGCCCGACTGGGAGAGGCCGAGGCGGCGATTCACGGCACGTCGCTCGATCAGGTCCATCTCCACGAAGTTGGCGCCCTGGACTCCATCATCGACATCGTCGGGACCGTGTTTGCGATGGAGGCCCTCGGCGTCGGCCGTGTCGTGGCCTCTCCATTGAACGTCGGCAGCGGGACCGTTCGTACCGCACATGGCGTCTATCCAGTGCCGGCGCCGGCTACTGCGAGGCTGTTGAAGAACGCGCCTATCTATGCCGGGGCTCAGAAGGTCGAGATGGTCACCCCAACGGGGGCACTGCTCGTCACCGGCTACGCGCAGGAGTTCGGCCCGGTCCCGCCGATGCGTGTGGCGCAGATCGGCTATGGCGCGGGCAATCGTGACTTTCCGGACATGCCGAATGTCCTGCGTGTGCTGATTGGCGAGTCGGATGCGGCAGCGGCGAGCCACACGGTCGTCGTCATCGAGGCCGAGATCGACGACATGAATCCGCAGATCTTCGGCGTGCTCATGGATCGTCTGCTCGCGCAGGGCGCGCTCGACGTGTTCTACACGCCGATTCAGATGAAGAAGAACCGGCCCGGGACCCTACTCAGCGTCATTGCCGTGCCCGATGCGCGCGAAGCGTTGACCGGAACGATCTTCCGCGAGACCACCACCATCGGTGTGCGGTATCGCGAGATGACCCGCGAGTGTCTGGATCGGCGGACGGTCACGGTGACCACGAGTGTGGGCGACGTGCGAATCAAGGTCGCCGCGCGGAACGGGCAGATCCTGAACGCCGCGCCGGAGTTCGAGGACTGCGTCCGCCTGGCCGGTGAGCACAACATGCCCGCCAAGAACGTTCAGGCACTGGCGATGAAGGCCTGGCTCGATGCCGGAAAAGAAGGACCATGACCCTGCCATGAGCGAGCGAAGCGAGTCGAGTGGCGCGTCGTACATCACCACGCCGATCTACTACATCAACGCGCAACCGCACATCGGCCACGCCTACACCACGATGCTGACCGATGCCGTCGCACGGGCGCAGCGGCTGATGGGTGAGGACGTGTTTTATCTGACCGGCACCGACGAGCACGGGCAGAAGGTGGCACGCGCCGCGCAGAAGGCAAACCTCGACACGAAGACCTTTTCCGACCAGGTGTCGATCGCGTTCAGGCAGATGTGCACCGACCTGTCGATCTCGAACGACGACTTCATTCGCACGACCGAGCCGCGTCACTACGCAGCGGCACAGGAGATCTGGAATCGCGTCCAGAAGGCCGGTGACATCTACAAAGGCGAGTACGAAGGCTGGTACTGCACGGTTGACGAGATCTTCGTTCCCGAGGCACAACTCGTGGACGACAAGTGCCCGACCTGCGGATCGAAGGTCGAGCGGCTGAAGGAAGAGAGCTATTACTTCCGGCTGTCGAAGTATCAGCAGAAGCTGCTCGACTGGTATCGCGATCATCCGGACTTCGTGCAGCCCGAGTTCCGGCTCAACGAAGTGAAAGCGTTTGTCGAAGCCGGCCTGCAGGACCTCAGCATCAGCCGTACGTCGTTCACCTGGGGCATTCCAGTGCCTGGTGATCCGAAACACGTGATGTACGTGTGGTTCGATGCGCTGACGAACTACCTCACGGCGCTCGGCTTTGGATCGGGGACGCCGGAAGGCGAGGCACGTATCGCCAAATACTGGCCGACGGTCACGCACTTTGTCGGCAAGGAGATTGTCCGCCAGCACGCGCTGTACTGGCCGGCATTCCTCATGTCCGCCGGCCTGACGCCGCCTCGCCGCATCATCGCCCACGGGTTCTGGATGATGGGTGGCGCGAAGATGTCGAAGTCGCTCGGCAACGTCGCGCGTTATCAGGACTATCAGCAGGTCTTCGGCCTGGACGGCCTCCGCTACTTCGCCCTGCGCGAGATGCCGCTCGGTCAGGACGCCAACTTCTCGGACGAGGCGATCCTGACGCGCTTCAATGCCGACCTTGCCAACGATCTCGGCAACCTGGTCAGCCGCGCGACGACGATGGTGCATCGGTATCGAGACGGCGTGATTCCGGAGGCGCCGCCGGAAAGGGCGCAGTCCCTCGATCGCGATCTCGATGCCGCCGTCGCGACGGCGATCGACGCGGTGAAGGCCAACTTCCAGGCGTATCAGGTGAGCCTGGCGCTGCAGGACGCCTGGACGCTCGTTCGCCAGGTCAACAAGTACATCGTCGAGCGCGAGCCGTGGAAGCTGGCGAAGGATGCCAAGAACGCGGACGTCCTGAATCAGACGCTCTATCGCGGCGCGGACGCCCTTCGCGTGATCGCGGCGCTCGTCGATCCGGTGATGCCCGACGCTGCGGGACGCATCCGGCGGATGCTCGGGCTCGGCGCTGAATCATGGAGGGCTTTGCGCGCGGGAACGCTTGCGCCGGGCACCAAATTGGGTGATGTCGAGCCGCTTTTCCCGAGGCTCGAGAAAACTGTAGAGGAACTTCGCACCATGAGCACCGGTAACGAGTCGGCACCGACACCACCTCCGCCAATAGCCGCTCCGTCAAGTCCGGCCCTTGCTGCTGCGGCGCCGACCGACGGCCACATCGCGATCGACGACTTCATGAAGGTCGAACTTCGAGTCGCCAAGGTGCTCGAGGCCGAGGCGGTGCCGAAGTCAAAGAAGTTGATCAAGCTGAAGGTGGATGCTGGTACCGATCAGCGGACGATCCTCGCGGGGATCGCCGAAGCCTACAAGCCGGAGGAACTCGTCGGCCGAACGATCGTCATCGTCGCGAATTTGAAGCCGCGGCCGATGATGGGCATGGAGTCGCAGGGGATGGTGCTGGCGGCGAGCACGGAGACTGGCCCGCCGTCGCTGGTTGCCGTCGATCCAAGCCTCCCTGCCGGCGCCAGGGTGAGATGACTCTCATCAATTCCCAACGCCCAATTCCCAACTACCGACCACTCCCAATTTCCAATCCCCAAAGGAACCACGATTGGGAGTTGGGAGTTGGGAGTGGTTGGGCGTTGGTATTTGGGAGTTGGGAGTTGAAATAGACATGATCGACTCCCACTGCCATTTGGCTGGCGACGAATTCACCGCCGATCTCGGTGACGTCGTCAGTCGGGCGAAGCAGGGCGGTCTCTCGGGGGCCCTCGTTATACTCGGCGCTGAAGACACGGCGGAGCTCGGACGGGCGCCGCGCGTCTCGAGCGCGTGGGACGGCGTCAGATTCTCAGTCGGCGTTCATCCGCACCAGGCAGGTCAGTTCGCGTCCGATCCCGCGCTCGCCGCTCGACAGACGAACGCCGCGATTGACGCCCAGCCTCTCAGCCGCGCAGTTGGCGAGATCGGATTGGACTACCACTACGATTTCTCTCCGCGTGACGTCCAGCAGCAGGTGTTTCGTGAGCAGATTCAGTTGGCCGGACGCCTGCGGCTGCCCATCGTCATCCACACGCGGGAAGCCGAAGCCGACACGTTTCGCATTCTGGACGAGGAAGGGGCCCGCGACATCGGCGGCGTCTTCCACTGCTTCACGGGCGATCGTGAGATGGCCAAGCGCTGCCTCGACATCGGGTTCTATGTGTCGCTGGCCGGCATCGTGACCTTTCCCCGGGCGCTCGAGCTTAAGGAAGTCGCGCGCATGGTGCCGCTCGATCGGCTGCTCGTCGAGACCGACAGCCCGTTTCTGGCGCCGGTGCCACACCGGGGGAAACGCAACGAGCCTGCGCATGTCGCCCGTGTCGCTGAGGTGATCGCCGAGCTGCGCGGAACGACGACGGAAGCGATCGCCGAGGCGACGGAGCGCAATCACGTCCGCCTCTTCGCCCCGTAACTCCAACAGCTTGCACGAATTAGCTCGCGCGCCGCGTTGCAATCCTGCCGCGGATGTGCTCTGATGAGACGACTTGAATCCGATCGCGCAGAAGCCGTCACCTGTTGCTCTCGCTCAGTTGTTCGAGCCAATCCGCGAGGATCTTCGCGAGGTCGAGCGCGAGTTCGCCCGCCACGTTCAGTCGCAGGTGGCCCTGATCCCACAGATCGGAAACTACATCCAGGACGGCGGCGGAAAGCGAATCAGACCGGCAGTGCTCCTGATGGCTGCGCGCATGGCCGGCTACAACGGCGAACGCGCCGTGCTGTATGCCTCGGTGATCGAGTTCATCCACACCGCGACGCTCGTCCACGACGACATCATCGACGAGTCGCAGTTACGCCGCGGCCGCGAGGCCGTCCACACGCGGTGGGGCAATCACATTACCGTCCTGTTCGGCGACTTCCTGTATCTGAAGTCAATGTCGCTGGCGCTGTCCCAGGACGACCTCGAGGTGATCCGGCTCCTCTGCGACGTGACCCTGCGCATCGTCGAGGGCGAAATCTATCAGCTGACGAAGAACGGCTCAGTCGATCTGAGCGAAGACGAGCATTTCGACATCGTCCGCCGCAAGACGGCGTATCTGTTCGCCGGCTGCGCGCGCATCGGCGGAATGCTCGGCCCGACCACCCGCGAGCAACAGGAAGCGCTGTGGGACTACGGCCTCAACATCGGCATGGCCTTCCAGATCGTCGATGACCTGCTGGATTTCACCGGCGAGGAAGTCGTGCTCGGAAAGCCCGTCGGCGGCGACCTGCGCGAAGGCAAGATGACGCTCCCAGTGATCCACCTGCGCGACCGCGGCGAAACCCGCGCCAACGCGCTCCTGCGAAAGGTCGTCGAGTCGCGGGACGTGGCGCTCGAAGATTGGCGCGAAATCCGCACCCTGCTGACACAGTCGCGCTCGATCGACTACGCACGCTGGAAAGCGACCGAGTACGTCGAGCATGCCAAGAAAGCCCTCTACGCCTTCCCGCCATCGGAAGCGCGCGACGCGTTGATGTACTTGCCCGATTACGTGATTTCGCGCGACCGTTAGTCGTTGGATCCTTTCTCCCGAATCACCGAACTCCGTCGCCTCATTCGTCACCACGAAGAGCTCTATTACGTCGCCAACCAGCCCGAAGTCAGCGACGCGGAGTTCGACGATCTGATGCGTGAGCTCCTGCAACTGGAGCAGGAACATCCCACCCTCGTCACGCCCGACTCACCGACGCAACGTGTCAGCGGACGCGTCAGCGAGGGCTTCGAAAGCGTCCGGCACGCCGAGCCGATGCTCAGCCTCGACAACGCCTACGACGAAGACGAGCTGAGGGCCTTCGACGAGCGTGTGCGGAGAGGCCTGATGGAGTCGGGCACGGCGCCGGAGGCGGTCGACTACGTCGCCGAGCTGAAGATCGACGGTCTGAGCATCGCCCTCACCTACGAGGATGGCGCATTCGTGCGCGCTGCGACCCGCGGCGACGGCACGACGGGCGAGGACGTGACGAGCAACGTCCGCACGATCCGCGCGATTCCGCTGCGGCTGCGGGACTCCGTTCCCGGCCGTATCGAGGTGCGAGGCGAGGTCTATCTGCCGCGGTCGGCGTTCGAAAAGATGAACAAGGAGCGCGCCGACGCGGGCGAGCTGCTGTTCGCGAATCCGCGGAATGCCGCTGCCGGCGCGTTGCGGAATCTCGATCCGTCGCTGGTCTCGAAGCGTGGCCTGGGTGCGTTCACGTATCAGCTCGTCGCCGATGAGCCGGTCAGGCCGGCGGCACACGCCGAGACGCTCGAACGGCTCAAGGCATGGGGACTTCCGGTCGAACCTCACTGGCAACGATGCTCCGGTATCGACTCGCTCGTGGCGTTCTGCGCCGAATGGGCCGAGAAGCGCCGCAGCCTCGGCTTCGACACCGACGGTGTGGTCATCAAGGTAGACGCGCTCGAACGCCGCCGCCGGCTCGGGACGACGAGCAAGTTTCCACGCTGGGCGGTCGCGTTCAAGTTCCCAGCGGAGCAGAAGACGACGCTCCTGAAGGAAATCGCGGTCAACGTCGGACGCACCGGCGCGGTGACGCCGTTCGCGGTCCTCGAGCCGATCTTTGTGGGTGGGACGACCGTCTCGATGGCGACGCTGCACAACGCCGACGACATCGCCCGGAAGGACATTCGCGCCGGCGACTGGGTCATTGTCGAGAAAGCCGGAGACGTCATCCCGCGCGTCGTCGGCCCCGTGCTGAGCAAGCGACCGGAGGACTCGACGCCCTGGGTCATGCCGACGACCTGCCCGGAGTGCGGTAGCCAGCTGCATCGGGAGGAAGAGGAAGCCGTGTGGCGTTGCGAGAACGTCTCGTGCCCGGCGCGGCTGCAGCGCGGGCTCGAGCACTTCGCGGGGCGCGGCGCCATGAACATCGAAGGGCTCGGCGAATCACTGATCGCTCAGCTGATCGCGAGCAGCATGGTTCGAGACTACGCGGACATCTACCACCTGACGGCGGAGCAGATCGCCAACCTGACGAGCACCTCGGTCCGCACTGATGGCAAGAGCATCGAGCGGCGGTTCGGTGAGAAGAACGCGGCCAAGGTCGTCGGCGAGATCACACGAAGCAAGACCAACGAGCTGTGGCGGCTTCTGTATGGGCTCGGGATACGTCACATCGGCGAACGGGGAGCGCAGGTGCTGGCCAAGGCCTTCGGATCGGTCGATGTGCTCGTTGCCGCGTCGCTGGAGCAGTTGCAGGCCACGCATGAGATCGGGCCCGTGCTCGCCGAGTCGCTGCGAAGCTGGCTCGACGAGCCGCGCAACCAGGAGCTGCTCGGACGGCTTCGCGACGCCGGGCTGCGTATGGAAGTGCCCGAATCAGAGCCGGCTGCGGTCGCCGGTCCCCAGCCGCTCGCCGGCAAGACCTACGTGATCACCGGCACCTTGTCGTCGATGTCGCGCGAGCAAGCCACGACTGCGCTCGAACGCCTCGGCGCGAAGGTCGCCGGGTCGGTCAGCAAGAAGACGACGGCCGTGATTGTGGGGGAGGAGGCCGGCAGCAAAGCCGATAAGGCGAAAGCCCTTGGGATCCCCACGCTCACCGAAGCCGAGTTCGTGACTCTTCTCGAGTCCTGACTCCCAAAGCCGGAGCCTAAAGCCCAGAGCCTAAAGCCCTCTATAATAGGTCCGAATGGCTCGGCGATTCTTCGTCGTGACCGTGTGTCTGGTCGCGACGGTCTCCTTCCTGGTCGGTCTGATCGTGGCCGGTTCGACGATGCCGGCGCCGGCGCAGTCGGCGCCGCCGGCGCGCAGCACCGTGTTGCGCGCCACCGCGACCGCCGCGACGGGCCCGATGACCAACTCGTTTGCCGACATCGCCGAGCGGCTCAACCCGGCCGTCGTGAACATCGACGCCACCACGCGCGACGGGTCGAGGGTGCGGCGTCGCCTCGACATGCTGCTGCCGGATAGTCCCGACGGCTTCGGCCGTCCGCCGGAGCGCGAGCGAGAAGGTCCCCGACGCGGCGCTGGCACCGGGTTCATCATCGACGAAGCCGGATTCATCCTCACCAACCACCACGTCATCGAGACCGCGGATCGCATCAACGTCCGGCTCGCCGACGGCAGAACACTGCGCGCCGAGCGCGTCGGGTCCGATCCCGACACCGATATTGCCTTGATCAAGGTCACGTCGCCGAAGCCGCTGCCGCATGCGCCGCTCGGCGACTCGGATTCGCTGCGCGTCGGCGAGTGGGTGCTGGCGATTGGCAATCCGCTGGCGTACGAGCACACCGTGACCGTCGGCGTCGTGAGCTTCATCGGACGAAAGCTCTTCGACTCTTCGCTCGACCGCTACATTCAGACCGACGCCGCCATCAACTTCGGGAACAGCGGTGGTCCGCTGATCAATGCGCGCGGCGAGGTTATCGGCATCAACGCCGCGATCAGCTCGCGGGCCTCGAACATCGGGTTCGCTGTGCCGATCAACCAGGCGAGCGCCATCCTGCCGCAGCTGCGCGACAAGGGTCGTGTCTCGCGCGGGTACATCGGCGTCGCGCTGCGCGACGTCGATGTGGACTTGCAGAAATCGCTGGGCCTGAAGTCGGCAGCCGGCGCGCTGGTGCAGGACGTGACGACCGGGTCGCCGGGCGCGCGGGCGGGTTTGCGGCCCTACGACGTGATCGTGGCGGTGGACGGGAAGCCTGTCGTCCGCAACGACGAGCTGATCCAGAACGTGTCGTCGCGGCAGCCCGGCGCCTTGACGACGCTGCAGGTGATGCGCGACGGCCGATCGCTCAATGTGCCCGTGAAGCTCGCCGAGCGTCCGTTGCGTGAGCGTCAGATTCCACGCGATGAGACGCAGCCCTCCAACAACCTCGGACCGGCGCTGGGGCTCTCGGTGCGCGAGATCGATCCGGAGTTTGCACAGCGCTTCAATCTTCCCAAAGGCCTCGAGGGCGTCATCGTGTCGCGCGTGGACCCGATGAGCCCGGCGTTCGACGCCGACATCGAACGCGGACACGTGCTGCTCGAGATCAACCGGCAGCCCGTGCGATCGATCGAGGATTACCGCCGCCTGACCGCGCACGCCCGGCCCGGCGAAGTGCTCGCACTGTATCTCTTCAAGCCGGAGATCACGCGCCGCGAGCTGCACACCGTCAAAATTGAGTAAACCGCGCATCCTCGTCATCGACGACGAAGCCGCGATTCGCGACTCGCTGAAGATGATCCTCGAGTACGAGGATTATCAGTTCGTCGGCGCGGTGAGCGGCCAGGACGGTCTGGCCACCGTGCAGCGCGAGCGGCCCGACGCCGTTCTCCTCGACATCAAGATGCCAGGCATGGACGGCATGGAAGTCCTGCGCAAGCTTCATGCGCTCGACGAAACCCTGCCGGTGATCATGATCTCGGGGCACGGCGCCACGGCCACTGCCGTCGAGGCGATCAAGTCCGGCGCCGTGGACTTCTTCGACAAGCCGCTCAGTACCGAGCGGGTGATCGTCACGCTGCGCAACGTCCTCAAACAGTCCGAGCTCGTCGCTGAGAATCGCGACCTCAAGATCGCGATGGAGTCGAAGTACGAGATCGTCGGCCAGAGTCCGGCGCTGCGGACGGTGCTCGAGTCGGTGCAGCGGTCGGCGCCAACCAATGCCACGGTACTGCTGCTCGGGGAGAGCGGCGTCGGCAAAGAGCTCGTCGCCAGGACCATTCACCGCAACAGTCCGCGTGCCGGGCAGCGCTTCGTGCAGGTCAACTGCGCGGCAATCCCCGAGGAGTTGATCGAGTCGGAGCTGTTCGGGCACGAGAAAGGGTCGTTTACCGGCGCCACCGAGAAGCAGGTCGGCAAGTTCGAGCAGGCGGATCGCGGAACGATCTTCCTCGACGAGGTCGGCGACATGAGCCAGAAGACGCAGGCCAAGGTGCTGCGCGTGCTTCAAGAACAGGAAGTCGAGCGTCTGGGCTCGGCACGCACGATCAAAGTTGACGTGCGCGTGATTGCCGCGACCAACAAGAACCTCGAGGAGGCGATCGAGCGCGGCGAGTTCCGCGAGGATCTGTATTTCCGCCTCAACGTGATCCCGATCATTGTGCCGCCCCTGCGCGAGCGGCGTGAGGACATTCCTCGTCTCGTGCAGCACTTCGCCAAGCGGACGGCTGAAGAGCACAACCTCAAGCCGAAGCGGTTCGACAGTTCCGCGATGGACGCGCTCTCGCGCTATCGTTGGCGCGGCAACATCCGAGAGCTGCGCAACGCCGTCGAGCGGCTGATGATCATGACGCCCGGCGACGCCGTGCGCGTCGAGGACCTGCCCGCCGACCTCCGGAGCGGAGAATCGTCTGCTGCGCGGTCGCCCGTGGCGTCACCGGAATCCACTGGTGCAGCGTCTTCGGGTGCAGCGACGGCGCCCAAGGCTGACTCACAGGGAGCCGGTGCCGGCACGCTGCGCGAGTTCAAGGACGCCTCCGAGCGTGCTTATCTCGTCCAGAAGCTGCGCGAGAACAACTGGAACATCTCGAAGACGGCGGAGATCATCGACACGCCGCGCAGCAATCTCTATAAAAAGCTCGAGCAGTACGGCATCAAGCAGGAAGTAGACGGATAGCGGTTCGCCGCCTGTGTCAGCATTGGCTGCGTGGGCAAGACGGTCGCCTATAACGCAACCGTCGTGGAACGCACGAATCTGACCGATGCGCTCGCGACGTTCCTGATACAGCCTGATCAACCTCCACGCAAGCGTCCGTGGTTCACCGCGGGGCAGTACTGCGTGCTCGGACTCAACAACACCGGCAAGCCGGAGCTAGGCTCGGTCCGGCGCGCCATGTCGATCGCCTCAGCGCCGGAGGCGGACGGTCCGCTCGAGTTCTACATTCGATACGTCGCCAAACCCACGTCCAAGAATCCACTGACGCATCTGTTGTGGAGGGTTGAGAGGGGTGGCCGGCTCTATATGCGCACGAGCGCCGCCGGTACTTTCACTCTCACGGGGACCATCGGCGACCACGATTCGCGTGTGCGTGTCATGGTCGCGGCCGGAACAGGTGTGGCGCCGTTCGTCAGCATGATTCGCAGCGAAGTTTGTCGAAACCCTGCTGTCGATCTGTCCAAATGGGTCGTGCTGCACGGTGCGTCGTACCCAACCGAGCTCGGATACCGTCAGGAGCTGCTCGCAGTGTCGGCCTCGAACGGTCTCCAGTACTGGGGCACGGTGAGTCGCGCCGGCGAAGCGCCCGGATGGACCGGCGACGCGGGCCGCGTGGAATCCTTCTTCGAACCGGATCGCCTCGCCGATCTCGAGCGGCGGCTGGGTCTGGCGGCCGGTGGTTTCACACCGAACCACGTCGTCGTCTTCGTCTGTGGGCTGACGGGAACCATTGCCGCCGTGCTCGTCCGGCTGCTCGAGCGCGGGTTCATCCCCCGCGCCGGAACCATCCGGGAGGCGCTGGGTGTCCCGCCTGACCTCAGCGACAGCCTGTTCTACGAGCTCTACGATCCGATGCCAGTGATCGACATCAGTAATTCAGCCGTAGTCGCTCCGTTGCGGGCGCGCATGCAGGCTGCGCTTGCGAAACGTTAGGCAGCTTTCGAACCTGTGAGGCACGGCGCTTGCTCATCTACCAAGTGGAGGCGGCCCATGGCAGGACGCACCTCGATTTCCTTCCAAAGATCGCTTCCGTGCCCGGAAATTTTCTGGGTGTCGCGTGGAATAGTTCACGCGCGAATCGAAGGAGAAGCGTCATGCCGCGACTGACAATCGTAGTAGTCCTGGTCCTGACGGTCTCGACGGCCGTGCACGCGCAGAGCCGCCCACCGCTTCCCAATGAGCCGGTGGCGACGGAAAACTCGACGAAACAGTTCTACCGCGGCCTCAACGTCGCGCTCGTGAAGACGTTCGACGGCGTCGGGCACGCTTATAACTTCACCAAGGGCCTATTCGGCCGCGGCGGCAAGGATCCCGGCGTCGATACTCTCGCGGGACTGCGCGAGGGGACGCATGTGGCCATTCACTATTCGTTGACCGGCGAGACCGCGTCGATCCCGGAGATCGACGCCCCTGATGGTGATGGAGGACTGAGCATCACCGAAGCCGTGGTGACCAACATCGATCGCGGCAAAAAGGAGATCACGGTCAGGTTTACCAACGGCCACGCCGAGACGCTCCAGATGACCAGCCGGGGTGCTGCCGACGATGCCGGCATCCTCGACGATCCGGGGAAGGCATCGGCCAGGATCGTTGTCTATTACCCCGATGAGTCCGGACGCAAGGTTGGCCATTACTTCACCATGCGACAATAGAGGGGTCGCAGTCGGCCAGACGACCGTCTCCCGAAAGGGAGGAGGAAAGTCCGAACTCCGAAGGGCAGTGCGCCGGGTAACGCCCGGGCAGGGTGACCTGACGGACAGTGGCACAGAAAATATACCGCCCTGAGCGAGCCTGTCTCTCGCAACGCGAGAGGCAGGCGAGTCGAAGGGTAAGGGTGAAAAGGTGCGGTAAGAGCGCACCGCGCCGGCGGTAACGTCGGTGGCAGGCAAAACCCCGCACGGAGCAAGGCCAAATAGGGTGGCGTTATAGGACGGCCCGTCCGAAGCCACCGGGTAGGTCGCTGGAGCCGGCGAGCAATCGCCGGCCTAGAGGAATGGTCGTTGCGCCATAGTCCGCCGTCTCGCTCTGCGCGCCGGCGGACGAAGGCGGTACAGAATTCGGCTTACCGGCCGGCTGCGACACTTTCAGTACAATGCACGCCATGACGGCTCGGGGCCTCCTCGTCCTTACTGGTCTGGTGATCGGCACGGCGATCGGCCTGGCGCAGGCACCTGGAGGCCGGCAGGGCAGAGGCGGTCCGCCCGACGCGCCGCTGCCAAATATTCGCGAATACAAACCCACGTCAACCCTCGTGGTTCCCCAGCACCAGGTCCCGCGCGCCAAGTTTCCGGTCGTCGATTTTCATGGTCATCCACCGCCACTGACTTCTCCCGACGCGATCGAGCGGGTCGTCACCGCGATGGATCCGCTGAACCTGCGCATCATGGTCGTGACCGGGAATCCGGGACGCATTTCGCGCGAGCAGATGCGACAGGACATCGAGGTGCTCAGCACGTCGAAGTACAAGGACCGCTTCGCGGTGTTCGCGAACATCGACTTCCGCAGCGTCGGGCCCGGCTTCGGGAAGATGACGGCGGAGCAGCTCGAAGCCGACGTGAAGGCGGGCGCGCTCGGACTGGGCGAGATCATGAAGGACTTCGGCCTGACCGCTCGTAAAGCGGACGGCACGCGGCTGAAGCTCGACGATCCCGAGCTCGATCCAATCTGGGCGACCGCGGCGCGGCTGAATATCGCCGTGATGATGCACGTCGGGGACCCGGCGCCCTTCTGGAACACCTTCGATTACTCCAATGAGCGGTATCTCGAGATGGCGTTGTTTCCGAATCGGCGCTGTCCCCCCGAGCGCTGCCCGCCGTTCGAAGAGTTGATGGCGGAACGCGATCGCCTGTTCAAGAAGCACCCGAAGACGAAGTTCGTCGCGGCGCACTTCGGCTGGCACGCCAACGATCTGGGTCGCCTCGCGAAGATGTTCGAGGAGATGCCGAACGTGTATGTCGAGACAGGCGCGATCCTCTATGACCTCGGCCGGCAGCCGCGGTTCGCCCACGACTTCTTCGTCAAGTACCAGGACCGCGTGATGTTCGGCAAGGACTCATTCGCACCCGAGGAGTATCCGTACTTCTGGCGGACGTTCGAGACCGCCGACGAGTACTTCGATTACTACCGTGACTACCACGCATTCTGGAAGTTGAATGGACTCGCGCTTCCCGATCCGGTCCTCCGCAAGGTGTATTTCGAAAACGCGCTCAAACTGATTCCCGGGCTGCCGCGCGGGGCGTTTCCGAAGTAGGACCGTCGCTCGACAATGCTCCGATTCCTGGCTGCGTTCGCCGGCTGTACCGCGCTGCTGCTCGTACGCGCCGATGCGCAGGTGCGCCCGATCTACGACACCGGGGCGGCCGGGCTCGTGCAAATCCTCGAACGGCTGCAAACCACGGGCAGTGTGCTGCACACCGGCGCGCATCCCGACGATGAGGACTCAGCGTTCCTGGCGCGCGCCGCGCGTGGCGACCATGCGCGTGTGGGATATCTGTCGCTGACTCGGGGCGACGGCGGCCAGAACATCATCGGTCCGGAGCTCTTCGACGCGCTCGGTGTCATCCGGACCGAGGAACTCCTGCAGGCCCGCCGGCTGGATGGCGCCGAGCAGTTCTTCGCGCGCGCATTCGATTTTGGTTTTTCGAAATCCCGGGCCGAGGCGGCCAAGCGCTGGAATGAGCGCGACGTGCTCGGCGATATGGTGCGCACCATTCGAACCTTCCGTCCGCTGGTGATCTACTCGCGATGGGGCGGCACGCCCGCCGACGGCCACGGTCACCATCAGCTCGCCGGATATCTGACGCCGATCGCATACAAAGCGGCGGCTGATCCCAACGAATTTCCCGAGCAGCTCCAAGAAGGACTGCGCCCCTGGCAGACGCGAAAGCTCTATAGCCGTCCGCTCGACGAGGCGCCGGCGACGATTCAGGTCCAGACGGGCGCATTCGATCCCGCGCTCGGCCGCACCTACGCCGAGATTGCCTTCGAAGGGCGCAGCCAACACAAGTCGCAGAATCAGGGCACCATCGAAACGCTCGGACCACTGGCCTCCGGCCTCCGCGCGCTGGAGGCCAGCGGCGTGGCGAAACCAGAGCAGTCGATCTTCGATGGGCTGGATGTCAGCGTGCCTGGACTCGCAAAGCTCGCCGGTCTTCCGGATGGGTCGCTGCGGCCCGAGCTGGCGACGATCGACGGAGCCGCTAAGAAAGCGCTTCAGGACTATCACCCGCTCGAACCGTCTCGCATCGTGGTGCCGCTCGTCGATGGCATCAAAGCGGTCCGTGCCGCGAGGCGGGCACTGTCGTCATCGGGTGCGCCAGCCTCGGCCCGCGCCGATGCCGACTTCCTGCTGGCAATCAAGGAACAGGATTTCACCGAGGCTGCAATTCGCGCTGCGGGGGTCGTCGTCGATCCACTCGCCGACGCGGAGACCGTTGTGGCCGGCGGCAGCGTCGGCGTGAACGTGCGCGTCTTCCTCGCACAGCCCTCGCTGACATCCGTTGCCTCGATGACGGTGAAGGCGCCCTCGTCCTGGGGCGTGAA
>Ga0111538_10005985_pt1 | contig 16514 bp, 11 predicted proteins | sample SoiMethybrSBSTD1_FD_79669 | JGI IMG/M metagenome (GOLD analysis project Ga0111538, IMG submission 79669) | Bulk soil microbial communities from a Populus tree surrounding site in Tennessee, USA - Soil MetaG P. TD hybrid SBSTD1 (version 2)... | ecosystem: Environmental > Terrestrial > Soil >...
GCAGAGCGCGCCCTGGCACGCCCCCATCGTGACGGTGGAATAGCGCTTCAGCAGCTCCGTCGAGCGATAGCCCTCGTCCCAGGCGTGCTCGAACTCCGTGACGGAGACGTCCTCACAGAGACAGATGAACCCCCCGCTCGCGTTAGGCGACGCCGGGGTGGCGCCGTTCGTCACATTCCAGTCGGGGGTGGACGCCGCGTCCGCGGTTTGTCGTCCGCTCGCCTCCGCTTCCTCCTCGCTGCAACCGGGGTGGGTCACATCCCCCGCGCCGCGCACGGACTCGAGCATCGCTTGTCGCAGCAGCCCGTCGCGCGGCTCGAGTCCGGTCGACAAGACCAGCGTGTCGCACGGCACCGTCCGGCGGCGCCCGGCGGTCTCGATCACCACCGAGTGCAGCGCGCCGCTGCCTAACGCTTCGACAACCGTCCCGTCGGCGATCACCTCGATGCCCGCCGGGACGCGGCTGGCCAGTGCGGCTGGCACGACGGCGGCGACGACCGCGGCGTCACCCTGATCGCCGACGTGCCGGCGCAGGACGTCGAGGTGCTGCAGTCCCTCCAGCGTGCTCGTGGCGACGACGATTGCCCGGCCCGGGGTGAGCCCGTGAACGCCGGCGAGACGAGACGCGCCGCGACCGAGCAACACGCCGGGCAGATCGTTGCCCGGGAAGACGGCATGCCGTTCGACCGCGCCCGAGGCGACGACGATGCGTAGCGGATGGACGAGATGGAGCAGGTCGTCGCCGACGACGGGGACGAGCGGGCCCTCGAAGATCCCGACCGCGGTCGCGCGCTCGAGGATCGTCGCCGATGGGTGGCGGGACAACGTGTCGCGCAGTGCGGCGATGCGATCGCGCAACGCGCCCGGCGCAATGCGCTCGCCGATCGCCCCCTCTTCGACGAGGATCACGCGCTCGCCTCCTTCCGCGGCGGCCAGCGCGGCCGACAGCCCGGCGATGCCACCCCCGATGACGACGACGTCCGGGTGGTGGTTCATGCGTTCCTTGGTTGATCCCGACGGTGTGCGCGGCACGGGTCCGAGGCCCGCTATCCGTCGAATCACGCGCTCGGCAATGGGAAAGACCCAGCGAGGGCGGATCATCGATTTGTAGTAGAACCCGACCGGCATCAGCGCGCGCAGGCGCCAGAGAATCGACAGGGCATCCCGCTCGGCCGAGGGCCATCCGGTGCCGCGGGTGACGCGTCGCACGCCGGCGGCCGGTGTGACGCACGTACGGACCGCGGGTTCTCCATCCACCGTCATCAGGCAATTCGGACAGTCGCCCGTGAGGCAATAGAGGCCGCGACGCCGGTGGTACTTGAAGGAACGGGAGAAGGTGCGTACGCCGGCGCGAAAGAGCGCCGACGCGATGGTGTCGTCCGCGTTGGCCGAGATCGCGCGTCCTTCGAAGTCGAAGGCGGCGCTCGTGGGGCCGCCGTCAGCCGGGGCCATGGAATTCGTTGGTGCGCGTGTCACGTTCGGCGATGAGCCAGCGGCGGCACCCCGCGTGGTGAAACCATCGTTCGCCCTGCACGCCGGAGCGGTTGGTCCGCAGCCAGACGCGTTCGAAGTCCGCCTGCAGGGGATCCGCGTTAGGCGTGTCGGGCGCGGCGGGTGGGGGCAACTCCCCGCCGAACCAGAACTCGGTCGAATAGCGGGGGCCGCAATTGGGACAGATGACCTTGAGCGTCATGGTAGCGGGACCGGCGTGCGGGAACGCCGGGGTGGCGGTGGCACGAATTCGCTCTATCTCATTTTATGAGGCATGGTCTCATGATTCATGACGAATAACTACGTGCGCCCCGCGAATCCTGCAAGAGTCGCTTAGGCCCGCCCGACGCGGCGCGGTTCGAGACCTCGCGCCCGCAGCAGGAACATCGGGATCCCCAGCGCGATGATGACGAGGCCGGGCCACGTGTACTGCGGCTTCACGATCAGGAGATCGACGCACAGCGCCGCCGTGAACAGCAGGAAGAGTCCCGGCAGCCAGGGATACCCGATCGCCCGGACCGGTCGCGCGTGATCGGGATGCCGGATGCGCAGCGCGAACAGCGCGCACGCCGTCAGCACGTAGAAGAGGAGCGACGCGAAGACCATGTATTCGAGCAGCTGGCTGTACGTGCCGGAGAGGCAGAGGAGGCATGCCCACGTCGACTGGGCGACGAGCGCCACGGTCGGCGTGCGGAAGCGCGGGTGCAGCACGGCCGCCGAGGCGAAGAACAGGCCATCGCGGGCCATGGCGTAGTAGACGCGCGCCCCCGACAGGATGAGCGCGTTGTTGCACCCGAAGCACGAGATGGCGATTGCCGCCGCCATGACGTAGAGACCGGCGGGCCCGAATACCGCCTGCAGCGCGGCCGTGCCCACGCGGTCCTGCGCGGCGCCGGCGATGTCCGCCGCGGGGAGAATGTTGAGGTAGGCGACGTTGGCGAAAAAATACAGGGCGGCGACGAGCAGCGTGCCGAAGAGCATCGCCTGCGGGATGTCGCGCACGGGGTTCTTCATCTCTCCGGCGGCGAAGCCGATCTGGTACCAGAGGTCGGCGGCGGCGATCGAGCCCACCATCGCCGCGCCCAGTACCGGCAGCATGCCTAACGTGATGCCCGCGACCGGCCAGAACGCCGGGCCAAAGTTGGCCGTCACCGCGTCCGCGTGCCGTCCGATGCTGAAGCCGATGACGATGAGGAGCGCGAGGCTGCTGGTCTTGATCACGGTGAGGATCGTCTGCAGCACGGCCGCGGTGCGGACACCGCGGATGTTGATCCACGTCAGCAGGACGATCGAGGCGATCGCGAGCAGCCGTTGCCGCGACAACCCGATGTCGATCGGTCCACTGGGCAGGTGCAGGGTCGTGCCGAAGAAGACGTCCGGCGTGAGGCTGGGCACGAGCACGCCGACGAAGCGCGAGAACGCGGCGCCGACGGCGGCGATGGCGCCGGTCTGGATCACCGCGAACAGCGCCCACCCATAGAGGAAGCCGAGCAGCGGCGACAGTCCTTCGCGCAGGTAGACGTACAGCCCGCCGGTACGCGGGAACATGGCGCTCAGCTCTCCGTAGCTCAGGGCGCCGAGCACGACCACCAGCGCCGTGACCGCCCAGACGAGGAGCAGGAGTCCTGGGGCGCCGACCTGGCGCAGGATGTCGGCCGGGACGATGAAGATCGCCGAGCCGATCATTGATCCGGCGACGAGTGCGGTGGCATCGAAGCGGGACAGCGCCTTGATGAATCCCGGACCGCGTGCGCCCTCGTCGTCCGATGCCGTCGGCGGATCTTGCGCGGCGATGCCTGTGGCCACGGGTTGGCCCTCGTGTCTCACACGGTGGTATTCTGTCTCACTTTTGTCGCCTCAGACTACGTGGCTCGATGAATTCCGGCAAGCGCCGCGGGCCGCGTCCCGGCGATCTTGCGCGATCTCGCCGGGGGGTGTACCGTTGCCGTGCAACTTGAGAGTGTCTCTCAGAATGTGAGACACACAGCCCTTCGACGCTGGGAGAGACGATGCGAGCATCGCGCAACCCTCGGGGCACCCGCACGGCGCCGGCCACCGTTCTCCTCGCCCTCGCTGCACTGTCGGCAACACCCGTGCGGCCGGCCGCCGCCCAGACCTACGCGCAGAAGACCACCGCCGCGGTGGACTACATCCTCGTCCACAGCGAGCGCGAGTCGATGATGCAGGTGCCGATGCGCGATGGGGTGCGTCTCTCAGCGACCATTCTTTTTCCGAAGGACCGGCCGCGTCAGAACATCCCGACCGTCCTGATCTTCATCCCGTATCTCACCGAAGGGACGATCCGCGGGGGGCTGTTCAGTGGCTTCATCCGCAGCTTCATCGAGAATGGTTACGCCGTCATGATCGAGAACGTGCGCGGCCGCTATTTCTCCGAGGGGACCTACACCTACCTCGTCGGATCGGGAAACGACGGCTACGACACCATCGACTGGATCGCGAAGCAACCCTGGTCCAATGGCAAGGTCGGCACCATCGGTTGCTCATCGAGCGCCGAAGAGCAGCACAAGATGAACGCGGCGCGGCACCCAGCCCACGCCGCGGCGGTGCCGATGGGCTCCGGCGCCGGCATCGGAAAGGTTGGGCCGTATAACGAGATGGGAAACTTCTACCGCGGCGGCGCAGTGCAGGGCGTGTGGTTCTCGTGGTATTACGGCGCGGGGTACAAGTACCACCCCACGTGGCCCGCCAACCTGACCCGTGAACAGATGCTGCGCGTGAGCAAGTTCTGGAATATGGAACCGGAACTGATGCCGAGGCCCAACCTCGACAGTGCGGTCTGGACACTGCCGATCAACAAGATCATGCACAACCTGGGCGCGATGCCCAGTGACATGGACGACTTCGTGAACCGGCTGCCTAACGATCCAAAGTGGAAGGCGATTGAGTTCGGTGCCGAAGGCGATCGCTCGGGCGCGCCGACGCTCTACATCAACTCGTGGTACGACCTCTCGATCGGCCCCAACGTCGCCATGTTCGACTACCAGACCAAGAACGCCGCCACCGAGACGGCGCGCAACAACATCTTCATGGTCGTTGCGCCGACCCTGCACTGCAACCAGGGGCAGGTGGAGACCGAGCACACGGTCGTCGGCGAACGCGACATGGGCGATGCGCGCTACGACTATGTGGGGCTCGTCCAGCGGTGGTTCGACCATTGGCTCAAGGGCGCCGACAACGGCGTCACCAAGGAGCCCAAGGTCCGCGCCTATATGATGGGCGAGAACCAGTGGAAGACCTACGACACGTGGCCGCCGAAGAACATCGATCTCGTACCGTACTACCTGGACAGCGACGGAAGCGCCAACAGTGCCCTCGGCAACGGCCGCCTAACGACGACCAAACCAGCCAAGGCGACGTCCGACGCCTTCGTCTACGACCCCATGCACCCGGTCCCGTCACTCGGCGGACAAATTTGCTGCTTCGCCGTGAACCCCGGCGGATCGTTCGACCAGGCCGGTCTCGAGATGCGGAACGACGTGCTGGTCTACACCACGCCGACCCTCACCGAGCGCGTCGACGTCGTCGGCAACATCGAGGTGTCGCTCTACCTGGCGTCCAATGTCAAGGACACGGACCTCACGATCAAGCTCGTCGATGTCGGGCCCGATGGAAAGGCGTTCAACCTCGACGAGGGAATCCTGCGCGTGCGGTGGCGCGAGGGATGGGAGAAGCCGGTCTTCATGGAGTCCGGCAAGGTCTACAAGGTGGACATCCCCCCGCTCGTCACCAGCAACTCGTTCGCCGCGGGACACCGCATCCGCGTCGAAGTGTCGAGCAGCAGCTTCCCGCATTTCGACCGCAACCTGAATACGGGCGGGAACAACTATGATGAGAAAGACCCGGTCATCGCTCGGAACGTGATCCACCACGGGCCCGCCTACCCGTCCCGGATCGTTCTCCCGATCGTGAGATCGGTCAGCACCAAGACCGCACAGTGAACACCCGCGCGCCGCGTCGGAACGGACCGCGCGGCGGCGGTCCGGTACACGTTAGGCACGTCCGTTCCGCTCGTGCGAAGCGGATCGAAGTCTCGAGTCGGTGAACCCCCCTTCCCTTTTCTCTCGTGCTCGAGGAACGTCGCATGCGCATTTCTCGTCTCGTGCTCGTGGGCGTGGCGGCCGGCTGGCTCACGACGACGCCAGCGCCGTCTGCCGGCATGGGCGTCCCCATCGTGCCCGCGCCGTTGTCCGCATCCCCCTGGCAGTCGCGAAGCATCAGCGGCTCCGTCTCCGATTCGGTGACCCGTGAGGCGCTGGCCGGCGCCCAGGTCCGCGTCGTCGGCACCACCTTCGGCACGCTCGTTCGCGGTGACGGCAAGTTCACGCTCAACGTCCCCTTGCAGGCCGTCACCCTGCAAATCCGAGCCCTTGGCCACAAGCCCATGGAAGTCCAGGTCGCGGCGAACCAGAGCACGGTCGACGTGGCGCTCGGGCGCGACAACTTCCGACTGGAGGAAGTCGTGATCAGTGGTCAGGCCACCGGCATGGAGAAAAAGAACCTGGCGACAGCCGTGGGCACCGTGGACGCGGACCAACTGGCGGCCGTGCCGGCCGCGAGCGTCGACCGTGCCCTCGCGGGTAAGGTGACCGGCGCACACATCTCCGAGAACAGCGGTGCACCCGGCGGCGGCTCGATCGTACGCATTCGCGGCGTGACGACCATCATCGGCCAGTTCACGCCACTGTACGTCGTAGACGGCGTGATCGTCAGCGATGAGCAGTTGGCGACAGGCACGAACTTTCTCACCGAAGCGATTCGCAACCGACTCGCGCCAACGACGGACAACCAGGACAATGCCGCCAATCGCATCTCCGATATCAATCCATACGACATCGAGAAGGTCGAGGTCCTGAAAGGGGCATCGGCGTCCGCGATCTATGGCTCCAAAGCTTCGAATGGCGTGATTCTCATCACCACAAAGCGCGGCCAGGCCGGCAGGCCGCAGTTCGGCGTGACGCAGCGGTTCGGGGCAGGGACGCTGAGCCACAAGTACGGCTTGCGCTGCTTCACATCGGTCGAGGAGGCCGTGAGTGTCTTCGGGGAACGAGCACGCGAGAGTTGGAACCCGTCGTGTAACGACCTGGAAGACCAGCTCTACGGCAAGACCGCACGGCTCAGCGAAACCGGCCTCAGCATGCGAGGCGGCTCGGACGCCACACGCTACTTCGCGTCGTTCCTGGACAAGCACGACGGCGGCATCATGCCGAACACCGATGCCGACAAGAGATCCCTTCGTATAAACCTCGACCAGAACGTCGTATCGAAGGTGACGCTCAGTCTCAACGGCGAGTTCGCGCTGAGCATCCGCAACCCCGGGGTCACGCAGAACGAAAACAATGGCTTGGCGATCCCCAGCGCGTTAGGCTATGCCGGCGCTTCGTGGCTCGACCTCCGCCGGCGGCCCGACGGCACGTATCCCCGGCACCCCTTCAATGCCAACAACCCGTTTCAGACCGCCGACCTGTTCGAAAACCGCGAGGACGTCAATCGCAGCATCATCAGCGCGCGCCTTCAGGCCGAGCTGTGGACTACCACAAAGCAGTCGCTGCGCCTCTCCGTCAATGGCGGCCGCGACCTCTTCACGCAGAAGAACAAGGTCGTCGCTCCCCCGGGACTGTACGCCCTGGAGGGTGTGGCACTTCCGGGCAGCTCGGTGCTCTCATACGCCCAGAACACCAACCGAAACATCAACTCGTATCTCGTACACGACTATCACTTTTCCAACGGCGCCCTCGCCACCGGCCAGCTCGGAATGCAGCTCGAATCCGTGGACCTCGACGCGAACTACACTCTGACGCAAGGACTCATCGGTGGCCTGACCAACGTCGACAAGGGGCTGGCGGTCAGAGTGGAGCAGAACAGGACGCGGGTCCGTGATCAGGGCTTCTTTGGCCAGGAGGAACTGCTCCTGTTCAACGAGAGGCTGCTTCTCACCGGCGGTGTTCGGGCTGACCGCAGCACGAACAACTCGGACCCGGACAAACTGTTCTTCTACCCGAAGGCGTCAGTTTCCTACCGGTTCCCGAAGCTGAACAAATACGTCGACGAGCTGAAGCTGCGGCTTGCCGTCGGTCAGTCGGGCAACCAGCCGCGCTACGGACAGAAGTTCACGGAGCTGACGGCCACGAACCTCAGTGGCCAGGTGCCGACCTCCCAGATCGCGGGTCCCGCGGCTTCGCCCGACCTGCGTCCCGAAACCCAGCTCGAGTTCGAGACCGGCTTCGATGCAACGATGCTGAAAAACCGCCTGAACCTCGAGGCGACCTACTACCAGAAGAACATCAGCGACCTGCTTCAGCAGCGTACGCTGGCGCCAGGCACGGGGTTCACGCAGCTCTTCTTCAATGGGGGCGACCTTCGCACCCGCGGCATCGAGCTCACCGCGAATGTCGTCGCCTACGAAGGGCGGGACGCCAACTATACGACGAGAGCATCGATCACGGGGAACCGCTGCACCATCACGGCGCTGTCCGTACCGCCGTACGGTTCGACGGCCTTCCTCAACGGCAATACGTTCGGTCGAATCTTCACGGAAGTCGGCAAGTCATGCACGCAGATCACAGGCAACGATACGATCCCCGACGGCAGCACCATAACGAACGTTCACATTGGCGACGCCAATCCGCACTACAACTGGTCGTGGAGTCATAACGTGAGCTTCAAGAACCTCCACCTCAGTGGTCTGCTGGACGGCCAGAAGGGCGGTGCCCTCATCAACGTCACTCAGCTCCTTTACGATCTCACTGGCGTCAGCCCGGATCAGTTGGCGCCGAGAGAGAAGGGCGAGCTTAGCGGCAATCAGCGGGCGGCCGCTTTCGGGAGGACCGCGCGCACCTACGTCCAGGACGTCAGCTTCGTGAAGCTGCGAGAAGTGACCCTGGGCTATGACGTACCACGATCGTTCATGGAGCGACTCTCCCGCGGCGCCACGGCGCGTTTGAACTTAAGCGGGCGGAATCTGTGGGTTCACACGAACTACCAGTCGACCGGTGATCCCGAGGTGAACCAGGTATCCAGGTCCGCGGCCGGTGGTGCCCCTTGGGACCTGTGGGCGTATCCGCCGAGCCGCACGTTCTGGCTCAGCCTTGAGTTGGGATTCTAACCGCCAGCGAGAGGATCGCACCCAATGACTTCAACAGCCTGCAACAATTGGTGTGGAAGGATCTCGTTGGTCGGTGTTCTGATCGCCGCATCCTGCCAACCGGTGGATGCGCCCGACCAGAATGCACAATCCCTCACCGACCTAACGGGGACTCCAACGGTGAGCGCGGTGACGACCGCCACCCAGGGACTGATTCGAGGGATGCGGGGAACCTTGACGACCCAGCTCTATAGCCGACTCGGTCGCGAGGGCTATAACCTCGATCCGGGCAATCCCCAGAACTTCCCGGCGTACTATACGACGCTCGGTGATCTCAATCCGTGGGCCGGCCCCTACGCGACCATCAAGCTGGCCGATCTGGTAATCGAGCCGCTGGACAGGGTCACCGGCTTCTCTCCCGAGCAGCGGGAAGCCATCCGTGGCTTCGCCAAGACGGTCAAGGCAATCGAGTTACTGATCGTCATTCAGGGCACCGATGTGTATGGGGCGCTAACCGACGCGGCCGCCTTTCCCACGGACACCCCGGCCCCAATCGCGTCGAAGGAGGAGATCTTCACCGAGATCTTCAAACTCCTCGATGAAGCGAAGACCCACCTCCAGGCGGGCGGCAGCAGTTTCCCGTTCCTTCTGGGATCGGGCTTCGCCGGCTTCGACACGCCGGCGACGTTCCTCACCTTCAACCGGGCCATTCGTGCGCGGGCCGATATCCAGCTCAAGGACTTCAGCGCGGCACTCGTCGATCTCGGCGACTCGTTCCTCGACACCTCGGCGCCTTTGACCAAGGGTGTGTACCACACATACAGCCTGGTCTCGGGGGACCTGACCAACAACCTGTATGAGGGAGTGCCGCGACTCTATTTCGTGCACCCTTCGATTCGTGACAACGCCCAGAAGAAATTGGATGGAACACTGGACGCCCGCGTCGGGCGCAAAGTGAAGTCGATTCCTCCATTCGGCCGGTTCGGCTTGGAGAATATCGACATGACGTGGACAAATTATCCGACCCAGGATGCGCCTATTCCGTTCATCCGGAACGAGGAGCTCATCTTGTTGCGGGCGGAGGCAAATCTTGGCCTCAACAACACCGCGGCGGCGCTCGAGGACATCAATTTCATTCGCGTCAATTCCGGCGGACTGGCGCCGCTCACCCTGCCCTACACTCCGGCACCAGGCGCACCGCCAACGTTCCTCGATGAGCTGCTGTACAACAAGAGGTACTCGATGATGTGGGAGGAAGGCTCCTCCTCGTGGCTCGACGCGCGCCGCTACGACAAGCTCGCACAACTGCCGCACGACTTACCGGGGCACGTCGTCTTTCCGTATCTGAGGATCGCGGACCTCGAGTGTGACGCCCGCGATCCAAAGCCGGCCGGCTGCACCTCGCCGCCAGGGGTTTGAGCAAGGACGGCGTAGCGATCAGCTGCATCTGATATCCGTTGGGAACTTCGAATTGCTTCATTTCGGCGAGCGGTCTATCGAGACCGCTCGCCGAAACGCTGATGGACATGCTGGTGGCGTTAGGTGTCCCACTCGGGGCCGAGACATAACGTCCGAGCATCGGCCGAAGCAGCGACTGAAACCGCGGGAAATGGCTCCGCGAAGGCGAGCCGATGGAATGCATCACCGCCCTTGCCGAGGATTTCTCCGCCGAGCTGGTGGTTGCCGGCGTCCACGGAGAGCGTGCCGGCCTGTTGGAGGGGCTCGGCAGTACGGCTGATCGCCTCCGGCCCGCGCGCGCTCGGCGAGGATCGCACCTAACGAGTCGGCGACGCGGCCCGGTGCCCACCTAGTACATCTGGACCGTGATCGCGCGGCGCGCGGAGCGCAGGTCGGCCCAGGGACGCGGATAGGTCCCGTCCCCGTTCAGGGCGAGCTCGACACGATTGCCTGCCACGATCGGCGAACCCGTCAGCAGCGCCACCGCGAGCGGGAACGTGGGCTCTGTAGGGGACACCGGCGTTCCATCACCGCCGATGCCGCGGACGCGGCGCACGGCCGTCCCGCGCGTGATGAACAGGAAGCCGATGACGGCCATCACCAGGAACATACCGGGGACGACAGCGAAACACGCGACCCGCGTAACGGCCGGTGAGCTCGGCAGCGCGCACACCGAGCCGTCGGATCCGCGCGCGCGTCCGTCGTTCCGCCTGTTGGTCGTTAGGCATCCGCGTCTCCATTGCCCCGATGACTGCCGGATCTCACGTCACTCGCCCAGCGATGATAAAGTGACGGCCTCCGCCGTCGGACGCATTCCCTCCGGAGCAGACGGAACCATGGTGTCGACGAATCAGGCACATCGCACGACGCCTCGCACGTGACGCCCCCGGTGACGGCACAGGGCCCGCTGCGATGCGGCTCTGCACAACTCCGGAGGATCGTTCCCCTCGTGGCTCACACCAGATGAGTGTGGCGCCGGAGCGATTGCGCTCAGCTGGTCGACGAGCTGAGCTGCACGCGCCTTAGGTCGCGGCGCAGTCGGGGTCGGGGTCAGGGTATCGTAATTGCTGACGGGATGCCAAACGGACGGCGCGGCGATGCGGCGCTAACGCGTTAGGCACCCGTGCCCGGCCGGCACCAATGTCGGTCGATTGCAACTCGGAGGGTCGGATGAGCGCGAAAGAGCCACAACGGGAGCCGACGGGCGGCACCGAACGGAGTGTACCGCTGACGACCGCGACGGAGCGCGCCGGCGACAGCGAGACCGTCGCCGCCCGGAACAAGGAGCTCATGCAGACGTTGGACGACGCGTGGAACGCCCAGGACCTCGAAACCTTCGCGAAACGACACCGGAACGACGTGGTCGTTCGCTGGCCAGGACAACCCCCGACGCACGGGGTACACGATCACAGCACCGAAGCGATCGAGTTCTTCAAGACCTTCCCCGACCAGCATGTGGGCAACCGGCCGTACAAGGTCCTCATCGCGCAGGGCGACTGGACGTGCTCGGTCGCGCGTTTTACGGGGACGATGAAAGGCGCCATGAAGGGGCCCGACGGGAAGGAGATTCCGCCAACCGGCAAGTCATTCGAGGTGGACTTCTGCACGGTCGCACGCTGGGACCAGAACGGCCAGATCATCGAGGAGAACCTCTTTTATGACCTAGTGACCTTCATGAAGCAGATCGGTATCGGCAGCTAAGCGCCGCAAATGTCGGCTAGCCGCTAACTCGGTCAGCCATCTGAGATGGGACCCGGCTTGCCGTCCTGACGGCAGAAAAGCACGAGGTCCGCTGTCAGCAGAGATTCCTCACGCGACGGAGGCACCATGACCGGAGCGCCCGATCATCACGACGCGCGGTCCGAGCCAAGCGAGAGTGGCCATGAGCCCATTCGCTACCCGACCAATCACGTGCTCGCCGTCCTCGACAGCCGGGGCGTAACGAGTGCGGCGGTGGCAGCATTGGAAGCTGGCGGGTTTCTCGGCTCCGAGGTCCAGGTTGGAACCGGAGCTGCGGCCGCCGACGAACTCGACGCGACGACGGGCCGTCGAGGCCTGGCACACATGCTCATCCGTCTTGCCGAGCGAATCGGCGCGACGGACGAGGAAATGGAGACGAAGAACCGCTATGAACAGGCCATGCGCGAGAACCGGTTTGTGCTTTCCGTAGCGGCGCCGACGGCCGAGCGCAAGGAGCAGGCGACGCGAATTCTTCGCGAACACGGCGCGCACACAGTAGCCTTCTTCGGCCAGCATACCATCGAGCACATCGTACCGCCTAACAGAGAGTGACCTGTTCCGCTAGCGCAGCGGCGCCGCGCGCTACGCGCGGCACTCTTCGTTAGGCGGAATGCGTCAGTCCTGTCGCTCCGCGTAGCCGAACACTCCGCAGACCCCGCGCAACGGTTACAGCTCCGTTCTCGGTTTGGCCTTCGGCGCGGGCAGCAGCTCGTCGATGGGTCGGCCCATCCAGTCCGGTGGATACGACCATAAGCGGTGGTAGTGATTTGCACTGCTCAAGACCAGACACAGCGCTCGCGGTGCGCCGGGCGTTCGTTCAGCCATCATCTCGGAAATGCGCCAGCGTTTCCCGCTGCGATCTAGTACCATTCGCGTCCTGACCGGTCTGATCGCCCCAGCGCGCGGAGCCAAGATTGTCATATCCCTCCAATAACTCGCATGAAAGAAACGTTGCGAGCAACCTGCTGGCATCGCGACGCGGTTCACCGATGACCCGGAGTTCCGAATCAGTAAAGAAGCGCATCCATCCAGCCACTCGAGTTGCTGCGTGACTCCTACATAGTGCTTCACGCCGCATCGTCCGTTCCGCAAACTGTCGCGGCCGGACGCGGCGGGCCGGCGTCATCGGGCTGCGAGCCAGCGGCCAAGGATCGCTGCACATGCCCCAATACGTCCAGATGAAGCCGCCGCCGCGGGCGTCGCACGGTGCGATAAGGTACGACGAGCACAGAGCAATCCGCAGTTCCCGCGAGCAAATGCGCGACATCGTCGTCAACATTGGTTGCAGATGTGTAGCTACCGATGACAATGACATCAGCGCGCAGCTCTCGGGTGACATCGACGATCATCCGTACTTGTTCATCGTTCGCCACGGCGTCGCGAGGCTTGACCGAGACGGTTGTGTCCCCGGCGGGTCCTCTGTCTGCCAGCCGCAGTGCAACGAGACGTGCCCCGGACGGCGCCGCAACCATCCTCGCGACGTCGAGCACTGATGCCGCCGCGTCGTCGGCGAGCGCAACGAGCACGGTTTTCGGCGCCGACTGCACGTTGCGCGCAACCAGTCCCGGGCGAGCCAGTCGTCGGAGTAACCGGTCGGTCGTCGCAGTCTCTCGACGCGGGGCCGCGTGAAACACGGAGTTTGCACCAACGACGAGCAGATCCGCGTCGACCATATTCGCGTACGCCGGCAACTGGACGGCCGGGTCACCGACCCGTACCTCAACCCCGGTGGTGGTCCCGCCGACAACGCCCGCGAGTCCGTGCAGTGCACCGCGCATCGACTGTAGACGCGTTCGCAGTCTGCTCTCAGGGTCCGGCATCCGAGCCGCACGTAGCTGTAATACGTTAGGCAATGGCGGTGGCGGGATTACATGAACCAACGTGAGCGTTGCGTCACGTGCGAGATGGCGCCCCACCCACTGCGCGGCGGCCAACGACACCTCGGTAAAATCGACACCGACGACGATGCGATCGAGCGGCCGAGCGGGGACGTCCTGTGTGTTGACGTCATACTGAGGCGACAGTCCCATCGCGATCACCCGGCCGGATCGTACGCGGCGTCAAGGACGCTGAGCCCCGGCGTTCCGCTCAACTCCGAGCTCAGCACGCCATAGACAATCTGCGCCGCGTTGATGGCGACCGCGTGGTTCGCGTAAGGAGGAAGCTGGAATTCGATCGCGAACTCCTGACCGTAACCCTGACCGTTCTCCACGCGCAGAAGGCGGGCGATGCGAACCTGCCCGTCGGCGATCCACTCGGTATCGGCATCCCGAATGGTCCGTGCACGCGGCTCCTCATTCAATTCCAGGTGCGCCACTCCGAACTCTCGCTTCAGACAGCGGACGAGTGCGCGGGCGCCGTCGAGCGCCGCGGCGTGTGCGGCATTCACTGAAACGAAGCTGCCGAAGCCGATGGTCTTCGGGCGAACCCAGCCAACGGCACGACCGGTCGCGTCGACCAAGCGAAATGCGTCTTCCCCGTGCGCGATTACTGCGAGCATTGACGTACCTCCCGCCGCTCGTTACGCGGCACGCGAGTGTGGTTTCGTATGACTTTCGAAGCGTTAGGCGTACACCTTGACTCAGGCGCTACGCGTACACACCACGCAGCTCGTGCACCGCCGCCACGCGGGTCATCGCGAGCATGTAGGCGGCGGTGCGCATGCTCACCTGGTAGGTCCTCGATAGCTCGAGCACGTCGCGGAAGCCGCGGACCATCCTCTCCTCGAGTCGGTGGTTCACGAGCTCCTCCGTCCAGGCGTACCCGGCACGGTTCTGCACCCACTCGAAGTACGACACAGTGACACCGCCGGCGTTGGCGAGAATGTCGGGGATGACGAAGACTCCGTTCTCCTCCAGAATTGGATCGGCAGCAGCCGTCGTCGGACCGTTCGCGCCTTCGCAGATGATCCTTGCACGAACGCACGCCGCGTTCTTCGTCGTGATCACGTTCTCCAACGCCGCGGGCACGAGGACGTCGACGTCCAGCGTGAGCAGCTCGTCGTTCGTGAGGGAAGTGCCTTCGACGTAGCCGTCGAGTGTCCGATGCTTCCGCGCCCACCCAGCCGCGCCCTCGAGATCGATTCCGCGCGCGTTGTAGAGCGCGCCGGTTATGTCGCCGATCGCGACGACACGGGCCCCTGCGCGCGACAGCTGCTCGGCGGCGACGGAGCCCACCTTACCGAACCCCTGCACCGCCACCGTCGCCCCTTTCAACGACATCCCGCGGTGGGCGAGGGCCTCCCGGGTCGCGATCATGCAGCCACGCCCGGTCGCCTCCCGGCGCCCCAGCGACCCGCCGAGTGCCACCGGCTTGCCGGTCACCACAGCGGGCACGCTGTGCCCGACGTGCATGGAGTACGTGTCCATCACCCACGCCATCACGCGCTCGTTCGTGTTCACGTCGGGCGCCGGGACATCGGAGTCGGGCCCGAGCCCGGCGATGATGCTGGCCGTGTAGCGACGCGTTAGGCGCTCGAGTTCGCCCGGCGACATCGAGAACGGGTCGCACAACACACCGCCCTTCGCACCACCGAACGGCACGTCGACCACGGCGCACTTCCAGGTCATCCACGCGGCGAGCGCCGAGACCTCATCGAGCGAAACTCGGGTGTCGAATCGAATGCCGCCCTTCCCCGGACCCCGCGCGGTGTTGTGCACCACGCGATGGCCGGTGAACACATCGATTTCGCCGTTGTCCATCCGAACCGGAATCGCGACGGTGATCTGACGCTCGGGCTGGCGGAGTATCCGGTAGATGCCCGGATCCAGCTCGAGCTCGGCGGCGGCCTGATCGAGCCGCGCCGCCATCGCGTCGAATGGATTCTCCTCGTGCGGAGCGTAGTGCTTGGCGCGGAGGTCCATCGTGCGACCGCGCACGAGCGCGTTCGTCGTCATCATCATCTCCAACGTGACGGGAATGTGAATCGCGTCAGCGAGGAGAAGAGGCGGCCGGCGGGAATGTGCTCGAGTGCCCGGCGGTGGGAGTCGCGTGTCTCACCCGGGTCGTCACACGCCTCACCGGCGCCTCGCTTGGGTCGCGTGACGCCAGGAGCGATGCGACCGGTGGTGCGGCTGGCCCGGATGCACGACGCCCCACCTGCGTTAGGCGCGGGTGGGGCGTTCGGGTGTGACCCGTAACCGAGGGCGGGCTACGCCGTCAAGCAGCGCTCCCGCCCACCCATCCCGCGTGGGCTTGTCGTGGTCAGGGCCGACGTCCGAGCTCGTCGGACGTCCGCCGCACCACCGGCGGGTTGGAGGCGTTTGGCCGACACACGCGTGAGCCGCGCCCCCCGATTCGAACTCCAGCCGCGCTCCAATCTCTCCGGCGGGCATAACCCGATCGGACGGCAGGCCATGGCTCGGCCGCCGCCGGAAGTCGGATCGTCGTGCACGCGGTGCACGCGAAATGGAGAGAATGAGATCGGCATCATCACTGAGTTGAACCCTCGTCATGAAGAATAGTTCCGCGATCCTGATCGCGACAAGTGCGGGACCGTTGGCCGGTAGTTGCGTCCGCTATGAACACTGGTATAGCCGAGGTGCCCATCGTGGTGTGTGGCACGTCTGTCGTTAGGCAACGGCATTGCGGCCCTGGCTCGACTGCTCCGCACGACGTATCTTCCATTGGGAGTCGCGTCCTACGCTGTATTGGAGGGAGTATCTCGATGCGACATCCATCACGCCTGGACTTGATCGAAGGGCTGAACGATGACTTGGCCCGA
>Ga0111538_10005989_pt1 | contig 16509 bp, 15 predicted proteins | sample SoiMethybrSBSTD1_FD_79669 | JGI IMG/M metagenome (GOLD analysis project Ga0111538, IMG submission 79669) | Bulk soil microbial communities from a Populus tree surrounding site in Tennessee, USA - Soil MetaG P. TD hybrid SBSTD1 (version 2)... | ecosystem: Environmental > Terrestrial > Soil >...
GACTTTTGTGTACAGGTCCCAACAGTAGTAATCGAATGGGTAATCTTTCGACAGCGACGCGTCGAGCGCCTTGATCTGATCGAGGTCCTTCTTCTCGAGATGGATGAAACCAACGACGACGTCCGCGACCTGGACGCCCGTGTTGTCGATGTAGTTCTGCACTTCGACGCGATCGCCCGCGGCTTGCAGGATGCGCACGAACGTATCGCCGAGCACGGCGTTGCGAACGTGGCCGATATGCGCGGCTTTGTTTGGGTTGATGCTCGTGTGCTCGACCATCTTCTTTGGACGCTCGTCATCTGCCGGCGCGAGCGGTCTGAGATCGGGATTAGCGATGAGACTCAGGAGCTTCGCGCGATCGAGAAACAGGTTGATGTAACCCGCGCCTGCGATTTCGACGCGCGCGACTTCGTCGACGCCTTCGAGTCGCGCTTTCAGTTGTTCGGCGATAGCGCGTGGGTTCTGTTTCTCGCCGGTTTTTTGTTTGACGAGTTTGGCGAGTTCAAACGAAACGGGGAAGGCGAGATCGCCGAGTTCAGGTTTCGGAGGCTGATCCACATTGATTTGCTCGAGCTCGACGCCGAAGATTTCGCTCGCAGAACTACGGATCAGATCTTTTAGTTTTTGCTGGAGTTCGATTAGGGTCATGTTCGCAAAAGGGCAAAGTATACCTTTTTGTGGCTGTTTGGTACCATCGCCCCCAAGCATGCAATCGGCTATGCAATCGGTTATGCAATCGGTTTCGGATAATCTGCGCCGTCGTTTTGCAGAGGCTCGACGAGTGTTGGTGTTGACCGGCGCGGGTGTTTCCGCCGAATCAGGCGTGCCGACTTTTCGTGGCGGCGGCAACACGACCGTTTGGAAGGGAATGCCCTTCGACGTCATCTCGTCCGGACAGATGCTCGAGCGCAACCTGCCTGCTGTGTGGGAATGGTTTGACTATCGTCGCGGCGTGCTCGCGTCGTTGCGGCCCAATCCCGCGCATCACGAGATCGCGCGCTGGCAGGAACGCTTTCCCGACTTCACGCTGGTCACGCAGAACGTCGATGGGCTTCATCAGAAGGCCGGATCGCGCAACGTGGTCGAGTTGCATGGGAACGTGTGGCGCGCACGCTGCACTGTTTGCCGGTTGACTCACGACATGTCGCAAAGTGCGCGGCCTGAGGCGTGCCCGTCGTGCGGACACGAGCTCCGACCGGATGTGGTTTTGTTTGGCGAGATGTTGCCGCCGGGCGCGTTTGAGTTTGCGTCGAGCAAGGCCGCGCAGTGCGACCTATGTTTTGTGATCGGGACTTCGGCGTTGGTCTATCCTGCGGCTGGACTGCCGGGGATTGCGAGAGCGGCGGGTGCGTATGTCTGTGAGGTGAATCCGGAGCGGACGCCGCTTTCCGATCTTTGTGATGAAGTGATCACTGGCAAGGCGGGCGAAGTCGTGCCCCGGATCGGTGCTCAATAGATGAAGACGCTTTATTTCGATTGTTTTGCTGGTGCGAGCGGCGACATGATTCTCGGCGCCGCGGTCGCTGCGGGTGTCGATCCGGATACGCTGCGCGAACAGCTCTCGCTGCTGAACGTCGAAGGGTTCAAGATCGACTTTGAGACCACGGATCGATCCGGGCTGAGTGCGACGTATGCGCGAGTCGTAACCACGGATCAAAAGAAACACCGGCATCTATCAGATATTCGTCGCATCATCGAGGCGTCAGGCGTGAGCAACGCTGTGAAGGAGCTTTCGATCCGGATCTTCACGCGACTTGCCGAAGCTGAAGCACGCGTACACAACGAACCAATCGAAAAGGTCCACTTTCACGAGGTTGGTGCGCTGGATGCGATCGTCGACGTCGTCGGCGCGGCGATCTGTTTCGATCTCCTGAAGATCGACCGGTTCGTCAGTTCGCCGCTGCATGTCGGCAGTGGAATGATCGAGATGGCCCACGGCCGCTTTCCCGTGCCTCCGCCGGCCGTTGCGGAGCTGTTGCGGGGCGTGCCGTTTTACTCGGGCGACATCAAAGGCGAACTGTTGACGCCCACTGGCGCGGCGATCATCACCACGGTTTGCCAGGAGTACGGAGCGATACCGCGGATCAAAACGGATCGCACCGGTTACGGCGCAGGCACACGCCAGTACGACAATTTCCCGAACGTCCTGCGCGTGCTGATTGGTGAAACTGAAGTCGACGACGCTGCTTCCGAACGTCTCTGGATGATCGAGACGAATCTCGACGACATGTCCCCACAGATTGTCGGCCACGTAATGGATCGCGTGTTCGAACTCGGCGCACTCGATTGCTATTTCACGCCGGTGCAGATGAAGAAGAACCGTCCGGGCGTGTTGTTGTCGGTGCTCTGCAAACCCGAAGACAAAGAAGCGGTGATGCAGTTGCTGTTCACCGAGACGACGACACTCGGCGTTCGCAGTTACGAAGTCGAGCGACGCGCGTTGCGGCGCAGCGTCGTGCAGGTGGAAACGCAGTATGGGCCAATCGGTGTTAAAGTAGCGCACCTGAATGGCCGCGTTGTGAATGAAATGCCGGAGTTTGAGCAGTGCCGCGAGGCCGCCATCCGCGCAAATGTTCCGTTGAAGGTAGTGGAGGAGGCAGCGCGCGTCGCGCTAGCGAAGATCCGTGATTGACGATAAACAAGAAGATGTAGCGCCTCCGGTCGATCTCGATCTGATCGCGCAAGGCGTGCGGATGATCATCGAGGGCATCGGCGAAGATCCGGAACGACCGGGCCTGCGCGGAACGCCGCGCCGCGTCGCCGAGATGTATGCGGAGCTCACGTCCGGCATGCGCGAAGACCCGCAACAGCACGTGATTCCGCTGCCGGGCGACAAGCACGACGAGATGGTGATCGTGAAAGACATTTCGATAGCGTCGCTTTGCGAACATCACCTGGCGCCGTTTGTCGGCAAGTGTCACATCGCATACATCCCAAAAGGCGGGCGCATTCTCGGCATCTCGAAGTTGGCGCGGCTTGCGGAGACATTCTCGCGCCGTCTGCAACTTCAGGAACGCCTGACAACCGATATTGCAAACACGCTCTTCGAAGGTTTGAAGCCACTCGGCGTGATGGTCGTTATCGAGGCAGAGCACACCTGCATGACGCTGCGCGGCGTGCGCAAAGCCGACGCGAAGACGGTGACCTCCGCGGTGCTCGGTGGTTTTCGCAGCGACCCGCGCACACGCGCCGAAGCGATGGCGCTTATTAAAGGAAGGGACTAGACGATTCATGTCATCACGTTTTCACTTGAAAGTGCTGATCGCGCTCGCAGCGATCGTGTTGACCGGCTGTGTTGCGGAACCACCGGCGACGACGCCCAAGTCCACCTCCGGCATCACTGCGGAAAAGCTAAAGGGGCACATTCGTTTCCTTTCTGACGACATGCTCGAGGGCCGCGGTACCGGCGCTCACGGCGGCGAACTGGCTGCGAAATACATCGCCGCGCAACTCGAAGCGAGCGGCGTTAAAGGCGCGGGCGAGAACGGCAGTTTCTTTCAACCGGTATCGCTCGTCGGCGTGAAAGCGGATCCGAACACGACGCTGACGATCACTGGCGGAAGCGGTAGTGAGACTTTCAAGTTTGCCGACGACTTCGTCGCCTTCACCGGCGCGCAAACGGAATCGGTTAACGTCGACACGGATCTGATCTTCGTCGGTTATGGCATCGACGCGCCGGCGCAAAAGTGGAACGACTACAAAGGCGACATCGATTACAAGGGCAAGATCCTCGTGATGCTCGTCAACGATCCACCTGCAACATCGGCTGAACCGGACCTCTTCGGCGGTAAAGCCCTGACATACTTCGGCCGTTGGACGTACAAGTTTGAAGAAGCCGCTCGACGCGGCGCCGCCGGCGCGATCCTTTTGCACACCGACGAATCCGCCGGTTACGGCTGGAACGTCATTCGAACGTCGAATGGTTCGTGGCGCTTCGATATCGAGCGCAAAGCCGGAGACACGGCGCCGTTTCTACAGTTTCGCTCGTGGATGACTGACGCTTCCGCGCAGCGCTTGATGAAACTCGCCGGACAGGATCTTGCTGCGTTACGAGCGAAGGCGGCGACGCGCGACTTCCAACCCGTGAATCTCGGCGTGAAGGGCAAGTTGGATCTGAAAAGTGAAGTTAAGCGCGTCGCGGCACCGAATGTGGTTGGCGTGCTCGAGGGAACTGATCCGACTTTGAAAAACGAGTACGTCGTGTACTCGGCGCACTGGGACCATCTCGGCATCGGCGCTCCAAACAAGGACGGCGACACGATCTACAACGGCGCACTCGACAATGCATCCGGAGTCGCATGCGTGCTGGCCATTGCCGACGTGCTGGCCAAAGAACGTCCGAAGCGATCCAGTCTCTTTCTGTTTCCGACTGCCGAAGAGCAGGGACTACTCGGAGCGGAGTGGTACTCGAAGCATCCGGTCGTTCCGCTCGACAAAACTGCCGCTAACGTCAACCTTGATTCGATGAACGTGCTCGGGCCGACGAGTGACTTCATTCCTTTAGGCGCCGAACGTTCGACGCTGAAAGCCGTCGTCGACCACGTCGCGAAAGATATGGGCCTGACTGTGTCGCCGGACGCTCGCCCGGAACAGGGATCGTTCTTCAGATCCGATCACTTCCCGTTTGCGAAGGTTGGTGTGCCGTCGATCAGCTTGAAGGAAGGAAACCAATACGTGGGCCATCCGAAAGAATGGGGCGAGGAGCAGTTCAAGGCCTACAACACTGCCCATTATCATCAACCTTCAGATGAGATGCGCGACTCCTGGAATTTTGACGGAATGATCCAGTCAGCGGAGATTGCGCTGGCCATCGGGCGTCATATTTCCGATGGGCCAGAGAAACCGCAATTCAATCCGGGAGACGAGTTCGCGAAGACCAAATGAAAACGTTCTACGTAACCACACCGATCTATTACGCCAACAGCCTGCCGCATCTCGGTCATCTCTACACGATGATCGTGTGCGACACTATCGCGCGCTCCAAGCGGCAGCGCGGCATCGACACGTATTTCCTCACCGGCACCGACGAGCACGGCATCAACATCGAACGCGCAGCCGAGAAAGCAGGCCGGACGCCGCAGCAGCAGGCCGATTACGTCGTCGATTACTTCAAGCAGATGACGCGCGAGTTTGGTCTCGACACCGCACACGGCGGGTACGACATCTTCATGCGCACGACCGCGCCTTTTCACGCCGAGGGAGTGAGCGAGTTGTGGCGGCGCATTGCCAAAGCGAAAACGCCGAAGGGGAATGACGCGATCTACAAGGGCCACTACGAAGGTTGGTTCTGTGCACCATGCGCCGAGTACAAGACTGAAGACGAGTATCAGATTAAAGCCATCAACGACGAAGGCGTACCGGTGTGTCTGATTCACGATACGCCGCTGGATCGAGTATCTGAAGAGAGCTATTTCTTCCGTTTGTCTGATTATGGCGACGCGCTGCTCGACCTTAATGAGACGCGGCCGGATTTCGTCAGACCGGAATCGCGAAGAAACGAAGTGATGAGCTTTGTGCGCGGCGGGCTTCAGGATCTTTCGGTCAGTCGATTGAAGACCTCGGTGAGCTGGGGTGTGCCTGTGCCTGACGATCCGGCGCACACGATGTACGTCTGGTTCGACGCGCTGACCAACTACATCACCGCAATCGGATTCGGTAACGAAGAACGCGAGCGTGCCGCGGGTTTCGAAAAGTATTGGCCTGCGCTGCACATGGTCGGGAAAGACATCCTGCGTTTTCATGCGGTCTACTGGCCTTCGTTTTTAATGGCGGCGGGCATTGAGTTGCCGCGTGCGATCGTGGCCCACGGCATGTGGGTCGATCCGAACGGCCGCAAGATGTCGAAGACGCTCGGCAACACGGTCGAGCTCGACGTGCTGCACAAACATTTCTCAATCGACGCAATTCGCTACTTTGTCCTCCGCGAGATGGTCTTCGGACAGGACGGGCGATTTGGTTATGAAGGTCTGATCGATCGATCCAACAGCGATCTCGCAAGTGGCTTGGGAAACCTGTCGAGCCGCACGTTGACAATGATCGCGCGTTATTGCGACTCGCGAATTCCATCCGGGCAGATTCCGGAAGAGAAGTTGCTGCTCGCGAAACGTTCGAGTGTCGATACTGACGAGACGACTGTCGCCGGGTTTATCGAAACGGCGCGCGACCAGTTTCTGTTGCACTTCGACAACCTCGCGTTCAGCCGCGCACTCGAGGCTGCGTGGTCCGTCGTCGCGCGTGTAGACAAGATGATTACCGATGCGAAGCCGTGGGACCTCGCGAAAGACGAGAACCAGCGGCACACGCTCGGCGCTGTGCTCTATCGCGCCGCCGAAACGCTTCGTTGGTTGAGTGTCTTGTTGTATCCGGTCATGCCGGAGGCGAGCCGCGCGATCGCGAAGCAACTCGGCATGGACCAACCACCGGACAAGATCGATCCGGCAGGACTAAAGTGGGGGGAACTTCGCGAAGGCACGCCGATCGGCGACGTGCAGCCGGTCTTCCCACGTCTCGATAAATCACAGATTATGTCTGAGATTAATGGAATCCGTGTTGTTGAACCTGAAGCGGTTCCCGCTCCGCCAGCTCCATCTGAAGGCGTTCCGAACTTCATCGAGATCGACGACTTCGCGAAAGTCGATCTGCGCGTCGGCACAGTCTTGTCCGCCGAACGCGTTCCGAAAGCCGACAAGCTGCTGCTGTTGAAGATCGATCTGAACGAAGAGCAACCGCGGCAGGTGCTTGCCGGAATCGCGCAGTACTACGAGCCGGAAAAGCTGGTCGGCCGCAAGGTGGTGGTGGTTGCGAACCTGAAACCACGTAAATTGCGCGGCTACGAGTCGCAGGGAATGGTGGTCGCGGCGTCGTACGGCGAAGAAGGCCGGCCGGTGATCGCGACGTTCACGGAAGACGTGCCGAACGGCGCGCGTTTGAAGTAACCTACGGATCGAATGTTCGTCGACTCGCATGCGCACATTGACGGTCCTGAGTTCGATGCGGATCGCGAAGAGGTCATCCACCGTGCGCAAGCGGCGGGCGTATCGGCAATCCTGAACGTCGGCACGGGCGATCCGCACAGCGGCGCATTCGAACGCGCGATCGAGCTTGGCAAGTCGCACCAATCGATTTATACGGCGATTGGTACGCATCCTCACGACGCTCGCCTTTACGACGCCGCTACCGAAGAGAAAACCAGCTCGCTGATCGCGAGCGGCGAACGCGTCGTAGCGTGGGGTGAGATCGGTCTCGACTTTCACTACGACAACTCACCGCGCGACGTGCAGGTCGACGTTTTCAAACGCCAGCTTCGCGCCGCTCGCGATCTCGGTCTTCCGGTTATCATTCACACGCGCGAAGCGGAAACGGAAACGATCGACATTCTCGAGTCCGACTACGACGGCGCCGAGCGTCGCGGCGTGTTTCACTGTTTCAGCGGCAGTGAAGCGCTGGCGAAGCGCGCACTCGAGATCGGGTTCATGATCTCGTTCTCCGGTATTGTGACTTTCAAGAAGGCTGACGAGTTACGCAACATCGCGCGAGAGGTCCCGTTGGACCGTTTGCTGATCGAAACTGATTGTCCGTATCTGACGCCGGTGCCGCATCGCGGGAAGCGAAACGAGCCTGCTTACGTGGTCGAAGTGGCGCGCTGTTTGGCGGGTCTTCATAAGCTGGAGATCGAGGAGTTGGCCCACGTCACGACAGAGAACTTTATGCGGTTTTTCAGTTTGCAATAACGACGAATTTGCTGCTGCTTTCGAGTAAGAGATAAGTTTCACATGCGGCACTTTTGATGTTATTCTCAGTGCCAACGAGGCAAATTCCGAAAACACGCCGATGGCTCAACAGAACTCTTTCGATATCGTCTCGCAGGTTGACGCGGCGGAGATCTCAAACGCGCTCAACCAGACGATCAAGGAAGTGCGCCAGCGGTTCGACTTCAAAGGCAGCTCGGCCACGGTGGTCCTGGAAAAGACAGAACTCGTTCTCAGCGCTGAAGACGAGACCAAGCTGCGTAACATGAACGACATTTTGCAGCAGAAGCTGGTGCGGCGCGGCGTGCCGTTGAAAGCCTTCAGTTACGGCAACATCGAACCCGCGGCCGGCGGCACCGTTCGCCAACGCGCGCAGATCCAGCAGGGCATTCCGCAGGAGAAAGCCAAAGAGGTCGTGAAGTTCATCAAAGACACCAAGGTGAAGGTGCAGGCTTCGATTCAGGGCGACGTCGTGCGCGTGTCCGGCCGCGACCGCGACACGCTCCAGGACATCATCGCGAAACTTAAAGACAAAGATTTCGGTATTCACATGCAGTTCACGAATTATCGCTCGAATTAATCCGTGTTATGACGATCTCAGGCGACACACTGACACTCGACGCTCAGGCGATAATATCTGCTCGCAAGATCTTCAGTGTGATCGCGAACGAGCTGCAACAGGTCGAGATCGAGTTCGAGCGTCAGGCGCGTTCCAACGTGCAGGTGATTGCGTATCTCGGCGAGTACCTGCGTGCGTCAGGGGGCAAACGCGTGCGGCCCGCGCTGACGATTCTTTCAAACTACGCCGTTGGCGGTGAGGGCGCACGCTACAACTCGATTCGCATGGCGACCGTGATGGAGTTTCTACACACGGCGACGCTCGTCCACGACGACATCATCGACAAAGCCGACACGCGGCGTAACCGTCCGACTGTCAACGCGCTCTACGGCAACGAGACCGCGGTGTTGATGGGCGACTGGCTTTACATGTCGGCGTTCGAAACGAGTCTCGCCGAAAGATCGCTGCCAATACTCGACATCCTCACGAGCGTCACGCGCAAGATGACTGAAGGCGAGTTGTTGCAGTTGACGCTGTTGGGCCATGCAGACATTTCCGAGGGTCAGTATCTCGACGTTTTGAAACGCAAGACGGCGTACCTCTTCAGCGCGAGTTGCGAGATCGGCGGGATTCTTGGCGGCGCGAGTGAGAAGCAGCAGACGGCGTTGCGCGATTACGGTCTGAATCTCGGGACGGCGTTTCAGTTGACCGACGATCTGCTGGATTTCACTGCCAGCGATGCGACGTTGGGCAAGGCTGCGGGTGCCGACCTGCTCGGCGGTAAGGTAACGTTGCCGTTGATTTACCTGATGTCGGCGGATGCGTCGGCGCTGCCGATGGTTCAACGCGTGCTGCACGACGGCAGTTACGACACCGTCAGCCAGGAAGATCTGCGTGAGGCACTGGATCGCTCCGGCGCGCTGGAACAGGCGCGAGCCATGGCCGATCAATACGCCGAAAACGCGCGCGCCGCCCTCGACGATCTGCCCGATTCCGAGTACTCGGATTCGTTGCGCGCCCTGCCTACCTACGTCCTTAAACGGGACCGCTAACTCAGAAACTTGTTGTGCAATCCGTGAAACGCCTCTAGAATCGCCCGCGGATGGAACGGCCGTATAACGAAAATCTCCTGGCCCGGTTTGAGCAAAGCCTGCGGCACTCGCGCTCGGCGCGAATGCATCTGGCTGCCCGTCTCCGCGAGTTGGAGGCGGAGGCTGACAGCGTCCGAGCCGAGCTCGCCGAGATGGATTTGTTGACCAGCCAGACGGAGGCTGCGATTTACCGGTTGCTTTCGTCTGTGATTGGCACCGCGGGGCTGCCGTCCGATGCGGAGCTCGAAGCTGCCATGCGGCAGGCCACTCCGCCGGCGCGCGGTCACGCTCCCCTCGAACGCCGTCCGCAGATCCCGACGGTCCGCAATAACGTCGAAGCGATGAGCGACCGGTTCATGGATCGAACGATCCCGCAGGCCGTCACCTTGCTGCTGCGCGAAGAGGGTGGACCACTGCACGTCAACGAGATCTACAATCGCTTACTCGAAGGCGGGTTTAAGTTCACCGGTCAGAACCCAACCATCAGCGTCGCTGTCTCACTCAACCGCAACACGCGCTTCCGCAAAGTCGCCCCCGGCACGTTCGACCTCGTCATGCGCGACGCGTCTTCGAAAGCGTCCTAGTAAAATCGTCAAATCCGTGTTGTAGAATAACCGGCGATGCGCGCGATCATTCTTTCCGCCGGTTACGGCACACGTCTCTGGCCCCTCACCGAAGATCGCACCAAGCCCGCGATTCCGATTCTTGGCAAACCTCTCGTCGGCTACGTCGCCGAGTATCTCGCGACGTATGGTTTCGACGAGATCGTCGTTAATCTGCATCACCGGCCGGAGTCCGTGCGCAAGGCTCTGGGCGATGGAAGTAAGTTCGGAGTAAAGCTGCACTATGTCGAAGAGCCGGAGATCCTGGGAACGAGCGGCGCGTTGGACAACACGCGTGAGTTCTTCGATCGCGAGACGTTTCTCGTCGTCAACGGAAAGATCATCACCGACATCGATCTGAAAGCCGCTCTCGAAACGCATCGCAAGACAAACGCGCTAGCGACGCTCGTGTTGCTTCGAAACACCCGACGCGAACGCTTCAGCATCGTAGAAACTGAGCAAGATCGCATCACCGGCTTCGCGGGCATGCCTGATAAAAATGCGGTTGGACCAACGCCATTGATGTTCACCGGCATTCACATCATGGAGCCGCGCATCTTCGACTACATCCCGCGCGGCATCTTTTCCGACTCCGTAACGCACGTCTATCCGAAAGCGATGGCCAACGGCGAGACGATCGCCGCGCACGTTGCCTCCGGAAAGTGGCGCGAGCTATCGACGCTCGAGCGTTACCTCGAGATCAGCGTCGAGATGTTGAAAGAGACAGATCAACGATATGTCACCGGCGCTGGAGACGACATTTCGGCTTCGGCCTCCGTGACAGATTCAATCCTCTGGGATGAGGTCAGAATCGGCGCCGGAGCCCGCGTCCATCGCTGTGTTCTCGGCGACAACGTGAAGATTCCAAGCGGCGAATGTATCGAGAATTCGATCGTCGTCCGACGTGACCTGGTGGAAGGCAAAAAGCGCCCGGATAAGGCGCTTCCCGGCGATTTTCGGGGTGAAAACTTTGTCGTTCCGTTGTGATACAATCCGCGCGCATCGACATTCGATCAATTCGCTGATGAGTTCCGCTAAACAGGTGATTTCCAACGCATTTGAATCTTCCGCGTCTGATCGGCTTGCGAGATTCATCACTCAGCAGGGAATAACCGGCAGGGAAGTCATTCCGCTCACGCCCGACGCTTCGACTCGCAAGTATTACCGTATCGGCTGGAAGAAACGCACCGCGGTCGCTGCTGTGTATCCGGAGCCATTCGATCCGGAGTTTCACCCGTATCTCGACGTCACGCGGCTGTTTCTCGAATGCGATATTCCGGTGCCGGAGATCTACGAGGTCGACGGTAGCGCCGGCATCATCGTCCAGGAAGACCTGGGCGACGAGCAGCTCTTTCAGACCTACGAGAACGAGGCGGAAGAGAAGTGCGATGAGTACAAGGAGCAGGCAATCGGGCTCATCGCGAAGATTCAAAAGGCGACCGACAAGGCGCACGAAATGAACTCGATCGCCAGCCGTTTGGCGTTTGACGAAGCAAAGCTTTCGTGGGAGCTCGACTTCTTTTTCGATCACTACTTCGGCAGCCTGCGTCAGGAGACTCTGCGTCATGCCGAGGTTGCGGAAGTAAAAGCGGAGCTGAACGACATTGCCGCCGAGTTGGCGGCCGCGCCTCGCGTGCTTTGTCATCGCGACTATCACGCTGCCAACCTGATGATCGATCATCGCAAGCGCATGCGCATCGTCGATCACCAGGACGCGCGCATGGGACCGGCGAGTTACGATCTCGTTTCGTTTCTTCTGGATCGACAGCCGTGTCCGCCGTCGCTCGCGGAGCTACGTGGTCATCGACTGTTCTTTCTCGAAGAGCGCCGGTTGTTAGGTCTCAGCGTGATCGATCCTGACGACTTTGCGCAGGAGTTCCGGCTGATGACGATTCAACGCGGATTGAAAGCCACCGGGACCTTCTCGTATCAAACAGCAGTCGCCGGACGTGGCGCTGCTTACCAGCATTTCATTCAACCAACACTTCAGATCGTTTTGCAGGCCATCGATTGGCTCGAAAGATTCCCCACCCTGCGTCGCATGCTGAAGGAACGGATCAACTAACTATGACATCCCCTCAGGTTTCTAGATGACGACGCAATCACTCGCAAGCACCGCAACCAATCACGCTTATATCAACCAGCTTTCAAAACACGTCGGGCAGGAAGTTGTGCTCAAAGGCTGGCTCTACAACATGCGTTCAAGCGGCAAGATCCTTTTTCCGCAACTGCGCGACGGCACCGGCGTGGTCCAGTGCGTCGTGTTGAAGAATGCGATGGATCCAGAAACGTGGGAAGCGCTGAAAGCACTCGGCCAGGAATCCGCGCTTGTGATCAAAGGCACGGTGCGGGAAGACAGTCGCGCGCCGGGCGGTTTCGAGATCGACGTCACCGCTGCTGAAGTCTTGCAGCAGGTACATGACTATCCAATCACTCCCAAAGAGCACGGCACCGAGTTTCTGATGGACCACCGTCACCTGTGGCTGCGCTCGCGTCGCCAACATGCGGTGTTGAAAGTGCGCCACACTGTCGTGCAGGCGGTGCGGAACTTTCTCGACAACGACGGCTTCACGCTCTGCGATTCGCCGATATTCACACCGGCGGCGTGCGAAGGCACGACGACGCTGTTCGAAGTCGATTACTTCGACGGCGAGAAGGCGTATCTCACGCAGTCAGGCCAGCTTTACAACGAAGCGAACGCCGCGGCGTTTGGCAAGGTCTACTGTTTCGGTCCGACGTTCAGGGCGGAAAAATCGAAAACGCGCCGTCATTTGACCGAGTTTTGGATGGTCGAGCCGGAGATGGCTTACACGACGCTTGAAGACGTCATGAATTTGTCGGAGCGCTTTCTTTCGTACATCGCGGCCCGTGTGCTTGAAGATCGGAGCGAGGAGTTGAAGGTACTCGAACGCGACACGAGCAAGCTCGAAGCGATCGTGGCGCCGTTTCCGCGGGTGCATTACGACGACGCGGTGAAGATGCTGCACGAAGGTTTTGAGAAGGGCGCGTTGGAAGCGAAGTTTGAATGGGGTGGTGATTTTGGCGCTCCGGACGAGGTTTATATCTCGAGCCAGTTCGAGAAACCGGTGATGGTCCATCATTATCCGGCGGCGGTTAAGGCTTTTTACATGGCGCGCGATCCCGAGCGTCCGGAACTCGCGTTGGGCGTCGACGTGCTCGCGCCGGAAGGATATGGCGAGGTCATCGGCGGCGGTGAGCGCGCGACGTCGCTCCAGTTTTTACAGGAGCAGATCGCGTTGCACGGGCTGCCGGAAGAGGCGTTTCAGTGGTATCTCGATCTGCGACGCTATGGCAGCGTGCCGCACGCAGGGTTCGGGATGGGCATCGAGCGCTGCACCGCATGGATGTGCGGCATCGAGCATATTCGCGAAACGATTCCGTTCCCGCGGATGTTGTACCGCATCAGACCGTAACAACTTCAGCTTAGGAGTAAGTATGAATTGTCCGAAGTGTGGTGCTCAATTGATGGCTAATGCCACGTTCTGCGGCGCTTGTGGCTATCGCCTGGAACCGGCGGCGACGCAACCAATGAATCAAGCCGGTCACAGCATTAACATTGATCAGGATTCGCGTGGACAGGGACGCGGTTACACGTATGAAGTTCTTCATCAACCGTCGTTCTCGCTGGCGGTGCTGCAACTTCAGGCCGAGCAGTCGATCCAGGCCGAATCCGGCGCGATGGTTTCGATGTCGGCGAACGTGGAACTGCAGTCGCAGATGAAGGGCGGTCTGTTTGGTGCGATCAAACGCGCAGCGGGTGGTGAGTCGGCGTTTATTTCGACCTTCACTGCGCGCGGTGGTCCAGGTGAGGTGACACTCGCACCGGGCGCGCCCGGAGACGTCGCGGGAATTGAACTCGCGGGTCAGCCGTTCTTCGTGCAATCGAGTTCGTATCTTGCGGGTGATGCGAGTTTGACGGTCGATACGAAGTGGGGCGGCGCGAAGTCGTTCTTCTCGGGTGAGGGATTGTTTGTGCTGATGGTCCAGGGACAGGGACTGCTGCTGGTTTCATCGTTCGGCGCGATTCATCGCAAGCGGCTTCGAGCGGGCGAGCGCTACGTCGTCGACACGGGTCATCTGGTGGCGTGGGAGGGCACGACGCAATACACGTTGCGCAAGGCGGCGTCCGGGTTCTTCCGCAGTATGATGAGTGGCGAAGGGATTGTAGCGGAGTTCACCGGACCGGGCGAACTCTTGATTCAGACTCGCAATCTTGCGGCGCTGGCAGGTTTGCTCAAGCCGTTCTTCCCGAGCCAGGGCGGCGGCGGTGGTGGTTTCAATTTCAATCTGGGTGGTTAGGTTTTCAAGGTGAGTGCAAACGGGAACAAGACAGTCGCGGTTCTCGGCGTTCCGCTGGGATATGGAGCGAGCATGGCGGGCGTCGATATCGGTCCGGCAGCGTTGCGGGTCGCGCGTTTGCAGCAGCGAATCGAACGTTTGGGATTTCGGGTGCGCGACCTCGGCGACATGCGTCTCGAACGTCCGCAATCGATCCCGCTCCCGGATGAAAAGCTCAAGTATGTGCGGGAAATCAGCAACGCCTGCGAACAGCTCGCGCACGAAGTTGAGGGAATACTTGAAGCTGATGAGTTGCCGCTGGTTGTCGGCGGCGATCATTCAATCGCGATCGGTTCTTTTGCCGGAGCAGCGTCGTATTTCAAGAAACGAGACGAGACGCTCGGTCTGATCTGGTTTGACGCTCACGCCGACATGAACACGCCTGAGACCACGCCGTCAGGCAACATTCACGGGATGCCCCTCGCTGCATTGCTTGGCTACGGCACGCCGGGATTGACGAACGTTGCCGGCTTTGCTCCCAAACTCGATCCGCAAATGTGTGTTCACGTTGGCGCGCGTGACATCGATCCCGGCGAGCGCGAATTGATTCGCAAACTCGGAATGCGGTTCTTTACGATGCGCGAGATCGACGAACGCGGAATGTCGGCGTGTATGGACGAAGCGATCAAGATAGCCTCGCGCGGAAGCGCGGGTTACGGAGTCACCTTCGACGTCGACGCTCTCGACCCGGGTGATGCGCCAGGTTCGGGTACGCTCGTTCGCGGTGGACTCACGTACCGCGAATCGCATCTCGGGATGGAGAAGATCGCGGAGGCCGGGGGCATGCGTTATCTCGAGATCGTGGAGATCAACACCGCGCTCGACGTAAACAATAAAACGGCCGAGCTCGGCGTGGAACTGATTCTGTCTGCGTTAGGCAAAACGATTCTGTAAAAGGCTGGACCAACGAGAGTGCCAAAAAAGCTGCGCGTCGGTGTGATCTTCGGTGGGCGATCCGGTGAGCATGAGGTCTCGATTCGATCCGCACGAGCGATCGTCGAGAGTATCGATCAGCGCAAGTTTGAAGTAGTTCCGATCGCCATCACCAAAGAAGGGAAGTGGCTCGCTCCGGCGCCATCGGCGCAACTACTTCCGCCCTCCGTCCACCAACGAATGGCCGCGAACGGTCCCGCCACCGGAGACGTCGCGCTGATCGGCGATCCTTCACATCGCGGGCTGATATCACTCGAAAACGACTCGCAATCCTTCGTGGCGGAAAAACTCGACGTCGTCTTTCCGGCGCTTCACGGGACCTACGGCGAAGACGGCACACTTCAAGGGTTACTTGAAATGGCGGACGTGCCTTACGTCGGCTGTGGCGTGCTTGCTTCGTCTTGCGGCATGGACAAGGTGGCGATGAAGTCGCTCTTTGTTCAAGCGGGATTGCCGATCTGCAAGCACCTCTGGTTCCTGCGATCGCAGTGGCGCAACGATCCAGCTAAAGTTTTACGTAAGGTCGCGGCCGACATTGGATTCCCGTGTTTTGTGAAACCGGCAAACCTCGGATCGTCTGTTGGTGTTTCGCGTGCGACTGACAAGAAGTCGTTGAGTGAGGCGATCGATCTCGCCGCGCAATACGATCGGAAGATCATCGTCGAGGAAGAGTTGATTGCGCGCGAGATCGAGTGTGCTGTTTTGGGTAATGACGAACCGAAGGCGAGTTTGCCGGGTGAGTATGTTGTTTACGACGAAGCCGCGAGGTTTCTCGACTACACGGAGAAATACACGAACACGGGTCGCGTGAGTTTTGTCGTGCCGGCGCCGTTGTCGAAGTCGATGACGACGAGGATCCAGCGAATGGCGATTCGCGCGTTTCAGTCGATCGATGGGGCCGGGCTCGCGCGCGTCGATTTCTTCCTGACGCGTAACGATGGCGAGCTGGTGATTAATGAGTTGAACACGATGCCGGGGTTAACTGAGGTATCGGGTTATCCAAAGATGTGGGCCGCCTCGGGACTTCCGTTCGGCCGGCTGCTCGAAACTCTCATCGAGCTTGCCTTCGAACGTCACCGTGAAAAGTTACTCACCAAGACCAGCCGTTAGACATTTTCCTTTGTCATTTTCCATTCTCGTTTGTCATGTAGGTCAAACCCTGGCACTCCCTTACTGTTCTAACCCCTTTAAATGACAAACGAAAAATGTGCGATGGA
>Ga0111538_10005990_pt1 | contig 16509 bp, 10 predicted proteins | sample SoiMethybrSBSTD1_FD_79669 | JGI IMG/M metagenome (GOLD analysis project Ga0111538, IMG submission 79669) | Bulk soil microbial communities from a Populus tree surrounding site in Tennessee, USA - Soil MetaG P. TD hybrid SBSTD1 (version 2)... | ecosystem: Environmental > Terrestrial > Soil >...
GCCAGACCCGTCACAGGGCGCTTGGAGGCGCTCCGGCGCCTGGTATTGATGCCCATGCAACGGTTGCCTGGCCACCAATAGGCGGCGAGAGAAGTGGCGCATCGGGGGTTGGCTGTGGGTGAGCAGGCTCTGGGGCCAGCAGCTGACAAAATCGCCAGCCTCATGGGGGCGAGCCAATCGCCGATCGAAAGCCCCTCAGTGTCGCGCCTGTGCCGTGCGGAAGGCGAGAGGAGCACGAGGCGTCCGCGGGATACCGTGTCGGACCGACAAAAAAATCGAGAAAGCGCGCGCGACTGCACGTTGCCCAATTGGGATTGTCGTCGGCGATCACGACCGCGAGTGAACGCTCAGTGCCAGCCGTCCGGGATCCGGCCTTCGAAACAGGTGATGGTGTTGGGTGCGTTCGGCAGCGAGTGCCGCGCGCGCCGCGGCTCCTTGCTGGTTCCTTCTAGAAGCCCTTCCTCCGGGTCCCAGGTCGGCGCTTCACCGGGCGCGAGCACGTGCAGGCCGCTCTGCCAGAACGCGATCACGAAGGTGTGTCCCGCCACGCGACAGCCGAGCGAATCACCGAGCGCGGTCGCAAAGCGCTGGCCGTGCTCGGTGCCGAGCGTTTCGCAGGTCCGAAACCAGAACAGCGCGTCCTTGCCGGCAAGGCGGCTCCCTATTCGCCCGAGCAGCGGCGCGAGCGCGTCGTTCCTCGACAAGCTGCGCTCGCTGAAGCGCTCGGCGCCGATTCTGGCGTCGCCCCACTTGCCGTGGCCCCAGAATTGAATCTCCGCGATCGGCCGCTCGGGGCGAAACTTCGCGATGAAGTTCAGCCCCTCCTGCCAGCTCGAAACGCCGAGGCTCGCGCCGAGAAGGCTCCGGTGGCGGTAGAGCCGCGCGCCCGCCGCCCAAATCGTTCCGAGGCCTCCGGCGGTGCGATCGAAAACCATGAGGCGGAGGCCCGATTCCAAGACGGCGCTCGATCATAGCTCGAAAGCGCTTATCCTGTTCGAAGATGCCCGCCACCCGCACCGTCCCCACCTATTGCCGGATCTGCGAGGCTGCTTGCGGCCTCGTCGCCGAAGTCTCGGGCAACGAGCTCGTGGCGCTGCGCCCGGATCGCGAGCACGTCGTGTCGCGCGGCTTCGTGTGCAAGAAGGGCACGCTGTTCGGCGAGCTCCACACCAGCCCCGATCGGCTCGACCATCCGATGCGCCGAGGTAAAGCCGGCCTCGTTCGCATCGGTTGGGATCAGGCGCTGCGCGAAATTGGGGAAAAGTTGCGAGAAATTCGCGAGAAGCACGGCCCGCACGCGGTCGGCGTCTACATCGGTAATCCGTCGGCGTTCAACTACGGGCTCACCTTGATGGGCATGGGCTTCGTGCGCGCGCTCAAGACCCGCAACTACTTCAATGCCGGCTCGCTCGACTGCAACAACAAGTTCGTGGTGTCGGAACGCATGCTGGGCTCCCCGGCGACGCATCCGGTTCCCGATCTCGATCGCGCCCGCTTCGCGCTCTTGATCGGCACCAATCCGTCGGTCAGCCAGAGCTCGTTCGTCAACGCGCCGCGCATGGTCGAACGGCTGAAGGCGATCGAAGCGCGGGGCGGAAGCGTGGTGATCGTCGATCCGCGGCGTACCGAAACCGCCCGCAGCGTCGGGCGCTGGCTGCCGATCGTCCCGGACACGGACGCGGCGCTACTTTTGGCGCTGCTCCACGTGGTGTTCGACGAGCGCCTGGAGCGCCGCGAGCAGCTCGAACGCTACGCCAGTGGCGCGGAAGCGCTAAGGCAGGCCGTTCTAGCGTTCGATCCCGAGCGTGTCAGCCGCATCACCGGCATCGCTCCGGAGCAGATCCGGAGCCTGGCCCGGGATTTCGCGCGGGCCGACGGCGCGTTCTGCCACCTTTCGACCGGCGTCAATCAGGGCACGTACGGCTCGATCGCCTACGCCGCCAAGATCGCGATCGAGCTTGCCACGGGCAACCTCGATCGCGCGGGCGGCGCGTTGCTCCCGCGCGGCGCGCTCGACCTCGCGGGTCTAGCGGCGCTGACAGGGTGGGATCGCGAGCCGGCCTGGCGCAGCCGGATCGGCGGTTTCGCGCCGGTTCTGCGCGGGCTGCCGACCGCGATTCTCGCGGACGAGATCCTCGAGCCCGGCGCCGGCCAGATCCGCGGGCTGATCGTGATCGCGGGCAATCCGCTGCTCAGCGCGCCCGATGGAGCGCGGCTGAAGAAGGCGCTTTCGTCGCTCGAGCTCTGCGTGAGCGTCGATCTGTTCGCCAACGATACGGCCGCGCATGCCACGCATCTCCTGCCCTGCACCGACTGGCTCGAGCGCGAGGACTTTCCACTCGCGCAGGTACAGCTCCAGCCCGTCCCTTACGTGCAATGGGCCGATCCGGTGGTGGCCCCGCGGGGGGAGCGCCGTCCCGAGTGGCGTATCCTGGCCGATCTCGCGCGCGCTGCCGGCGTCCCGCTTTTCGGTAACCGCGCCGCGGACCTGGCCACGCGTGCGATCCTGCGCACGGCGGGCGCTCCAGGGCTCGTGCTGCCGCTCCTTTTGCGAACGCTCGGCGCGGCGCCGCTGCGCAAGCTGCGCGCGCACCCGCACGGTCTCTTGGTCGATCGCGAGCAGCCCGGGGATTTCCTGCGCCGCCGCATTCCGACGCCGAGCGGCAAAGTCGAACTCTACCCCGCCGACGTCTACGCGCCGCTGGCCGCGCTGCGGGCCACGCTCGAGCCGTCCCCGAAGGCCTCGGGGCGCACGCTGCGCCTGTTCACCAAGCGTGAACGGCTGGGCCACAACTCCTGGATGCACGGCAATCGCGCGCTGACGCTCGGCGAGCAGCGCGCCTACTTCTCTCCGAGCGACGCCGCGCGTCTTGGCTTGTGTTCAGGCCAGCGCGTCCGCCTGTCGAGCGACTCGGGGTGGATCGAGTTGCCGGTCGAGGTGAGCGCCGACGTCGTTGCCGGAGCCGTGGCCGTCACGCACGGTTACGGGCACGACGAGCAGAGTGGCTGGGCGGACGCGCTGCGGCGCGGCGGGCAAAACGTCAATCTGCTCGCCGCGTCCGGGCCGAACGCGGTCGATCCGCTCACCGGAATGTGTCGCTTCGTCGGGCTTGAAGTCAGGGTCGAAGCGCTGCCCGCTCGAGCCAGTGCTTCCCCGGGCTGACGTCGGCGCCGTAGCGCGCGAGGCCCGGGAACACGACGCATTCCAGCGTCTCGCGAACGACGCGGAGCCGTTCGCGGCGCTCGAGTTGGCCGAGGCCCGCGAGCTCGGCTTGCACGGGATCGACCGGCGTTTCGTCGAAGAGCTCGCTGCTCAGAGTCGCCTGCAACATCGCGGGCAAATGCGCGCTGACGGCGTCCATCGCGCGCTGCGACGACACCTCGGTCAGGTAAGCCCACCCGAGCCGGCTGTGGCGAACCTCGTCGCGCAGGATCGAGTGCATCGTGCGTTTTGCCAGCGAGTCCGTCGCGCACTCCAAAAGCGCGCCGAGCAAGGCCGTGCTCAGGGTCTCGGTCACGCACGAAAGCGCCACGATTTCGTAGTGCAGCGCGTCCTTCCGATCGAGACCCCGCGGCGCAACGCGCCGGAGCGGTTGGGGCGTTGCGTCGGCGGCAGCCCTGCCGAAATGCTCGGTCAGTCGTGCGCACGAATCCGCATGGCGTAGCTCGTCGTCGGCCGCCATTTCGGCCTGCTCGCTGACCCTCGCCGAAGCGCCCAACGTCCGCAGCTCGCCCGCCATCCAGGCGAAGCGCTGCGCCGCCTCGAGCTCGAAGCGGCGTCGCTCGGCCCAGATCCGCGCCGCGCGCCGGCGCGCTTGCTCCGATACGGCCAACGTGTTCACGGTATCGGGCAGCATCCTCGACCGTGGTCCCCGGACACGCAGAAGCCGTGGCAGCAAGGTCGTTCGTTGGTGCAACCGTCGCCTGCCCAGCAACAAGGACAGCCGCAGGGATCGGAAGGATTGGCCGGCGTACTGCACATCAGACCGGCGTCGAAAGCGGTGTCGGGTGCTGCGGCGTCGAGCGGGCCCGTGTCGCTGCGCGCGGCGTCGCTGTCGCCCCCTTGACCGGAACTGCCGCCGCTCGATCCGCTGCCTCCCGCTCCGGTGCCGCCGCTCCCCGCGCCGGCGCTCCCTGCGTGCGAAGTGCCGCCCGACCCACCCGCGGCACCGGTGGCACCGCCGCCAGCGCTTCCCCCGCTGCCGCCGGCGCTTCCACCGCTGCCGTTCGTGCTCCCGCCCGTTCCGATCGGGTTTGCCGTGTCCGCGGGGTCGCCTTCTTCGCTGCAGGCGCCACTCCAAGCCGCGCCACCCAGAACCAACACGTGAAACAGTCGCTCGATGCGCATGAGACGATCGTACGGTGGGCGGTAAGAAAGAGAACATTTATTATTTTTACTCAATTGAAAATGTGGTCATGACAATCCGCGCAGCGCTGCTCGACGGATCTTGGCGGCGCGGGTCGATCCTGTTCGCGGGATTTGCCGCTGCCAAGGTCGTGGTCGTAGCGCTGCGCGTGGCCGACGGTGGCGGGCGGTCGCTCGCGACGGCGTGGTCGGTACCGGCGCTGCTCTATCAGGATTTCGCTCTCGTGCTCGGCGTGTTTGCGCTCGACTACGGCGCTGCGCGGCTCTTGGCCGACAAGCCGCGCCCGCGCCGGATTGCGGCAGGTGTCGCCTGGACCTTGGTGTGTGCGCTCGTCGCGTATTCGGCGCTCAACGTTCCCGTGGCCCGAGTGTTTTCGACGCCGCTCACGGTGGCGATGCTGGGCGCGACCGGCAGCGCGCTCAGCGACTCGATCTTGAGCTACGTCACTCCGGCGAACCTGGCCGCAGTGCTGGCGGTGGTCATGGCTGCGGCGGGCGCTGCTCGCCTGCGGCAGCCGCCGAGAGCCGCGCTGCGGGCGTTCATCGCGATCGGCTGTGTCTGCATCCTGGCCGGTCCGGTTGCCGCGGCTCGGGTCGAGACCTTGGGCCTCCACCGCAACGCGGCGCTGGTGCTGGCAACGACCTGGTTTGCGCGCGCGCATTCACCCTCGGCTACGGCAGCATCAAAACCACTGCCCGAAGAGGGCAACGCACTCGATCTCTCCCATCTCGCCGGTTCGGCTCGCGGCCGGAACGTGGTCTGGGTGATCCTGGAGTCGACGGCCGCCGAGTACCTCGGAGTCTACGGGAAGAGCCCGGATCCGGTGCCCCGCCTCACGCGGCTTTCGGAAAACTCGCTCGTCTTCGACGCCGCGTACTCTGCGACTCCGGAGAGCATCAAAGGCTTGTTTTCGATGCTGTGCGCGACGCATCCGGCTGCCGAGACGACGGCCGCCGACTACGTGGCGAGCAGCGTGCCGTGCCCCTCGATCGCCGAGCTCTTGAAAAACGCGGGTTACCGGACGGCGTTGTTCCACTCCGGACGTTTTCGTTACCTCGGGATGCAAGGCATCGTCGACGGGCGCGGTTTCGACGGCGCGTACGACGCCGCGACCATCGGTGGGCGTTACGCCGCGAGTTTCGGCACCGACGACGCCAGCACCGTGCGCCGTTTGCTCGAGTTCGTGGACGCGCTGCCGCAGGATGCGCGCTTCTTCGCGGTCTACTCGCCGATTGCCGGACATCATCCGTACAAATCGCCCGGCGCTGGCCCGCGACCGTTCGCCGAAACCACCGAGTTCGATCGGTATCTGAACGATCTTTACGCGGGCGACGCGGCGCTGGGCGAGCTCATCGACGGCTTGAAACGCCGGGGACTCGCCGAGCGCACCGTGTTCATCGTGGTTGGAGACCACGGTGAAGCCTTTCAGCAGCACGAGGGGAACTTCGCTCACACGCTGTTTCTCTACGAGGAAAATGTGCGAGTGCCGCTGGTCATCGCCGCCCCGGGTCTGATCGTCGGCAAGCTTCGCGTTCCGCAGATCGCCAGCTTGACCGATCTCGCGCCCACCACGCTCGCGCTGCTCGGACTGCCGCTAGACCCGCGGCATCAGGGCCGGTCGCTGCTCGCGCCGAGCGCGGGCTCCGCGCGTTTCTACACCGACGCCGGACCGCTCAAGCTCGGTCTCCGCCACGGGAACTTCAAGTTCATTCACGAGACGGAGCACGACCGTTCGCGCCTGTTCGAGCTTTCGACCGATCCGCGCGAGCTGAGCGACGTTTCGCAATCCCATCCCGAGCGCGCGGCGCTCTACCGCCGCTATCTCTTGGACTCGTCCGCGGCCCAGCGGGCACTCGTTCGCGAGTACCCGCGCCGGTAACCGTCGCTCCGGGTTGCCGGTAACTCGGGATCGAGTTCCCGATGGAACTCGGGCGAACTGGCCGAGATTTCGGCGATCTCGAGCCTGGCGCGCTCGTTGCTTGGAAGTGGGGGGTGAGGTGGTTCGAATGAAGTCGACGCGGGTCCTTGGTCTTGGAGCTTGTTTGCTCTCGATGTTCGGCGCTCGCCTTGCGCAAGCGAGTGAGCCAGTGGGGGTCTGGGTCAAAGTGCAGGCCGTTCAGTACGAGCCAAACGCTGCCGCACCGACGCGGATTCGGATCACCGGCGCGGCGATGCTCTACGACGGGAACAACACCAATCTCTACGTCGGTTACACCGCACCGGCCCGCGGCGCGCTGTACTACGAGTGCCCTGCTGATCAGCTTGCGACCTGCATCGACGAGTGGAAAGACATCGTGGCAAACATTTCCGAGGCTCCGGAGGTGTGCGTCGGCATCGGCCATCAAAGCAAGCCAACGGGGCGACTACGGCCGCTCGGCGACGTGTCCGCTCCCGCCGACGTCTATCCGATTCAGCTCGGCGTGGTTCATGGGTTTTCACCGTGCCAGGTGTTGAGGGATTTCCTCTCGGGAGACGCGGGGGTCGGCGCTGGTGGAACCGGCGCGGGAGGCGATGCGGGTGCTGGCGGTGCGGGCGGAACCGCGAGCGCGGGCACCGGTGGAGCGAGTGGAACCGGCGGTGGCGCGGGCGTCGGTGCGGGAGGCAGCCCGCCGGGGAGCGGCGGAAGCGGAAGCAGCAGCGGCGGCGCCGGCGGCAAGGGCTCGGTCGCCGATGCGAGCACCGGCACCGGCGGCGCGCCGGTTGCCGCAGCGCCACGCGAGACAGAAAGCTCGGGAGGATGCAGCGTCGGCACGATCAGGAGTGGCGCGGCCTCCGGCATCGGTCTCGTGCTGATGACGCTTTTGAGACTGCGCCGGCGGCGGAGCTGAGAAATGGCGATGCCCGCCGCGGTGGCGTGGGCACCGGTCCAGCGCCGTTCGAGGCTGCTCCGGCACTCCAGCGCCGACGCCTGGTTGATCGCGGCCAGCTTGCTCCACGCGGGGCTTTTGGCCGTCGCGCTGCTTTGGCTGCCGCGCTTCGGTTGGGGCGGCCTGGTCGCCGGCACGCTGATGCTGGCCGTCGCGCTGTGCTGGAGCTCGAACACGGTGGCGCACAACCATCTGCACAATCCGCTGTTTCGATCGCGCCGGCATAACCGGTTCTTCTCGCTGTTCCTGAGCGTTTCATCGGGCATTCCGCAGAGCGTGTGGCGCGCGCGCCACCTGTGGCACCACGCCGGCGAGCCGGCGCTACGCAAGCCGCGGCTTTCGCGAGCGGCGCTGCCCGAGATCCTCACGATCACGGCGCTCTGGTTGTCGCTGTTCTGGTTCGTGCCCGTTGCGTTCCTGTGCTGTTATTTGCCGGGGCTGCTGCTCGGTCTTGGTCTCTGCAGGTTGCAGGGCGACATGGAACACGCGCTGGATGAACGGGCTCTGCGGGGCATGAGCCACTACGGAGCCCTTTACAACAAGCTCTGTTTCAATGACGGCTACCACGCAGAGCACCACGCATGCCCCGCGGAACACTGGACGCGTCTGCCCGCTCGGCGGGGCGAGATCGCAGCGCCGACCAGCGACACGCCGCCGCTGTTTCGTTGGGCCGAGCTGTTGCGGGTATCGGCGCTGTGCGCACTCGAACGCATCGCGCTAGAAAGCTCCCTGATCCAGCGCTTCGTGCTGCGAAGCCATGCGCGTGCGCTCGGCGAGCTGCTCGCGGGGCTCGGCTTCGAGCCGCGCCGGGTCGCAATCGTCGGTGGCGGCTTGTTCCCGCGCTCGCTGATCGTGCTGCGCCAGCTGTTGCCGGCAACCGCGTTCACCGTGATCGACAGGAGCGCCGACAACGTGGCTCGCGCGCGGGCTCACCTCGCCGCCCGCGGCATCGCGTGCGAAGACGTCGAATTCCGCGTCGAAAGCTTCGACGGCTCGCGCCACATGGAGTTCGATCTGGTCGTGACCCCGCTCGCCTTCGTCGGTTCCGAGCGCGAGCTCGAACGCGTGCTCGAGCGAGCCGCGCTGATCAGCCACGCCTTCGTCTGGCGGCGCCGCGGCGACCGTTCGAAGGTGGTTTCGTGGCTATTGCTCAAGCGCGTCAATCTGACGCTCGGCCATCGCCGGTGACTGCTCTGCACAAGCGCGCGCCGTTTCTACGAAGCTACGCGTTCTTTCCGCACCGGCTGATCAATCGCGGTGCGGCGCGGATCACCGCCGCGCGCGGGCCGGGCTGGCTGGTCGACGCGATGGTCGCGCTCTGGACGCGGCTCGATCGAATCGAGCTCGGCGACTTCGAACAGCGGCGCTTCGAATCGCTCGACGACTTCTTCTTGCGCCGCCTGCGTCCCGGCGCGCGGCCGATCGCCGGAGGTTTCGTGACGCCCGCGGACGGGCGGCTGGTCGCTCTTGGCCGTGCCTCGCTGGCGGCTCCGCTCGTCGTCAAGAAGCAGCGACTCAGCCTGGAGCGGTTGGTGAACGGCCGCAGCCACGGCATCGATCTGCGCGCCTACGAGGGTGGAAGCTTCGCCGTCGTGTTTCTGACGCCGCGCGGCTACCACCACGTGCACATGCCGATCGAGGGCGAGCTCGCCGAGGTGTACTGGATCCCGGGCCGCTATTTCCCGCAGAACGAGGTGGCGCTCGAGCACATCCCGCGCATCTACGAGCGCAACGAGCGCGCGGTGTTGCGCTGTCGAGCCGCCCGAGGTTTCGAATTCTTGGTGATCATGGTCGGAGCCAGCCTGATCGGCGGCATCGAGCTCGCCGGTTTCCGGCGTGCGGAATGGGCCCGCCGGATACCGACGCGGCTCGAGCGAAAGCTGGCCAAGGGCGAGGAGATCGGCCACTTCGCTTTCGGCTCGACGGTGGTGGCGCTGTTGCCGCGCGGGGTTGCACGCCAGGTTGCGCTCGCGAACGAGCTTTCGATGGGTGAGACCTTGTTCGAGCTCGCCTGAACCTCAGCGCTCGATGGCGCGCAGCGTTGGTCCGCCGGTGGCCGCCCGTACGGCGATGACCGTGATCGTATCGGAAGCCGCGGGCGCGAACAGTTCCAGGCCCTCGAGACCGGTGATCGCGACGGGCGTCGCGGCGCTTTCGAGCTTTGCGCGAAAGAAAAGCGCCATTCTGTCGACCGGGCGCTCCACCCACTCGACGAACTCGCCGCGCGCGACGGGCCGCACGGTAGGCCGATCGCTCGTCACCTGGTCGATGGTGAGCGGCTCGGCGTCGAGCGCATTCAGATCGAGCGCACGCAGCGCGTACTCCTGAAACTTCGGTACTGGATGCACGCCGACCCACTCCAGAAAAACCATGCGATTTTGCACGCCGAGCAGGGGAAAGGCCTGCTTTCCGGCCGCGGTTCGGCGCCGCACAGCGCCCGTCGCGCGCTCGATCAGCACCAGGTCCGATAGCGAGGTTCCGTCTCCGGAATAGACGCCGGAAGGATCCTCGGAGAAGTCGCTGACCGCGACGTGGGTCGGTGAAATGTCTGCAAAACGCTGCTGCCCTGACCCGCCGAGGACGACTTGCGCAGGGCCGGCGGCGCGCACCTGAAACACGTCGCTATCGGTGTCGGTCAGCCAACCGGTGAAAACCACGGCGTCCACGGTGGCACGCGGCTCGCCGGCACGAACGAACGCGCCCGTCGCGGTTCGGACCTGCCCGCCGAACGAAACGCGAACCTGACTCCCGACGCCGTCGCCGCTCTGCCAGGCGAGCACGTCGCCCGCCAGCGTGGGTCGCCGCGGTGCTTCGCTCGCCGGAGCCATCTCGACGTCGCTCCCCGTGGCGAGATCGCGCAGCAAAAGCGCGCCGCTCGTCGCCGACACGTATGCCAGCTTGCACGCATCGACCGCGTACGGTGGGTAGCCCTCGAGATCGATGGCCGCGACCGCGATGTTCGTCACGTTGGCGAGGCTGCAGCTCGGGCCGGAATCGGCGGATCCCGCGCTCCCCGAGCTCCCGGCCGCGCCGCCGTTCGCATCGGGGTTCTGTGAGCTGCCGCCGCTTCCCACGCCGCCGGTGTCCGGACTGCTCTCGCTGCCGGCGTCGGTCGCGACGGCGGCGGGGTCGTTGCCGTCAGTGCATGCCAGCGCACCGACCGCGAGCAACAAGAGCGCGTGGCGGCTCATCGCTTTTGATCCTTGGCGCGCGCCCCGGCCTCGCGCACCCCGCCCTGCGCCGCGCGCATGCCGAGGCGCAGCATGCGTTTTTTCAGACCCTGACGCGTGAGCCCGAGCAGCTCGGCCGCCCGCGTGATGTTGCCGCCCGCGCGCTCGAGGGCGCGCCGCACCTGATCGCGCTCGCTACCGGCTGCGGCCGCCACCGGCGCCGGGCGGCGTTTGGGCCCGTCGTGCTTTGCGCCCGTGCGTACTTCGCGCGAGAGGTGGTGTGGCTCGATCCTCCGGAGCTCGAGCGAGGCCAGCCGCTGCATCTGATGTTCGAGCTCGCGCACGTTGCCCGGCCAGCGGTAGCTTTCGAGCACCCCGAGCGTGGCCGCCGTCAGATCGGCGTTCGAGCCCGCGCCCGCGAGAAAATGTCGCGCCAGCAATGCGACGTCGCCGGCTCGTTCGCGCAGCGGCGGTACGTCGATTTCGAGCACGTTCAGCCGATACAGGAGATCCTTGCGAAAGCTCCCGTCGGCCACCGCGCGCGTCAGGTCGCGGTTGGTTGCGGCGATCACCCGCACGTCGAAACGCCGTTCTTCGTCGCTGCCGACCGGTCGATAACTCTGCGTTGCCAGCGCCCGCAGCAGCGTGGCCTGCCGCGGCAGCGGAAGCTCGGCGATTTCGTCGAGAAAGATGCTTCCCCCTTCGGCGCGCGCCAAAAGGCCGGGGCGAGCGCGCTCGGCGCCGGTGAACGCACCGCGCGCGTGCCCGAACAGCTCGGCTTCGAACAGCGAATCGGGTATCGCACCGCAACACACCGCGACGAACGGCTTTCCCGCGCGCGTACCGTGGTCGTGGAGCGCTCGGGCGAACAGCTCCTTGCCCACGCCGGTCTCCCCCGAGATCAGAGCGGGCAGCTGGCTGTCGATGGCAGCGTCGAGCCTGGCCAGCGCGCGTTCAAGCTCCGGGCTTTTGCCGACCAGGCTCGCGAAATCGCGCTGGCGGGGGCGTATTGGAAGCGCGGTCGTCGGCTCGCGAGCGCGTTCTGCGATCGCCTCCGACGGCTGGTTGTTCGCGGCGACGGGTGGCGCGGCCGCTTCCGATGGCAACATGCGGCCGAGCAGCGACGCAACGGTTGCCCATTGGCGTGCGGTTTCGCCGCTCACGCCGTCGAAGCGGGCGGGCGCGAAGCGATGCTCGACGACGACGACAGAACCCTTTCCCGAACTGTCGCGCAGCGCCGCGGTCAGACGCGACCCCGTGCCGGCACGCGTTTCGATCGCGGGCTGGTACAGCGGTACCTCGCGCTCGAGAGCCGTTGCGCAGACGTCGGCAGGCAAGCGCTCGGCCGCGTCGGAGAACGGAAGCCCGTCGAGATCGACGCCCCAGGCCGCTTTCACCGCTCCCGCCGGCGAAACGAACGCGACGAATGCGCGCTCGGCGTTGGTTTCGCGGAGCACGATCCGCGCGAGCTCGAGCGCGATCTGGTCGGCCCGTTCGCCCGCGGCGAGCCGTTCGATCAACCCCCACAGTTCGCCCGCGCCGCGCACCGGCTCATCGTAGCGCGTTGTCGCTTCGGCTTCGGGCGGCGCCGGGCCAAAGGTCGTTTTTTTGCCGCGAGCGGCCGCCAGCACCTCGAGTGCCTCGGTTTCGGGCTCCGGGAGCCCGGCCGCTCGCGCGCGGCGGACGGCTCCGATCGCCCGCCGCGCCGCGCCGCGGCGATCGGCCGGCAAGCTCATCAGATGCGCCCGCGCTTCGGCGATCAGCGCGCGTGCATCGATCAGCGCATCGGTTTGCCGGAGCTCGCTCGGGAGCTCGCCGAGCGCCGTGTGCGCAGCGGGAGCGTCGCCGTCGAGCAGTGCCACGCGCGCCCGCAGGATCGAGAGGTCGGCGCGCACCGCGGCCGGCAGCACATCGGCCAGATGCTCGGCCTCCGCGATCCAGCGCTCCGCGCTGCGTGCGTCTTCGCTGCCGAGCGCGGCGTCCGCGAGCGCCGCGAGGCACCAGCCGGCGCCCGCGCGCTGGCCCAGCGAACGCGTGAGCGCGAGCGCTTCGCCCAGCGCCGCGTTCGCGTCGGAGCAGCATCTCAGCTTGGTCAGTGCCAGCCCGAGGTTCAAAAGGCACGCCCAAACCCCCGCGCGGTCGCCGAGGGCGCGCTTCGCGGCGAGCGATTGCTCGAAGGCGGCGCGCGCCTCCTCGACGCGGCCGCGGTAGAGCAACACGACTCCGCGATTGTGGTGGAGCCGGGCGACTTCTTCGGCATCGGCGATCGCGCCCGAAGCCAGGGTGCGGTTCGCCTCGTTGAGCTCGCGCTCAGCGCTGGCCCAGTCCGCTCGGTAGAGCGCGATCGCCCCGCACGTCGAGTGCGAAAGCCCGATCGCGGCCAGATCGGCTCGGGCGCGAGCCGTGTCGAGGGCCTGTTCGGCGAGGCGCTCTGCTTCGTCGAAGCGACCGGCTCGAGCGCCTTGTTCGGCGAGGCGGCGCAGCGCGAGCACCTTCAGCGCCGGTTCGCGTTCGGCCGCCTCTTCGAGCCAGGCGACCACCTCGGGATGCATTCCCGCGCTGCCGCCGCCGCGCGTCAGCCGATCGAGCGCGGCGAGCGCGGCGGCACTGCGTTCCCTGGGATCGGCGGCGAGCGCGAGCAACGCTTCGATCTGAGTGCCGCGCAGGCCTTCGATATCGGCGCGTTCGCTGGCGCGCCGCAACAGCTCGCTGCGGCGTGAGGGCGGATGAGGCGCGAAGGCGGCCGCGAGCAAAATTCGCGCGGGTGGTGCGGGCTGCTCGAGCAGAGCCGCCGCGATCCGATCGATGACCTCGAAGTCGGCCAGCGCGTCGGCGAGCGCGGGCGCCAGCATCGGCTCCGCGAGCGCATAGCTGGTCTGCGACGAGCCGCCGCGCCGGGTCAAAAGGCCGGCACTCGACAGCTCGGCCAGCGCGCGTTCCGCGTCCGTACCCGCGAGCGCGAGGCACAGGTCCTCCGGCGTGACGCTTGCGACGACGGCGAACAACGCGAGCAGGAGCCGCGCCGGCTCGCTCAGCGCCCGCGCTCGCGACAAGGCGCTTTCCCGCGTCAAGGATCCCTGGCCGAGCGCCGCCACGATCCACATCGGATTGCCTTCACACGCCCGCACGAGCTCGGCCGTGCGCTCGTCATCATCGACACCGAGCTCGCGGCAAAGCGACGAAAGCTCCGCGCCGCCCAGTGCACCGAGCTCGAGCGCTTCCGCCGCTTCGGGAGCTCGGCGCTGCGCGGCAATTACGTCGAGCTCCTGTCCGGGCCGGCAGCGATAAGCGTCGAGCGCGGCGCGGAGCTCTTCCGGCGCCTTTTCGAGATCGTCGAGCGCGAGCAGGAGCGGTGCCGCGCCGAGTGAACCGAACGGGAACGCCGCGCGCGTGCCGCGAAAATACGCGATCAGTCGCAACACGAGCTCGGAGTCATCGAGCGGAAAGCGCAGCAGCCGGGCCGCTCTCCCCGAAAGCAAAGCCTCGGTGACGAGCTCGCGCAGCAGCACGCTTTTGCCCATGCCCGGCGCGCCGCACACGTAGCGAACGCCTGCCCGTGCAGCGAGCAACACGGACAGTTCGCGGCGCCGCAAGGTGGAAGCGCCTTCGATTTCCGCTCCGGGTCGCTCTTGCGCCGTGGCGTAGCCGGCGTTGTTTTCGATCGTGCCGAGCGCGGCCAGGAGCGCGCGCGCATCGCCCGGGCGATCGGCCGGATGCGCCGACAGCAATCGCTCGACCAGCTCGGCGAGCGCCGGCAACAGCCAGGGCGCGTGCCTCTGCAGCCGGGCCCGTTCGCGCTCGGGGACCGAGCCCACGCACAGCGTCCAGGCCAGCCCGCCGAGCGCATAGAGGTCGCTGCTCGGCGTCGGTCGCGCTCCTGCCAGGAGCTCGGGTGCCGCGTAGGCGAAAGTCAGGGCGCGGCCGCCTTCGTCGGCATGCCGGTTGGCGCGAGAAACCGCCGCGCCCAGATCGAGCAGCATCGGGCGTCCGTCTTCACGAACGCGGACGTGCGCTGGCTTCACGTCGCCGTGAACGAAGCCGGCGTCGTGAAGTGCGGCGAGCGACCGCGCCACGCCGCGCAGCAGGCGCGACAGCTGCTCCGAGCGTTCGGCTGGCGCAAAGCCGGCAAACCAGTCCTTTGCCGCCGGCCCGTCGACGAAGTCTTCCACCAGAAACGGCGCTCCGGTCGCGCGATCGCGGCTGAAGTCATGGGCGCGGACGAGCCCGGGCGCGCGCAGCCGCGCCAGCAAAGCGAATTCTCCTGCCAGGAGATCGGCGCTGAAGGCACCCGGTATCCACACCTTCGCGACCAATGCGAGCGACGGAGCCTCGCGGTCGGCGACGCGCAGCACGAAGCCCTGCGCGCCGTGGCCGAGCAGCTCCCCCGACGCATAGCGCGGGTGATCGAGCGTCCGAGTTACCGCCATCGTTTCGGTGCCAGACTCCAATGGGAGCTAGCAGGACTCGAGCCACCCGCAAAAATCCCGCAAATAGCCCGAATTCTTCGATCGCCGCGAGCTCGGTTACCGGTAACTCGAAGCGGCGGTTGTCGGGAGTCGAGTCACTCCGCGTCCAGGCGCGCCAGCGACTCGGCGACGCTCGGCGTGCCGCCCGCCTCGATGTCCTTCCTGCGCAGCGCATGGAAGCGAGACAAGACCCGATTCGCCTGCGAGAGCTCGGCGATGCGCGTCGCATACTCCTCGAGCCGGTGTCCAGGAAGCGCCCACAGCGCCACGTCGTCGCGCAGCACGTCCAGATACGCGCGCGCGCCGCAGCAGCCGAGGCTCAAGGCCGCGCGTCCCGTGCGAAACACCTGAGGAACGATCGCGCACGCGGGCCTGCCCAGCGCAGGCGGTGCGCCCTGGTCGAGCTGCTGCGCAGCTTCGGTCATGATCAACCCCTGCTGGGAGTTCGCGAAGATCAAAACCACGTCCGGACGGTGCCGTGCGGCGGCCAGCGGCAGGTAGCTCACGATTTCGATCTGCCGATCCATGCGGGGGATCTGTGGAATGTCGTCGGGTCGCACGTAGCCGAGCTCGGCGAAAGTGGCGAGCGCGGTCGCGCGTTCGCTTTCGTGGGCCGCGCTCGAAGCGGCCATGCCATGGGTAAAAGTCCCGATCGCACAGTTTTCGTGATCGCGCGCGGTCGTCGAGAAACCGCCTTTGAACGCGCGTTCCCAGAACGCGCAGCCCGCGGGTACACGGTCGTTGAAATCGGGAAGCTCGGCGGCCGCTTCGGCGCCGAAGCACACCGCGATCGGCGGACCTTTGAGGTCGAGCGCGCGGGCGAGCGTGTCCGCGATCTGAGCGTTGCCGTTGGAGATATCCATGATTCTCTATGCCACCTCGCGGGGAGACTTAGCAGCTCCGCCGCCGAGCGTGGTGCGATCGGCGCGCGCATGCTCAAAAACGTGAAAAACAGTCAAAACGAGGGTGCCGCGCGCCAATTCCGCCTGTAGTTTCGCGTTGCTGTGGCACCGTCTTGGGTCAATATGTAGACTCCGCGGCTCGATGGCAGAAAAGGCGATGAACGGCAAGGTAGGCGCGGTCAGCGGCACGCTCGGCGACTGGGTGCGAAGGGCGGGCGATCCCGAGTGGCACGAGCTCTTGCGGGGTCAGTTCGCGATCATTCCGAAAGCGCTGCGTTCCGCGTTGCCCTGGGTGATCAAGGCGCGCAACGAGCGCGACGAATCGCTGCTCAAGATCATTCTCGAGCATTCGAAAGAAGCTCCGGATCAGCTCGCGTGGGAGATGGACGACGTCCGGCTCACCTGGCGCGAGGTCGACACGCTCACTTCCCAGGCGGCGCACGTGTTGTCCGGTCTGGGCGTGCGCAAGGGCGACGTCGTCGCGCTGCTCGGCACGAACTCGCCGTTTTATCTGATGGCGCTGTTCGCGATCACCCGCGTCGGCGCCACGGCCGCGCTGATCAACAGCCACCTCGAGGGCGCTCCGCTCGCGCACGCGCTGCGTGTTTCGACCGCGCGCGTCTTGCTGGTCGAGCAGCGCTTCACGAGTCTCGTGAACGCGATCGCCGAGACCAAGCAGCAATTTTCGCACGTGCTCTCCTACAACAAGGGCGAGCTCGAGCAGCGGATGGCGCGGA
>Ga0111538_10005991_pt1 | contig 16507 bp, 13 predicted proteins | sample SoiMethybrSBSTD1_FD_79669 | JGI IMG/M metagenome (GOLD analysis project Ga0111538, IMG submission 79669) | Bulk soil microbial communities from a Populus tree surrounding site in Tennessee, USA - Soil MetaG P. TD hybrid SBSTD1 (version 2)... | ecosystem: Environmental > Terrestrial > Soil >...
CATCTGAAAGGCAATTTGGACGTGGAGCTTGTCGCTAATTTTTTCAATGCCCATGATGCAGGATTATATCTCGAGCAATATTCGGTCGATATAATTTTGCTGGACATCCAAATGCCTGAAATCACCGGCCTTGATTTCTTGCGTTCTCTGCCCGTAAAACCAGTCAGTATTATTACCACTGCTTATAGAGATTATGCACTTGAAGGGTTTGAACTTGGGGTTATTGACTACCTGCTAAAGCCGATTACCCTCGAACGTTTTCAAACAGCAATGAAACGCGCTGTGGATTTTTTACAACTGGTCAAAGCCGGATCGTCGATTGATTTCGAAGAACGACAGGACACTTTCGAGATATTGATTAAGGACGGCACAAAAAAAATATTGTTGGATTACAGAAAAGTCATTTTCGCGCAAGGGTTAAAAGACTACACTATATTACACACCACAGAAAAAAAGTATGTGGTGAAGGGTTCGATCAAGGCGTTTGAAGAATACCTTCCGGCCGATTACTTTGTAAGAGTACACAAGTCCTTCATTGTTGCCAGGTCGAAAATAAAAATTGTCCACAAGAATAAAATTGATTTAGATCCCATCTTCATTCCCGTGGGAAGAATTTTTAAAAGCCGAATTGACGCAATACTTAACGGCGCTTAGGAATGATACACGTTAGTACGCCTTAGACACTCTCCTGATCTTTCCATCTGCTTTTGTGATCACGTACAATTCTTTTGTAAAACGATCATAGTTTACCCGTTGGTGTAGCCGCTTCGTGTGACTCATTTCCTTCAACGTGGTTTCTTTTCCATTTTCGACAATCGTCAATTCATAAACGGTTGAATCCGTTAACGCCGGATCGATGTTTAGGTAAAATAATCTCCCATTAACAATATCACTGAAGACATATTTGTTTTTGAGTGGAGTGAGATTTCCTTCATATACATATCCGCCGCTGATAGCGTTGCCTTCCTCATGGTCGTACTGAACAAAGGGTTTCTTAAAACGATCGAGGTCGCTCTTACTCAGTTTATAAACCGTTTTCATGTCTTTTGTTGTCGTGATTCCGAAATTCCCTTCCCTGCTAGGCCAGCCGTAATCGCCACCTTTTTCGATGATGTTAAGCTCTTCGATATTGGCTTCGCCGATGTCAGTTACCATGAACCGGTTATTATTGGACGGATCCCAGGTCAGTCGATGGGGGTTCCTGAATCCATAGGCATAAATTTCTTTGACCGTAAGAGGGTCCGTTTCGTTCACAAAGGGATTGTCTGAAGGAATTCCGTATTGACCATTTTTGCTATTGTTTCCCGCAGGGTCTATACGCATAACCGTTCCCAAAAAGGATCTTAAATGATGACAAAGTTCCGGATGTTTGATATTATTTGCGCCACCGTCACCGTAGCCAAAATAAAGGAGACCAAACTCTGGATCGGTTTTCTTAAGGTCAGGAATAAATCCAATATCCTGGCAGCCATGCGCAAATGTCGGAGCGTGCAGACGTAGTAGTTCGCGATGCGCTCCACTGAATACAGTACTCCCCACGTCGTCCATCTTCCATTCCGAAATGATCCATTGGACTTCAGACTTGATCGAGTCCGAGATCACGTAATCGGCTTTTTGACCTTTGAAAGTTTCCGCGTACGTGACGTATATCAATCCATTGTTTAGGAAGTCGGGGTGAAAGTCGAAACTTCCTACCCCTGTTGCTATGCCCGGTCCACTTTGAAAATCCTTGATATATTTTCGGACATCTAGAAATATGTCGGCTTTACCCTTGCTGACCTTGTAAATGACGCCATTCTGATCGCTGACGAAGAGGGTACCATCGCCGGAAGGATGGGCCCGTAAGGTTACGATGCCGAGATCAGGTGAAGTGTCTTTTATACGGGGAATCTGTACGACTTCCTGCAACTCTATTTTTAACCCGGACTTTTTTATTGGTGCAACCAACCTTCCCGTTAGGCCAACATTGGAAGAGTCACTCTGAATGGACGTCGCTTCGATATGAAGCAATTCCGATTCATAGTGAATATACGAGAGGATGGAGCTGATCTCCTTTTCTTTCATCCACTCAAAGGCCGGCATCAATTGTTTGTAACGCGTGAGCTGGCTTACAGCTCTTTCTTGATTTGAGGCAATTACCTTGGACGGATTTTGAATAAAATGCGCTAAGGCATCTTTTGAGAGAACTGAGGTGATTCCACCCAGCGGTGGTCCGAATCCATCCGCTTCGAGACTGTGACAAGAGCTGCAATATTTTGTGAAAAGTATTTTTCCGTTTGCCAGGGTTGCGTCATCGCTGGGGTAATTTGTTTTACGGAAGGTGAAGTAAATCACTGCGCCTGCGCTGACGAGAATCAAGAAATAGAGGAAATATCGTACCATGTGGGAAATTAGTTATTCCCGAGCGATTCATCATGTAATTTCTCAACGAGGGCCGGTTATCGCTGGAAGACAGGTTGCCGATAACAATTATCGGTAACCGGCGTGTTTTATTTCGGAGGATTGTTTTAATTCGAATGGACTTGATACCATCCTATGGAGGTGCTTGCTGGTGAAATGAATTGTGATAGGCGTAGGTATACAGCAGTTAGCGGTAAGCGTAGCAGGCTACAAAAATAAATTGAAGGAAAATGAAAAAATAGACTTTAATAATTTTAGCAATTGCGACATCATTCTATTTTCGTTTCGCATCTAATAAAATCACAAGAAAACAATCTAATGACCAAACAAAAATGGAAAAAGTAACAGGCATTGGGGGCATTTTTTTCAAATGCAAAGACCCTAAAAAAATGAAAGAGTGGTATAAAACTCATCTTGGTTTAAACACTAACGAGTACGGTGCAACTTTTGAGTGGAGAGAAGAATCCGACTCAACTAAAAAAGGTTCTACCCAATGGAGTCCATTTGCCGAGACAACAAAATATTTTGAACCTTCTTCGAAAGACTTTATGATCAACTACAGGGTCGCTGATTTGGAAACACTAGTTGAAGAACTAAAAAAAGACGGTGTAACAATTGTTGACAAAATAGAAACCTATGATTACGGAAAGTTTGTTCATATTATTGACATGGAAGGAAACAAAATTCAACTATGGGAACCTAAGCACTAGGAATCTGAAAAATTAGGTAAACAAACTCGAACAACTAAACACTAAATAAACACCCTAAAATATTTTTAAAGATGAAAGTAGCAGTGATTGGAGAAGGTTCAGGCGCAGCAATGGAAACAATTATGTCAGTTTATCCAAGACATAAAATTGTTGTGGACAAATTTATCGAAAGAGGCGATGTCATTGGAATTGGACCATTTACCGGGGGTGGAAATATGGCAATTTTTAAAACCCGTGCAGCCGCCGAACAATTTGTAGCCGAGGACCCTTTTATACTGGAAGGACTTATCAAATCATTTGCCATTCGTGAATGGAACGATAACTTAATTCCTGAATAGTAAACTTGACTTTTGCCTAAAACACTTTAATGTAGGAAGACTACCCATGGATTCAGAAATAATCTTATTAATTGTATCTGGCGTACTTCTTGTTGTTGGTGCAATACTTTGGAGCAAAGGCAATCACCTGCTGGCCAATGGAAAAAAAGCAAATGCGATAATCTTTAAGAACAACTACAGCGGAAGTGGATCCAGCGGTGGCGTGTATTACCCCGTTGTTAGATTCTTAACGGACAAGCAAGAGTGGATTACACAAGAGCTTAACATCGGATATTCCCCACCAAAACCTGAAGGAACAAAACTGGAAGTTCTCTACGACCCTGACGACCCTACAAATGTTGAGATTAATTCATCAGCGCAGCTTGAGTTTCTACCGAGATTATTCGTCGTGCTTGGTATCGCGGGACTAATATTTGGCACCCTGGAAGCGTTCGATATCATCCAACTAATTTCTGATTAGTTCCGTTGTCAGGAATAAAATGTCTTATTAAAATTAGAACTAAAGGAGGACTGACTCCATCCCATTCATGACAAATTAATTTAAGACCGATGCGAAAAATGTTTTTATTTCTATTCTGGATAGCGGGATCAAATCTTGCTAACGGGCAAAGCCTTGCTATTGCAAACAACAACCTTCTTACCGCGCAGCTGGATAGCATTTATACAAAAGATCAGCAGTACCGCCAGATGATTAACGACGTCGAGACGAAGCATGGATATGAGTCAAAGGAGATGAACGACCTGTGGAAAACGATCAATGAAAACGATTCTACCAATTTGATTCAGGTCACAAATATTTTAGAAACATATGGTTGGCTAGGCGCAGATGCCGTGGGTGAGCAAGGCAGCGCTACCATATTTCTTGTGATTCAGCACGCCGATCTAAAAACACAGGAAAAATATTTACCAATGATGCGGCAAGCTGTAAAAAGTGGAAAAGCCAGAGGCAGTGACCTTGCATTATTAGAAGACAGGGTGGCTATGCGACAAGGCAAAAAGCAGATCTATGGTTCTCAAATTAGCAGGGACCAACAAACCGGAAAGTATTTTGTTGCCCCCATTGAGGATGAACCCAATGTAAATAAAAGGCGCGCAGCCGTTGGGCTTATGCCGCTAGAAGATTATGCCCGACATTTTAATATCGAATATAAACTCCCGGAGAAATAATTCCTGGCGACGGCCGAGCACTAACTTGAAAGTCCAGGTGGGGCTGAAGTCCTTACTTTATCGTGTTTTAATTACCCGGCTTTAAGGCCGCGGTAATTGTAATTAAACCCGAAGTGGGCTTTAGCCCCAGAGCACACTACGCGATTTGTCTCGCAATTGCTGACCTTTTTCTTAATTCGATCTCATTAGGACTCCGGTGTCAACGCTGCCCTTATTTTTTGTTCGTTCGCAGGTACAGTTCTAAAAACTATATTTGAGCATGAACACGAAATTATTGATGACCGTCAGCGCCCTGGTAATGGGGATCACCGGGATTATCCTCTCTTTCTTGCCGCATGAAGTGTTACAATACTTCAACGCTACGACCACCGTTTCTGATCCTTTAATCTTGCAAATTTTAGGAGCGCTGTATTTTGCTTTTGCCATGGTGAACTGGACAGCAAAGGCGAATCTGATTGGCGGAATTTATGCTAGGCCTATCGCCATCGGGAACCTTACGCATTTTATGGTGGGAAGCCTTGCTTTGATTAAAAATTACTTCAGTCAGCATGACGTGACTATTCTGATGTTTGCGTTCATCTATGTGATCTTGGCAGTTTTATATTCAATTGTGTTTTTCCGACACCCGGTCAAAAGCTGATTATTGCTAAAATATTTAGCGGTCCGCGCAGGACTAAAGTCCTTACACCGCTGTTACCATTACCACGGCCTTAAGCAGTGGTAATGGTAGTTAAACTGTGGGCTTCAGTCCAAGAACGTACCATCCGCTATTTTTCGAAAGTTAGACGGTGCTTGGAAGACAGCTTTGATCCACTCGACAGCCGTAGTTTCTAAACAGAAAGCCCCGCCAAGTCTAACCCTAACAGTTGTTACAAATTGAGATATTCTATTATTTATTACTTTTACCTTTTTATACAACCCCGGACTACATGTTCTTAAGGAAGATTAAAGACAAAGAATCAGGAGTTTTACTCTATGGAATAACACCCCCCAAGGCACAAACGGAAGTTGAAAAATTAAAGGAGATTGCGGATCGAGCACTCAATCGCCTTTGCGCACTCGATATAGATGCCCTTGTAGTTTACGATGTCCAGGACGAATCGGCCAGAACTGCTGAAGAAAGGCCATTTCCCTTTTCAAATTCCCTCGACCCGTTTGAATACTCTAGTCAATATTTACAACGCCTTACGCTTCCGAAAATAATCTATCGCCCTGCGGGAAAATTTACTAAGGAAGAGCTAGCCGATTGGCTTAAGGGTCTGAAGACCCATGGCTTCTATCCCATCTTTGTGGGTTTGCCTACACCCGATTATGTGGTCAAGACAAGTCTGAAAGAAGCTTATGAAATCTGGCGCGCGAACCATGAGGATCATTCCGTGATAGGAGCGGTAATGATTCCAGAACGGCATGCTATCTTAAAAGATGAGGACGTAAGAATTTTAGACAAAGTCGAGTCAGGCGTTTCATATTTTATATCCCAGTGTATTTTTAATGTCGAGTATACTAAAAAAACCCTCGATGATCTCATCGTTACCTGTAAGAAGAGAGACAATGAACTGCCGACCATTATTTTTACTTTGACGATCTGTGGCTCGGCTAAGACCCTTGACTTCATGGAATGGTTGGGCATTCACGTCCCGGACAACTTAAAAGAAGAACTTAAAACATGCGGAAATCCTGTTGGCCGTTCCGTTGATATGGCTGTTGCCATTGCAAAAGACCTAATCGAATACTGTAAGGAAAGAGCTATTCCTTTTGGATTTAATATCGAAAGTGTAGCCATCAGGAAAGAAGAGGTCGAAGCATCGCTTGCCTTGTTGAACACCGTGAACGGACTTTTGAAATCCAACGGTTTCCGACAGGAGAAAAAAATTGTAGACACGCCCGTCGTTGAATCGAGCGCCTTATCGGTAGGGGCACCACGATAGAACACCCTGGCAGGATTCTATAACCGGCACCTTTTTAAAGATGATCGATTCGGAATTTTCATTCTTCGATTGAAAGCTTAAATATCTTAACATGACCATCCTGCGAATAGAACATCGAATTCAGAACTTTGAAGGTTGGAAAAAAGCATTTGATGGTGATCCCATCGACAGAAAAAAATCAGGCGTAAAAAGTTATCGCGTGTGCCGGCCTGCAGACGATCCGAATCTCGTCATTATCGACCTCGAGTTCGACAATGAAAACAATCTACAGCTTGCCCTGGCAGCGTTAAAAAAACTCTGGACCAAGGTGGAGGGTACCGTAATGTTTGATCCTAAAACCCGAATCCTGAATATCGTTGAGAGCAAGGAATACTAAACGATCGTCACTCCTGTTAGATCTTATTCTCTTCTAAGGCTTCAATAAGTGCCTGGATATCCTTTTGATCATTGTAAACATGAGGAGATACCCGGATTATGTCACCTCTTACAGACACAATTACTTTCTTTTTTTGAAGCCACTGCGAAAATTTTTTCTTATCAGCCTTGGCCGGCAATAAAAAGCCAAACAGATGGCTGGCCCGGCATTCATCTTGTTCAACCCAGTACCCCCCGGCCCGGAGATAGGCCAACAAAGGTTGGATCACGTTATTGCAATAATCCTGGACAGAATCGACGCCCCATTTTTCCAATTGTTGTAGTCCACGTTCAACCATTGGCAAGTGAATAAAATTGCTGAATTCACCCATGTTGTACCGGTCTGCACCGGGACCATATCCGTCAACGTACGTGGTTAGCCCCGTAAAATCACGCGCGTTCGATCGCGTCATCCATGAATCTTCCAGCGGCGTGCCGCTGTTGAACGCTTCGCTATAGTACGCGAGCCCGATAGAGTAGGGACCCATCAACCATTTATAGCCCGCACAAACCAAGGCATCGATTTTAAACGCGCTAACATCCATAGGAAGCGCGCCCACGGATTGTGTCCCGTCCGCGATAAAATAGGCATCAACCTCTCTACATCGTTCGCCAATCTTCTTCAGGTCAAACTTTGTTCCATCAGTCCAGTGGATGGTGGATAGAATTATCGCGGAGGTATCTTTTGTGATGGCATTGAGAATTTTTTCATTCCACGCCTCGCCGCGCCCGCTTGCGAGTTGAGGTGCGTCCATTATTTTCAGTTTCTTTTTGTTTTTCCTGCACCATTCGCGCATCGTGTAGTGATCGCTGGGAAAGTCATTGCCAATGACGACGGCATGATCGCCATTGTTTACGGGAATATTGTTGACTGCGGCTTTCAATCCATACGAAGCCGAAGGTACAATGGCGATCTGCTGTGCCGGTGCATGAATAAGTTTGCCGAACTTTTGTTTCACTACTTCGGCCCCCGTGAAAAAATCGTCATCCTGAATGTTGCCCGGATTTAGTTTTCGCCGCATGCCTTCGATACCCGCTTCATAGACAGATTTCATCAGCGGTGACATGTAGGCTGCGTTGAGATAATGAATATCATCAGACAGTTCGAACAAATGTTTTTGTGAGGTCATTCTTTTTCCGGAAGTTTTGAAGTGTAATACTGTTTGTCGATAGTAGCCATATCGTTGCAATACTACTTTGTTAAGATAAAAAATATATTCGTTTGCGCTCCAGTTTAATTCTTCGCCAACCACACTCGCCCGTAGTGAGAGGGGATAGTTAATGTTTTGGTTTGCCCCGGGGCGATATTCAGGAAATTATCTTCGTGGTGTAGTTGCTCAAGATAATCGCCGGCCATTTCGAATGAATAATTGATGCTGTGGTCGTCTCCCGAAAAATTGAGCGCGACCAATACAAATTTATTTTCCAGTTTTCTCTCGAAAAGAAGCAAGCCTTTTGATTGATGGCCATCCCAGTTGTTAAGGAAGAAAAAACTCCCTTCCCGAAATATATCTTCATTCTTGCGCAACGCAATGAGTTTACGGTAGAGCCTGATCGTCGATCGGCCTTCTTCGGTATAAAACTTTTCCCAACGCACCGGCCTTAACGTTCCGATACGAGCCGGTCCACTGTCGGGTACATCATAATTTTCCAGAATCTCCTGCCCCTGCCAGAGCATGGGAATTCCTTTTGCGAGAAGCAGTGCTATGGCATAGGGTTGAAGCTTGAACCAGTTTTCCCTTTTTCCTTCTTTGAAGACATCGCCATACAAGGTGTTCGTACCGAAAAAACAGAGGAACCTGGCATGGTCGTGATTTTCCAGATATTGCAGGGCCGTTTTTGCTAAGGTATCGCTCGTATGGGTTGTCTGCTCGGGATACCCCCATAGTCCGAGGCGTAGTCCAAAGTCATGTAGGCCTCCAAACTGTCCGTTGATCGTACCTCGCGCGGCATTGAGTGTGTCGTTTTGCCATGTACAATTGCTATACGTTTTCTCTACGACCTCAACTGGTGCTTCTAATTGTTCCGCGCATTGAATCAAATGAAATTTATTATCATGAAAGAAGCGCTGCCAGTGATCATTTCCATTCGTCTCTTTTATTTTTTTATAGGTATTGTAAACCAGATTTGAATACCCCAGACCTGTGAAGCCATCATAATAATTCGGTACACAGTCATAACGTATACCGTCTACGTGATAACGTTCAAGCCAGTAATGATTGACCGTAAAATAGAAGTCCCTGGTAAACTTCCGGTTGTAATCGGTACTGGGGCCAAACATATCTTTCGCGAACGGTCCCATGAAAGGGTTTTCATTATAATGAAGTTTTTCATAAACGTATTCGTACGAAAAAAATTCACCTGCATGTCCGTAGATCATGTCGAGCATAACGGCAATGCCATGCGCGTGTGCAGCTTCTACAAATTGTTGTAAATCCTTGCGCTTGCCGAACCGTTCATCCAGTCCAAAAGGACCGATTGTTTCAAATCCCCAATCGATAGACCGGTCGACGTTTGCCACAGGCATTATTTCCAGGCAATTGATCCCCAGATCACGCAAGTAAGGCAGCCGCTGAAGCGCGCCTCGGATGTCTACGGCGAATTCATGCAGCATTATTTCATATGCAATCAGATCCTTCAGCGCAGGTGTTTTCCACGTATCTTCAGAAGCGGCCCAAACATGATCCTGGTATTCCAACGTAAAGGCTGACTGGCGACCAACACCGCTCTCTCTGGCAAAAGGATCAACGATCCAGTCGAGTGCATGATCTAAGAGGGGACTTTCGAGCTCGTAGCGATAGACATACCGCCCTGCCTTTCCCCAGGCGGAAGCAGGAGTAGGGCGATCCGATTCTTGAATCGTTATTTCGCCGCTCCAGAGATCTCCATAGTCAGGATGCGTGGCGTGACCAAGCTGAAAACGAAGTGGCGGAACGTTCTGGAGGAACTGGTCATGCTCGTGAATGACTTTTACAAAAAGTTTGTTGCTGTCATTTGCAGATACCCATGGCAGTAAATATCCAAATCGAACATGATGGGCCGGAAGTTCATGAGGGCCAAGCAGATTTAAAGGTAGCAGGTTCATAACGTTTGCTTTTTTTGGATCCAATAAAATTTATAGAACGTATTGTAGGCGATTGGCCGGCGGTGGCTGGCTTTTTTGAAGTCTGCTATTCATACTCGCCGGCGGAATACCTTCAATTAACCAATTTTGCGTAAGAAAAGCTGCAATTTGAAACCTTATTAAGTGGAATAAATCCTATTTTTGTCTTGTGAAATTCATGAGCGTTCTTTTGGCTTTGTACTTTATGCTGATTTCCGGGATTCCCTGCAGCGATCAGGATACCTGTGTTGATGAAGGAAAGGACGTTGCTGAAACAAGTATTTACCTTGCCGCTCACGCTCCAGGTGAAATTGATTTTTGCTCTCCTTTTTGTATCTGCAATTGTTGTCATACGCAGATCAACCAACCGGGCTACTTTTACTTTCAGGCACAACTTCCCGGATACGCCGATCTTAATTCGATTTTTCAACAGCCTTCCCTCAGGTTTATTACACAGTCGATCTGGCAACCGCCCCGGCTTTCCTAGGTTCGAATCAACTAATTTTTAGGTATCTCTTTCTTGTCCGCAAGCTATTGCGCCTATCGCAAAGCGTAAAAATCGTGCATGGCCATCCGTGCCAGCGATGAGTTATTATAGCGGCCGGGCACAACGCTCTTAGCAACATGTTAGATAAGATCATTCATTATTCTATAAGGAATAAACTTGTCATAGGTTTATTCACGATCGCGCTGATTATTTGGGGTAGTTATTCCCTGATGAACCTGCCGATCGACGCCGTGCCTGACATCACTAACAACCAGGTGCAGGTAATTACAGTAGCACCATCCCAGTCTGCGCTTGATATTGAAAGGCTAGTCACTTTTCCTGTAGAACAAACGATGGCGACTATTCCGGGCATCGAGGAAATGAGAAGTTTTTCTCGGTTTGGACTTTCTGTCGTCACGATTGTCTTTCAGGATAAAGTCGATGTTTATTGGGCCCGCCAACAGGTGAGCGAAAGGTTGACGGTGGCCCTGGAGCAAATTCCGGCGGGAATTGGAAGTCCGGGACTTGCTCCCGTTACCACTGGGCTAGGGGAAATCTACCAGTACATCATCCGGCCGGAAAAAGGTTTTGAGGACAAGTATGACCCCATGGCGTTGCGTACCATTCAGGACTGGATTGTTCGCCGCCAATTGTTAGGTACTGCGGGTGTGGCAGACGTTGCAAGTTTTGGCGGCTACCTCAAACAATATGAAATCGCCATCAACCCGGACAAACTGAGAAGTTACAACCTGGGTATTGACGATGTCTTTACGGCCCTCCAAAAAAATAACCAAAATACTGGCGGAGCGTACATCGACAAAAAACCCACGGCTTATTTTATCAGAAGTGAAGGGTTGATCGGTTCCCTGGAAGACATCGGAAAAATTGTGGTCGCCAATACTAGCGATGGTATTCCAATTCAGATCAGAAACATTGCCGAAGTAAATTTCGGCCACGCCACACGGTATGGCGCCATGACCTATAATGCCGAAGGCGAGGTGGTAGGCGCTATCGTCCTGATGCTGAAAGGGGAAAATTCTAATGCGGTGGTGAACCGCGTCAAAGAAAGGGTAACGCAGATACAAAAGACATTACCAGAAGGTGTTACCATCGAAGCATTCCTTGACCGAAGCCACCTTGTAGGGAGGGCTATTGGAACGATCGAGCGAAATCTCATAGAGGGAGCGTTGATCGTTGTGATCGTCCTTGTTTTGTTTCTTGGCAATCTTCGGGCCGGGTTGATCGTTGCATCCGTAATTCCGCTGGCTATGCTATTTGCTGTCTCTCTGATGCATGTATTCGGAGTTTCGGGCAACCTCATGAGCCTGGGTGCAATAGATTTTGGATTGATTGTCGATGGCGCCGTCATTATCGTAGAGGCAACTATGCATCATCTGGGTGTCCGAAAAATCACGCAACGGCTGACGCAAGCGGAGATGGATCTGGAAGTCTACGAGTCGGCGTCGAAGATCAGAACCTCAGCAGCCTTTGGCGAAATCATCATTCTTATTGTTTATCTCCCGATCCTGGCGCTGGCTGGTATTGAAGGAAAGATGTTCAGACCGATGGCGCAAACGGTCGGTTTTGCAATCCTTGGGGCATTTATTCTTTCGTTGACCTATGTTCCAATGATGTCGGCGCTATTCTTAAGTAAAAACCCTCAGCATAAGAGAAATTTTTCTGACCGGATGATGGAATTTTTTCATCGAAAGTACAGACCAATAATTCAGGGTGCGCTTCGGTATAAGCTGATCGTGGTTATTTCATCACTACTCCTCGTCGTCGGTAGCGCCTTTATTTTCGCGGGCATGGGTGGAGAATTTCTTCCAACATTGGAGGAGGGAGACTATGCGGTAGAAACCCGAGTCTTGACTGGGAGCAGTTTGTCCTATACTATTGAGGCCGCGATGAAAGGATCAGATGTATTGTTAAAGAAATTTCCCGATGAGGTCGCAGAGGTAGTCGCCAAGGTCGGATCCTCCGAAATACCGACGGATCCCATGCCGATAGAGGCGTGTGACCTTATCGTTGTGTTACATCCCAAAAATCAATGGACAAAAGCGACAAATATGGAAGATTTGGCGGAACGAATGGGGGAGGCACTGGATGTTGTTCCTGGTGTGACGTTTGGTTTTCAACAACCCATTCAAATGCGTTTCAATGAATTGATGAGTGGCGTAAGACAAGATGTAGCGATAAAAATTTTTGGAGAAGATCTGTCAGTGCTCACGACATTATCTAGAGATGTTTCGGGAATTATTCACTCAGTGGAAGGGGTACGGGACGTGTACGTGGAAGAAGTAACGGGCCTTCCGCAAATTGTGATCAATATCAATCGCGACGAGGTTGCAAAGTATGGACTGAATATCGAAGCTATTAACCAGGCGATCAATACGGCCTTTGCTGGACAGTCAGCGGGACTGGTTTTTGAAAATGAACAACGCTACGATCTCGTCGTCAGGCTCGCTTCGGAGAACAGGCAATCAATAGAAGATGTGAGCAATATCTTTGTCACCGCGCCTTCTGGTGAACAAATTCCCCTTAAACAATTAGCCAAAGTAGAATTCAAAGTTGGACCCAATCAAATTCAACGAGAAGATGCAAAACGTAGGATAGTTGTGGGATTCAATGTCCGGGGCAGAGATATCGCCAGCGTCGTCGAGGAGATACAAGGGCGAATTGAAACTGACGTTCAATTTCCTCCGGGTTACTATCCTGTTTACGGAGGTCAGTTTGAGAATCTGGAAGAAGCTCAGGCGCGGTTACTCATTGCAGTACCCATTGCGTTGTTCCTGATCTTCCTCCTCTTGTTTTTTACTTTCCATTCCGTCCAGCAGGCCGTCCTCATTTTTACCGCTATACCTATGGCGGCAATAGGGGGAGTATTTGCCCTTTTAATACGCGACATGCCGTTCAGCATTTCCGCCGGTGTCGGTTTCATAGCATTGTTTGGTGTGGCAGTATTGAATGGAATTGTTTTGATCGCCCAGTTTAACCGGCTAAAAAGTGAGGGGCTGACTGATCTTCATGAAATAATTCTCAAAGGAACGGAGATACGTCTTCGACCTGTGCTGATGACTGCGGCCGTGGCTTCATTGGGATTTTTGCCTATGGCACTCGCGCGAAGCGCCGGGGCGGAGGTACAAAGACCTTTGGCGACAGTCGTAATTGGCGGCTTGATAAGCGCTACTGTCCTTACACTAATTGTGCTCCCTTGTTTGTACGTCTACTTCGAGCGCTTGCGGTCGGGGGGTAACCGGTAGCCGGTAATCAGTAATCGGTAATCAGTAAATAGTAGTTAGTGGTTAGTAAGAAGTAGTAAGTAAATATTAATCGGTATAAAGAATAAAATGAACAAAAACGTGCGCATGAAGAAGACGGGAACTTCAACACGTAGAACTTCAACACCTCAACACATGAAAAATATTATATTCTCCATAGTCACGCTCCTCGCGATTAATAGTCAAGCGCAGCCGCAGAGGCTGATAACCCTCGACCAGGCGATCGAGGAAGCTTTGCAAAATAATGGAAGCATTAAAGCTTCACAATATCATCTCGAAGCGCGCAAGCAGTTGCAAAAAGCGTCATTTGACCTCCCTAAAATTGATGTCAATTTGCTTTACGGTCAATACAATAGTTATGCAAATGATAATAATATTACGGTCACACAAACTATTCCTTTCTCGGCGTTTGGATCGCAAGGAGCATTGAACCGTGCGTTGACCACATCGGCAACGCTTCAGAAATCCGTGTCAGAGAATGAAATTATTTTTCAGGTGAAACAGGTTTACTTTCAACTTGCTTTTGCGAAGGCGCGACACCTGCTCTTACTAAGACAGGACAGTATCTATGAAGGGTTTATGAAGGCCGCATCGGCACGTTATCGAACTGGCGAAACTTATCTGCTGGAACAGACCACAGCCCAGTCACAGCGCAACGAAGTCACCATGCAGCTTCAGCAGAATCAAGCCGAAATATTCAGACTACAATCTCAGCTAAAGACGTTGACGCAGGCGCAGGATATGGCGGATATATCCAGCTTGGAATTGACACCGATCCGTATTGATGACGAACCGGATACGACCTCCTACAAAGAAAGTCCTTCGTTCGCCCTTGCCAACCAACAAGTCGAAGTTGCCCACCGCGAAAAGAAATTCCAGGCAGCCAAAGCCGCCCCTGACTTGCATATTGGTTTTTTTTCTCAGACCCTCACCGGTGCAATTGATTTAGAGACAGGGCGGCTGGCGAGCAGCAGTGAGCGTTTTGCAGGTTTCACTGTTGGCCTATCCATCCCGTTGTGGTTTGCACCGCATGACGGAAGGGTTCGGTCTGCCGAATTAGCTAGACGCGCCTCTGAAAGCAATTTAGATTATTATGAACAGTCATTGCAAAATCAACTTCAGCAGGCAAGTCAATTGTTGCAGGTGCACAAAAACAATCTTGATTACTATTTGAGATCTTCTCTGCCTAATGCTGACTTAATTCTCAAACAGGCGCAAGTTGCATTTCAGCAGGGAGAGATCGGCTATCCTGAATATCTCTTGGGAATCAGGAATGCTATTTCTATTAAAGAGAATTACCTGAGAACTTTAAATGATTACAATCAAAGCGTTATTTACATCCAATACCTTACCGGTAAGAAATGATAACTATGAAAACACATAACCTACTTTATATTTTGATTTTCTTGTTTTTTGGAGCTGGCATCATCTCGTGTGGTAACAAAAAAATTGCGGAAGAAGTGACGGGTGCTCCGTCCGATCAACACGAAGATGAAAATAATGTGCAACTCACGGAAGCACAAGGCAAAACAGCCGGCATAATGCTCGGCAAAATCGAGAATAAACAAATCAGCGGCACCATCAAAGTAAATGGTGTACTGGATGTTCCTCCCCAGCAGTTGGTCAGTATTTCTGTTCCGCTGGGAGGTTTTGTAAAAAACACTTCTTTGTTGCAGGGCTCGCGCGTTAAGAAAGGTCAAGCTATTGCCACGATCGAAAACCTCGACTTTATTCAAATCCAACAAGATTACCTGGAAGCAAAGGGTCAGCTTGAATTGACCGAAGCGGATTATAAACGTCAGCAGGAACTTGCGAAAGAGAATGTAAATTCGCAAAAGACATTGCAGCAGTCCCGCACAAATTTTTCTACCTGGCAGGCGAAGTATAATGCTCTTCGTGAAAAGTTGAAGGTGATAAATATAGACATCAAATCATTGGAGGCGGGGAAGGTCACAAGTGCGATCAACCTATATTCACCTATTGGAGGATATGTTACACAGGTCAATGTGAACATCGGGAAATTTGTGACGCCGACTGATGTCATCTTTGAGATTGTGGACACCGAACATTTGCATGCGGAATTGATTGTATTCGAAAAGGATGTGCTAAAACTCAAGATTGGCCAAAAGGTTCGCTTCACCCTCGCCAACGAAACAGAAGAACGTATGGCAACCATTTATTTGATTGGCCGCGAGATCAACAAGGAACGTACTGTTCAGGTCCATTGCCATATCGACAAGGAGGATACGGAGCTTCTTCCCGGGATGTATTTGAGTGCGCATGTCGAGACGAGTGGTTCCCTAGTGCCTGCGTTGCCCGATGAAGCGATCGTGGATTACAATGGCAAAAAGTATATTTTTATTGTCTCCGACGAAAAAAATGAGGATGCCAAACCGCAAGAATCAGGGCAACATTTTACGATGCTGGAAATCCAAACGTCAAATCGTGAATTAGGATTTACCGAAGTAAATGTTCCGGATAGTCTAAGCCAGGCTGAAGTCGTCGTCAAAGGTGCTTATTCGCTTTTATCTAAAATGAAAAACAGCGAAGAGGAGGGGGGTAATGGGCATTAGCCTTCCGACTCATAATATCGAACAAGGAACACCGAATGAAGAATTCCGAGCTGTCTCTCCGATCATCATGCATCATTCTTTGATCGGTGTCGATATTCATCTGCCA
>Ga0111538_10005992_pt1 | contig 16506 bp, 16 predicted proteins | sample SoiMethybrSBSTD1_FD_79669 | JGI IMG/M metagenome (GOLD analysis project Ga0111538, IMG submission 79669) | Bulk soil microbial communities from a Populus tree surrounding site in Tennessee, USA - Soil MetaG P. TD hybrid SBSTD1 (version 2)... | ecosystem: Environmental > Terrestrial > Soil >...
CATCACGATGGCGGGCGGCTTCATTCAGGTCGACAGCTACCCGGGACAGGGCACGCGCATCCGGCTGTACTTGCCACTCATCGCCGGAAACGAATAGGTGCAGCGAGCCTCGCACCGGCACCAAGGCAGGCGCGCCATAGCCGCGTTCGAGCGTCACGAATCGCAACACGCATTTGAAGTCGAACGCTGGAGCGTGCTGGCACGGCCAGTCAGAGCAGTCAACGGCACCTGCTTGAAATGTCACAGGTCGAGCGGCGACAACGACGCCTGGGGTGTGGCGTCCGACCTTGGTATCGGCGACGTGCTCGGGGTTGTCTTTTACGTCTACCAGGAAGCCGGAAGCGACAGAACAAGAGCGGCCCCTACGTCACACGTGGGGCCGCCTTCGATTTATCGAGCCGCGTACATCTGCACGGGCGAGTCCAGGCGCACGCGCAACACGGCTCCCTGCGGCAAGCGGACTTCCTTGCCCTCCGTCGCGGCAAGCATCCCGCCCCCACCGATAGCCACACCCACAAGGGCGCCTTTGACGCCACCCAGTAGACCCCCTACGAGGGCGCCCGCGCCGGCACCCACACCGAGGCGGCCGACCTCGCCTTTCATCCCGCTGCCCTGAATCGCCTCGGTCACCGTGCCGCGAATCGGATGCATCTGGCCATTCACGGTCACCTGGTCGAAGCTCACCGTCATTCGTGCAGTGCGATTGGTACGGGTAGCCGGGTCTACTGCTGTAACGACGCCGCGCACCACGGAGCCAGCCGGAATCGCGACGCGTCCGCCGACGTGAACGTCAGCGAGCGTTGTGCCTTCGAACCGGTCCTCAACCATCGCCGTGCCCGAGTCGAGACTATCCGTCAAACGCACGTCCATCTCCGTACCGACGGGAACCTCCAGGCCGCGCTGGACAGGGGCTGCCTGTGCTGTCGGTCGTTGCGCCGCCGGCTTCGCCGCTAACGATGTCTGAACCTCGGCCCGCAGGTCCTCGAGGCCGTCGCGAACGTCGGCGTACTCCCGTCGTTGAACAGAGCCTTCCTTCCGTTGCTTGACTTTGAGATAGACGATCTCTTCCTGGAGCTCCTCGAGGCGCATCTGGAACTGCCCGGCACGCGCCGTATCGCGCTGGCTGAGCGCCGCCACATCCCGTTCCACCAAATACGCGCTGTCGCGCAGCCGCTGAATGTCTACCGTCTCGGTCACTTCGCGTCGCTGCGCCGCAACCGGCACTGTCAAACCCACCATCAAAACCGCAACAACAACCTGCCAGCGGATCATGCCGCCCCTCCTTCATTTCGCGGCAATGCTCACCAGCGCAGGCCTACGAGGTCCCGATCGCGTCGAAGCACGCACACGTGGCGTGCAAACGCGCTGCAAGCGCACTGCCGAGCTCTGAAGAACGCGTAAGCCATGCGGATTCTTCCGGTTCACCGCGTTTCCCCCTTTTCACATGGCTTCTGGACTCACAGATGTTGGTGCTGGATTACGAAAGCCGCGAGCGTGGTCTCCTGCCCGTCCAGGCTCGTTAGCCACTTCTCCGCGAAACGTCGCATTGGGTATCAAAGCGAGGAATTCCAATGCCGACGATCACCCAGATTGAGCTTGTTCAGAAGACATTCGCCATAGTCGCCCCGATTGCCGACGATGTGGCGGCGCTCTTCTATCGGCGACTGTTCGAAATCGACCCCAGCCTCGAGTTGATGTTCAAGGGAAACATGGCGGATCAGCGCCGCAAGCTGATGGTCATGCTGACCGCCGCGGTCAAGGGCCTTCCCCGACTCGATCGGCTCATCCCGGTCCTCGAAGACCTCGGCCGTCGCCACGCGGAATACGGCGTCGTCAATGGGCAGTATGAGACCGTGGGCGAGGCGCTGATCTGGACGCTGGAAAAAGGGCTCGGACCGGAGTTCACCCCAGAGGTCAGGGATGCGTGGACCACGGTGTACGGCGTGCTCGCCGCGACGATGAAGGCGGGCGTTGAGGAGCGGTTGGCGGAAGCCGTCTAGGAACGGGCCAACACCGCGACATGCTCCACGCGCCCCCCGGCCCGGCCGATCACGAGACGTCCATCCGCATCGAACGCGAGGCGTCGGATCGGTGTCCCGTCGCCGTGGACGGCCGCGAGCTGCGCTCCCGTGGTGGAGTCGAGCACGATGACCGCGCCACTCACGAGACTGAGGGCGACGAATCGGCCATCGATGCTCTCGGCCACGATGAGGGGAGCTGCGGCACGCGGCGCAGCGTCACCGGCTGCGACTGGTGCCGAGAGGGATCGGCCCTCGAGACACGCACGAAGATCGGCGGCGAGATCCGCGGCGGACTGATACCGTCGATCCGGATCAGGAGCCATCGCCCGTCGGGCGACCTGCTCGATCGGTCCGGCACAACGGGAATCGATCGAGCCGAGCGGCGGCACATCGCCATAGAGGATCCGCTGCGCGGCGTCCCCGAGCGGCAGATCGACGACGTCGAACGGCAGCCGTCCCGCCATCAGCCGGTAGAACATCACTCCCAGCGCATACACATCGCTACGGCCGTCGACATCGGTGGCACCGAGCAGCCGCTCGGGACTCATATAGGCGAGCGTGCCGATCAGCTGTCCATGCGCGGTCTGGACGCTCGAATGCAGGTCGAGGCCGATCGCGCGCGCGATGCCAAAATCCAGAACCTTCGGCGCGCCGGTGTCGGAGACGAGCACATTGGCCGGCTTCAGATCGCGATGGATGATGCCTCGCTCGTGTGCGTGCTGGACGGCCAGGCACACGGCGATGACGAGCTCGATTCGTTCGCGGGCGCCGAGCCCGTGCGCCTGCACGTACTCGGTGATCGGTGGGCCGCTCACCAGTTCCATGACGAGATGCGCGGGGACGCGACCGTCACCGCGATAGAACGCGTAGACATTCGCGATACCCGGATGCTGGAGCCGGCCGAGCATTTCCGCTTCGCGCTCGAATCGTCTGAGGACCTGCGGATGCCGGAATCCTCGCCGCAGCACCTTGATCGCGACCGTACGTCGTGGGCGGCCCTGCTGCGCCGCATACACGACGCCCATGCCTCCCGATCCGATTGCATGGAGCACGAGAAAGTCCCCAAGCACCGTGCCGGGCGTCAGCGGGCCATCGATCGCCGCCATGTCGAGGGCGGGAATCCGCGCTGGATCGAGAAAGCCATCATCCGGGGCCCCGATGGCATCGAGCATCGCATCGACCTCGGCGCGCAGACGCGGATCGTGGCCACAGCGCTCCTGCAACAGTGCGTCGCGATCGGCGGGTGCAAGGTCGGCCAATGCCAGGAAGATGGCTTCCGCCGCGCTCACGGGCTCGGTCATGTCGCACCGTGGTCTGATGGACTTGCGGGCGAGCCGAGCACGCGGAAGAGCCATGCGCGCGCGAAGGTCCACTCGTTCTTCACGGTGGCCGGCGAGAGATCCAGCGCCGACGCGGTTTCCTCGATGCTGAGGCCGGCGAAGTACCGCAAGGTGACGATCTTCGCCTTGCGCGGATCGGTCGACTCCAGACGCGACAGGGCTTCGTCGATGGCGAGCACGTTGGTCAGGTCGGGATCTGCACCAGCGATCCCCTCGTCCGCCTCGACGTGCTCACCTCCCGCCCCATGTTTGATGCGTCGATAGTGGCGAGCGCGCTCCACCAGAATGCGCCGCATCGCCAGCGCGGCAGCGGCAAAGAAATGCCCGCGCCGATCCCATTGGCGCGGCTGATTCGAGACGCGAAGATACGCTTCGTGAACCAGCGCGGTCGGCTGAAGGGTCTGATGCGGCTGCCGCTCGCGGGCAAGCCGGGCCCTCGCGAGCTTTCGCAGTTCGTCATAGACTTCCGGCACGAGCTCGCCAGATGTTCCAGGGCGATCAGGATCCTTGGGATCGGACGTCACGAGGCCTCGGCATTATGACACCCGAACGCATCGCCCGACTGAAGAGCAGCTTCGCGCAGGTATCGGCCGAGCCACGTGCACTGGCGGCACGTTTCTACCAGGAGCTGTTCACGGTGGCGCCCGCACTGCGGCCGCTGTTTCCTGTCGACCTGACTTCGTTGCAGGGGCACTTCGAAGCCGCGCTCGCGCTCGTTGTCAAGAACCTCGAAGACATGGCCGTGCTGCAGGAATCATTGCGGGATCTCGGCGTGCAGCACGTGCACTGGGGTGCGAAGCCTCAGGACTATTTCGTCGTGCGCGAGGCCATCGTCCGTGCGATCCGTTCGGCGTCGACGTCGTGGAGCGAAGAGCTCGAGAGCGACTGGCGACGTGCGATCACGGCGATTGCCGTGCCCATGCTGCAAGGCGCGGCGGTCCACACGGCCATCATCGCGGAAGAGATGGCGGCCGAAGAGCACGCCGAGTGATGTCGCGATTCAGCCAGCTCGCCGCCTGACGAAGTTGCCGGCGACACCGCAGTCGGCGGTGCACGGCGGCGGCGGTACGTAGGTGTTCTTGATCTTCTTGCGGTACTCCGGATACAGCGTGTCGCGATAGCCCAGCACGGCCTCGCGCGGCAGGTTGTATAGCTTCATGAACTCGTCCAGGAACGGGTTCTGGTCCGGCGCAAAGTGGGGCACGTCGTCGCCAGGCTCGCGCCCCTCGTAACCAGGCACGCACGGGTCGCGGAAGTCGAGCGGCGTCTTCGAGAGCCGGAAACTCTTCGAGATGATCTCGGGCTCGACGAGATAGACCGGATCGCGGGCGACCATCAGGACCGTGAGCAAGTCACCGTGGCGGAAGAACCGCCAATCGATCGTCGCTTGGTCGCTCAATGGGACACCGGTCTTGCGAATAAAGCCCGCCTTCAGGTGTGTCGTACGCGCGCCCAGCGCACCGCCCTCCCAGCGGCCCGTCGTGAAACCGGCTTGCGTGTGAAGGGCGTGCTCGGACGGCCTCGTTCGATCGTCCATCCAGATCGTCATCTCCATCCAGTCTTCCCACGCGTCAATCGTGTAGGACACGAGGCGCTTCTGTTGGTCCGACTGACTCGTGATCCGCAGGCCGAACGGTCCGAGCACCATGTAGGCCGCACCCCAGCCCTGGCATTGCCGCTCGATCATCGACTTCTGCGACTCGTCGTACGAAAGCGCTCGGGTCCGGCCTTCGTCGGTCAGTGCCAGCCCGAGGTAGTCCACCGGCACGGAATCGTTCTGCACATCCTCTGTCCCCAGAGGCGCCCACGAGCCCGCAAATTCGAACTGGCTTGGGAACACCGTAGGCGTAGGGCGGGTCCTGCTTTGTGGACCTGCCGGATTGGTTTGTGCGAACGCGGCGAACACGCCGAGTACGGCGATCGACAGCGCAAGTACGATGCGTCGCACTACCACGTCGATGAACATGGTGTGGGATCCCACTTGGAGCCGTCAGGCTCCTTCTTGAAATGCGGGCTCACGACATACGGTGCGTTCAGGTACACGGGATCATCGACGATGGTGTTGACGAGGAGCAGCGTGCCGCCGTCGGGTAGCGGCGCGACATCGAAATGCTCTGTGACCGTTGCGCGCTCACTGTAAGGCACACCGTTCTTGCGTAAGTAGCCGGCGCGCATGTTCGACGTGACGACGCGCAGGCTGCCACCCGCCGCGTAGGCCGGGTCCTGTGCTGTGGAACTGGCGGCAGCGACGCGCTCCCAGCGTGCGTTCGAGTCGCCCTGCCAGGTGGGACGCGACGCCGAAGCAGACTTGTCTCCGGGCGCGCGATCGGTGAACCGAAGGAGTCGTGTCTGCGTGCCTGCGTCGGTATCGATGCGCAGTGTGTCGGCATCCTGCCAGGTGATGTGCAGGCGGCCGGGCACGCTCATAATCGCTGCCGCACCGTACGACTTGCACTGGTTACCGGCTCGCTGGTCCGCGACGGGATCCCAGGCGTTGATGATCGGCAGCGCGGCCGGCGACGCCGGAATACGACGATACTCGCCCTTGGCGGGCGTCACCATCCGGTAGCGCCAGTTCTCGGTGACGTAGGAGACCCAGTACCCAGTGAGATCGATCGGCGCGAGGTCGCGGGCCGATGAGGATGACGCGCTGCCTTGGCGCTGCGCCGACGCACCACCAACGGCAAAGAGAACCAGCACGACTCCGGCGATCGCGGCGAGCGATCTCCTCACGGCTTCTCCTTTGCGAGGCTCCGGTACACGGCTTCAACGAACTTGTCCGTGGTCCAGTCGCCGCCATCGTTGCCGTAACGCGCTTCGTAGCCGTGTGCCGGGCGCGCCGCCTTCACCTGTTCAAGAGACCGTCGATCGCTGACCAACTCGCGAACGCGGTCGCGGATGATGGTGATCATGTCCCGGTATTCAATGACGTCGAACTGATCGTAGAGCCGGCCGTGGCCTGGAATCACGATCGTGCCCGCCTCGCGCGACACGATGGGCACCGACGCCACGGCGATCTCACTGAGACGATTCAGTGCCGCGATCTCACCGTCGATGCTGCCGCCGCGCGAGATGTCGATGACGGGAAAGCGGCGCGTGTCGAGCACGTCGCCGGCGACCACGACGTCCGAACGCCGGAAGAACGCGAAGACATCGCTGTCGGTGTGCGCCGCTGGCTGGTGCAGCACCTCGATCGCCTCGCCGTTCAAGTACAGAAACTTCTTCGCGTAGTGAAAGGATTCGGTGGGCAACCCGACGGGCGAGCGTGCCGGTTCCGACGCCACGGTCATGTGCCGCACCACGCCTTCTGCTGCGAGGATGGCCGCCACGGATCTCAACGCGTCCGGCCGATTCCCGGCGGCACGTGTGCCTGGATAGAACTGATTGCCGGCTTTCGCGAGCACGTCGTTGCCGCCCACATGATCGGCATCGGGTCCAGTGGCGATGACGTAGCGAATGGGTTGCGGCGTGATCTTCTTGATCGCGCTGAGAAGTGCCACAGCGCTGGCGGCTGACCCTGCGTCCACCACCACGACGCCATCCTCACCGACCTGGACGCCGACATTCCCTCCAGCGCCGGTGATCATGAAGAAGTTGGGCCGGACCTCCAACACCTCCAGGCCGTCTGCCGATGCGGCGCGCGAGGCTTGCGCTGCCAGCGCTGTCGGTGCGACAGACGTACCACCATCAACCAGGAGCAGCGCCGCACATATCGCGACGGCGATGGCGAGCGAACAACGGCGGTGATGGCGTCGCGCGAGGGTCACGGCGTTTTGGGCGGGAAGCGTAGCACATGGTGGATAATCTCAGCCGCTCCCCGTGGCCCTGACCCCCGGCACTCGGCTCGGCGCGTACGAGATCGCCGCCCCCCTCGGCAAGGGCGGGATGGGCGAGGTCTATCGGGCTCGCGACACGAAGCTCGGTCGGGACGTGGCCATCAAAGTCCTCCCGGATGCCGTCGCACGCGAGCAGGAACGACTCGCCCGGTTCGAGCGCGAGGGACGAACCCTTGCCGCGCTGAACCATCCGAACATCGCCAACATCTACGGACTGGAAGACACCGGCGACGTCCGAGCGTTGGTGATGGAGCTGGTCGAAGGGCCGACGCTCGCCGATCGCATCGCGCGCGGTCCAGTGCCACCGGTTGAGGCTCTCTCGATCGCGCGTCAAATTGTCGACGCGCTCGATGCCGCTCACGAGCGTGGCATCGTCCATCGCGATCTGAAGCCGGCCAACATCAAAATCACGCCTGAGGGCGTCGTCAAAGTTCTCGACTTCGGTCTCGCCAAGGCCGCCGACGAACTGGTCAACCCTGATCTGACGCAGTCGCCGACCATCACCGGCGTGAATACGCGCGACGGTGTGATTCTCGGAACAGCCGCCTACATGAGTCCCGAGCAGGCGCGCGGATTGGTGGTGGACAAACGAACGGACATCTGGGCCTTCGGTTGCGTGCTCTACGAGATGCTCGTCGGGCGGTCGGCATTCGGACGCGACACGCTGTCGGACACGATCGTCGCCATCCTGGACCGCGATCCGGATTGGACGGCACTGCCGCCAGGTACGCCGGCCACCTTGCGAACGCTGATGCGTCGCTGCCTCGAGAAAGATCAGAAGCGGCGGCTGCGAGACATTGGCGATGTGCGCTCCGATCTCGAGGCGCCGGTCGCCGCCGAGGCGGATTCGCCGGCGGCGCCCGCGGCGCACCGCCCTCCACTGCTGCCATGGCTGGTGGCTGCCGCGTCGCTCGTTGCGTGTGCGGCAACGTCGTGGGCGTGGTGGTCGGCGAGACGCGGAGCGGACTCTTCTGCGGCGCCAACGTTCACTCAGATCGTGCCGATCACATTCGGCCCGGCCCGCGAATTTGGCCCAGTACTTTCACCCGACGGCAAGTGGGTGGCATATTTGTCGAACGCCGGCGGCTCGCCGAACGTGTGGGTGAAGTTCCTTGGCGGAGGCGAAGCCCAGAACCTCACGGCGGCGGCTGGCCTCGACATATCGGGGTCGGCGGCGATCGGCGGTCTGGAAGTGTCGCCCGACGGTAGCCGCATTGCTGTGGCGGCAAGGGCTCGCGGCAGCACGTCGCAGTTCTCGACCTTCGAGATTCCCGCGCCCTTCGCAGGTCCACCCCAGGCACTCCTCGACGCGGGGTTCCTGGGGATGCGGTGGTCTCCCGACGGCTCGCGCATGGCGTTCATCCGGGCGGGTTCCACCGCAGGGGACGCGATCTGGGTGGCGGACGGCGACGGCACGAACCGCCGCGAGATCGTGCCGGCCAGCGGCGGGATGCACATGCACTGGTTGTCGTGGTCTCGGGACGGGTTCATCTATTTCATCCGTCCTGTGATGGCAGGGTTCAACCTTGTGCAGACCGAGATCTATCGGGTTGCTGCCAACGGCGGCAGCCCTGAACCCGTCGTCACGACGCTGAGGCGTGCGATGTTTCCCGTTCCCCTCCCAGGCGGCGGCCTCATCTACTCAGCAGACACCAACAGTGTCGAGCTCGGCATGTGGTGGCGGGCTGCTGACGGCACCGTGCGGCCGCTCACATTCGGTCTCGGCGATTACGCAGAACAGCGCGTGTCCGCCGATGGCCGCCTGCTGGTCGCCACGCGGTACGAGAACCATCAATCGCTGATCCGCATCGAGACGAGCGGACCGCAGTCCGGCCGGATGACGCCGTTGACCGATGGGTTCGGTGGCGATCTGGATCCGAGTGCGGTGCCGACGACGACGCGCATGGTGTTCAGCTCGACGCGCACCGGTAATCGGCATCTGTGGACCGCGAATACCGACGGCACCGACGTGCGTCCGTTGACGTCGGGTTCCTCTCAGGACGATCGACCCGCGCTGTCCCCTGACGGGCAGACGGTCGCGTTCGCGTCCGACCGCGGGGGACAACGCGGCATCTGGCTCATCGCGGCCGCGGGTGGCTCACCGCGCAAACTTGTCGACGCGCAGCCGGTCAGCAATCTGAGCTGGTCGCGCGACGGGACGGCCATTGTCTATGCCGCGAGTGCCGGGACGTGGCCTGGGCTATGGAGTGTGTCGGTCGCTGACGGCAAGGTGCAGCGGATAACAACTCCGGGCGCTGTCGGTGAACCGATGTGGTCGCCGACAAGCGATCGCATCGCATACCTCGAGCCATCCACATCCACGACAGGCCCGGCGTTCGTCGGCCTCTCATTCATCGCGCCGGACGGGGATCCCCGATCCGCGAAAGCACTCAAGGCGCCCGACATCAGCGCCGGCTTCGCCAACGGAATGCTGGCGTGGGCAACCGACGGCCGTCGTCTCGCAGTGACGAGCCAGAACACCAATACGGTGACGTCGATCTGGCTGGCCGATCCTGATGCCGCTATCCCATTCCGGAAGCTGGTGGAGCTGCCGGTCGGACCGCGCATCCGCGGAATCACATGGGCAGCCGATGGCTCGCTGATCGTGGGCCAGCACGATGCCACGAGTGACATCGTGCTCATGGATCAGGGAGCCGCGACTCCGTAGGAGCCAGGCGACTAGCGCTGCCGCCGTGCGGCGATGACCGCCGCGTGTGTCTTGCACACGGCTGAGAAGGCGCGCAACTCACGAATGGCGCCGATGACATGCTCCGCGACATTCGGACAATCCGGCCAGTCGCAGAGATATTCGGTCAACGTTTCCTCTTTGCCCGAGGGCCCGGTCGTTCGAAGTATCACTGAAGGCATGGGAGCCGCCTAGTCCCTATTTTACACGGCCCCACGACAGATCGTGGCTTGGGAATATTTTTCGCGCGACTCAGATTAGGCCAGGAAACAGCCGGGCCGATGGTTGCGACCGCTTCACGACGTGCGAGTCTCGGCGCTGTGAGACAGCCGGCGCGGCGACCCCAACGCCCGTTCATACGCGAGGAGGTGCCGCCGCGGTATGCCGTGCTGTCGCATCGTGGAAGTCACGGCGCCTCGAAGGGCGTCGCGGGCGCGCGACAATCGCGACATCACCGTCCCCATCGGCAGCTGCATCACATCAGCGAGCTCGCGGTACGACAGCCCTTCCACTTCTCGGAGCACGAGCAGTTCACGAGCGCGATCGGGGACATGGCTCATCGCGCACGCGATCAGCGCGGCGGCATCGTGGTGATGCAACTGCCGTTCAGGATCGAACGTGCACGGCACGCGGCTGTGCTGCTCCTCGTCGAACGGATCCATGGCCGCGTCCATGGGACGCACGCGCCACCCACGGCAGGTGTTCCGCACGATGCTGAGAAACCACGCGCGCCCATCGCCGCCGGAGAACGTCCGGAAGTAGCGAAAGGCGCGCAGCGCCGCCTCCTGGAGCGCGTCTTCCGCGTCGTGCTCGTTGCGCAGCTGCCAGCGCGCCAGCCGGCGCGCGGCCGTCAGATGCGGAAGCACGACTTCATCGAAGCTGGGCCGTGATGCGGGTACAAGTCGACACACCTGTTTGGTCATTGAGCACTCCACAACAGTCGTCTAGCCCCCGCCACGACAGTGATAAGCCCATCGTGCACGCGGCCAAGCCGAGGCTCCACCGACACTCCCCGTACAGCACTCGTACAGCTCCCGCACGGTCAGCGAAGTAAAATCACTGTCTTGAGAATTCGCGATGCGGGATCGTTCGGCGCGCACTTGAAAGGGCTCCGCGAAGCCGCAGGGTTCACGCAGGAGGAACTGGCAACGATTGCGGGGCTCTCCGTTCATGCGGTCAGCTCCCTCGAGCGCGGTCAGCGACGACGGCCGCAACTCGACACCGTGCGCGCCCTGGCCGGTGCGCTCGAGCTCGACACCGACGCGCGCGGCGCCCTGTTCGAGAGGGCACGGACTACCGCAAGTGACACCGTCGTCGAGGAGTTGACCGGGGGCCTGCCGCTCGCGCCAACGAATCTGATCGGACGGGATGAAGCGCTCTTGACGCTGCAGCACTGGCTGACGCAGCCGTCAATGCGACTGATCACGCTGACCGGGCCTGGGGGAGCGGGCAAGAGCCGCCTGGCGCTCGAGCTCGCGCATACGGTCGTCGCCGACGGCGGCACGCGAGTCGTCTACGTACCGCTGGCCGCGATTCAAGAGCCCTCGTTCGTGGCGCTCGGGATCGCTGAGGCGATCGGACTGTCGGACCTCACGGCCCAGGAGTTGCCCGCACGCGCGCGAATGGCCTGCGGCGATCGGGCCACGCTGCTGCTTCTCGACAACTTCGAGCACGTACTCAAAGCCGCTCCCTTGGTCGCGGAGCTGCTCAAGTCGATTCCGTCGCTCAAGCTGCTCGTCACCAGCCGCGCACCACTTCGCGTGCGCGGCGAGCGCGAATTCGCCGTGGGCCCGCTCGACCTGGACACCGACGAGAGATCGGGCGCACGACAACCTGCGGATCTGGACAGCAGTCCGGCCGTGCAGCTGTTCATGGAGCGGGTTCGGGACGTCCAGCCAGACTTTCGTCTCTCGCCTGAGAACGGCGCCACCGTGCGAGCGATTTGTCAGAAGCTCGATGCGCTGCCGCTCGCATTGGAGCTCGCGGCGCCGTGGATGAAGACGCTGACCGCCGACGATCTGCTTCGCCGCCTCGAGCGCAACGTGCTGCTCTCCCCTGTCGGCGGCCGCGATCTTCCGGAACGCCAGCAGACGATGAGCGCCACGATCGATTGGAGCTATCGATTGCTTGGCCCGAATGAGCAGCGCACGTTCAGGCGCCTCGGCGTGTTGCGCGGCCGTTTCCGAATCGAGGCGGCGGTAGCCGTGCTCGCCGATCCGCACGGTTCTCCGCTCGCGAGCGGCGACATGCTCGCCCCCGTGGCCGACCTCATCGACAAGAGTCTGCTGCTGCGTGCCGAAACCTCGTTCGCCAAACGGCCTCGCTACCAGATGCTCGAAACGGTGCGCGCGTATGCCGCGACCGAACTTGTGGCGTCAGGCGAAAGTGATGCCGCGCTCGAGGGGCTGGCGGCCTATTGCGCTCGTGAAGCCAATGGAGCCAGAGCGGGACTGGCCGGGCCGTCGCAGGTCGAGTGGCTCGATCGCATCCGCGACGATCTGGAGAACTACCGCACGACGCTGGACTGGCTAATCGAACGCGAGCGGTCTGCCGACGCGGCCGACGTCGCATGGAATCTGCTGTTCTTCTGGCTCATTCGCGCCCGGGGTATCGAAGCGCTTCAGTGGTGCCAGCGCGTGCTGAATCTCCCGCGCGTCCCACCCAGGACGGAAGCGAAAGCGCTCGTTGGCGGGTCGGTCATGTTGTTCACGCAGGGACAGGTCGTTCAGGCCCGGGAGTGGTTGACGCGGGCCTTGGCCCTCGGGCCCGACATCGACGCCGACGTGCGCGCGATGGCGGAGATCCTGTTCGGCCACGTCGAGCAGTCTGGCGGTCATCTGGAGGCCGCGCGCCAGCGATTCGCAGCCAGCCTCGATCAGTTCCGGACGCTATCGAGTGCGTGGGGCATCGGCAATGCGTTTATGGGGATGGCGAGCGTGGCCCTCGCCTCTCGCGACATCGTCACCGCCGAGCGGCTGCTCGATGAGGCCACGTCGGCGCTCCAGCAGGCGGGCCCCTGGTTCCTCAATCTGCCGCTCTATATCCGGGCGAACCTTGCGGTGCAGCGAGGACAAGCCGACGCGGCCATTGAGTACGCGCGCAAAAGTCTGATCTGCAGCTGTGAACTGCACGACAAGTTCGCATTCGTCTACGCACTCGCACCGCTCGCCGCGGCCGCTGTCTTAAAAGGCGAGGACTCCTGGGCCGCGAGAGTGCTGGGCACCCGTGACGCCGTGACCGAACAGACGGGCGCGTCCTCTGTTGACAAGTCGGTGCGTGAGCTTCTCGAACAGACCGAGCGCGAGGTACGCGGACGGCTTGGCTCGGAACGCTGGGCCGAAGAGTACGCTGCCGGCCGCCGCGCCTCCATCGATTCGCTGCTGAGGGACATCGAAGCGGCGCGGACGTCGCAGGTAAACGGCGCGTAACCACTCGCCCGGAATATTCGAGCCGGCCCGCAGATTACCTACTGCGAGGACCGAATGTTTCCCGCACGTGTGGTACCAGCGAATCCTATACAAGTCGGAGCGTTCGAGCTCGACCTGCGCACCCGCGAGCTGCGAGTCGGCGCGACGCGCCTCCAGCTTCAAGGTCAACCGTTCAAGATCCTGTGCGCGCTGCTCGAGCGCCCGGGAGACATCGTCACGCGAGACGAACTACGCGACCGTCTCTGGCCAGACGGCACCTTCGTCGACTTCGAGCACAGCCTCAACGCCGCCATCAAACGGGTGCGCGCGGCCCTTGGCGACGATGCCACCCGGCCGACGTTCATCGAGACGGTGCCGCGATGCGGCTATCGCTACATCGCCGCCGGACATGGCGCACGGAACCCCTCGCGCCATCGCCTCGCCGTACTGCCCTTCAACACGGTCAGCGACGGCGTCCCGTTCGGGCATTTCAGTAACGGTCTGACCGAGGAGGTGATCGTCCAGCTCGGGGCGGCGTGTCCCGAGGTCGAGATCACCGCACCATGGTCGTCGACGTTCGATCAACCGGGCTTGATGCGGGCCCGCGATATCGGCGCATCGCTGCACGCGGGTTTTCTGCTCGAAGGAAGCACGCGTCGCCACGGAGCGCGCGTCCGAATCACCGCGCGACTGGTGGAGACGGCGACAGAGGTTCACCGATGGTCGGAGACCTACGATCGCATCGTCGACTGTCCGATGTCGGTGCAGGTGGACGTGGCCAGTTCCGTGGCGCGCGCGATCGTGAAAGAGCTCTCACCCGAGTGACCCGGTGAGCGTGGTAGCGAGACGTTGCGTTGCTCTCAGACGGATGGGGTGATCAGCGCCGCCAATCCACGGCGAGCCGCGCGGCGTAGATCCATCGAGAACAACTTCATGCACTCGACACCTCTCTTGAGCCTCGAGCACGTGAACAAGCATTTCGGCGCCGTTCACGTGCTGCGAGATATCAACCTCACCGTTTCCACCGGTGAGGTCGTCGTGGTCGTCGGCCCGTCTGGCGGCGGCAAGTCGACCTTATGCCGGACGATCAACCGACTGGAGACGATCGACGGCGGCACGATCCGATTCGAGGGCCGTCCTCTGCCTGAAGAAGGGGCCGGGCTGGCCAGACTCCGTACGGAGATTGGCATGGTGTTCCAGTCGTTCAACCTTTTCGCGCACAAGACGATCCTGGAGAACGTCACGCTGGGCCCGATCAATGTGCGCAAGGTCCCTCGTGAGGAGGCCGAGAGGCGCGGCATGGACTTGCTCGCACGCGTGGGCATCGAAGGCCACGCGTCGAAGTACCCCGCCCAGTTGTCCGGCGGGCAGCAACAGCGCACCGCCATCGCTCGTGCCCTGGCGATGGATCCCAGGTTGATCCTCTTCGACGAGCCGACATCCGCGCTCGATCCCGAGATGGTCCAGGAGGTACTCGACGTGATGATCGTGCTCGCGCGCAACGGCATGAGCATGCTGGTCGTGACACACGAAATGGGCTTCGCGCGCCGTGCGGCCGATCGTGTGGTGTTCATGGCCGGCGGGCAGATCGTCGAGGAAAACGCACCGGACGAGTTCTTCACTCGTCCTCAGACCGACCGCGCGAACGAATTCCTGTCCAGGCTCCTCGTGCAGTGAAGGCCATGCGCAACACAACCGCAGTTCTGATTGTTGCCATCACGTGCACCCTGGGCCTCACGGCCTGCGGCGGCTCCTCCGCCAGCACGGCTCTCATCGACAAGATCGGGAAGGAGCGCACGGTCGTCGTCGGCACCAAGTGGGACCAACCAGGAATGGGCCTGAAGGTCGGACGCGGCGAGCCGCAGGGCTTTGATATTGACGTCGCCAAGTACCTGATCACACAGCTGGCCAGCGGTCAGCCAGTCGACATTCAGTGGAAGGAGTCTGTCTCTTCCAACCGCGAAGCGTTTCTCACCAACGGAACGGTGGACATGATCCTGGCGGGGTACTCGATCACGCCCGCGCGAGCAAAGAAGGTGACCTTCGCCGGGCCGTATATCGTGGCCCACCAGGACACGATGGTCCGCGCCAACTCGATCGGCATCAGCAAGGCCGCGGACCTCGAAGGCAAACGGATCTGTCAGGTGGCCGGCTCAATCTCATACAAGCGCATCACCGATCTGCCGCCAGAGGGCAAGCTCGGTCTGAAGGTCCAGCTCGTCGGCGCCGCCAACTACTCCGAGTGCGTCGCGAAGCTCAGTGGCAACAATTTGGACGCGGTCACGTCGGATGATCTCCTCCTCGCGGGCTTTGCTGCTCAAGCGGGAGGCGGTCTCCGGATCCTCGGCGACCCGTTTACTGACGAGCGATGGGGCATCGGGCTGAAGAAGGGCGATATCAGAACGTGTCAGGCGCTGAACGCGGCAGTCGCCAGGATGTACGGCGACGGCACGGCCAGGCAGTTGATGGACAAATGGTTCGGCAAAGCCGACGGTCTGACTCTGCCCACCACTGTTCCTCCAGCGGAGAGCTGCAGCTGAACGAACAATGGACGAACTGGTCCGCTACGCTCCCCCGCTCGCCGTGGGATTCCTCAAAAACCTGCAGCTCGCGGTGATCTGCGCGGTGATCTCGCTGTTGGCCGGCACGCTCCTGGTCATCATGCGGGTCGCGCCAACGCCGGTGCTGCGGGCGATCGGCGGCGTGTACGTCAACGTCTTCCGCAATACGCCGCTGACGCTGGTACTTGCATTCTCGGCACTCGGCCTGAGTGACACCCTGGGTCTGACGTTCTCGAGCACGCCGAGCACAAACAGCTTCTGGCTGGTCGTGCTCGGCCTCTCCGCCTACACCTCCGCGTTCGTCTGCGAGGCGCTGCGCTCGGGCATCAATACCGTGCCGATGGGGCAGGCGGAGGCCGCGCGCGCGATCGGGTTGACCCTCGTCCAGTCGCTGCGGCTGATCATCCTGCCGCAGGCGTTCCGTTCGGTCGTCGCGCCACTCGGCAGCGTGATGATTGCGATGACCAAGAACACCACGGTCGCGATCGCGGCGGGCTACCTCGCCGAGTCGTCGTTCGTCATGAAAGACACGTTCGACACCACGGGCGTCTCAATCCCCATCTTCCTCGGCCTGGTCGTGGCGTTCATGGCCGTCACTCTTCCCATCGCCTTCGGTGCCGGCCGGCTGGCCGCGCGCTTCGCCGTTGCAAGATGA
>Ga0111538_10005994_pt1 | contig 16504 bp, 14 predicted proteins | sample SoiMethybrSBSTD1_FD_79669 | JGI IMG/M metagenome (GOLD analysis project Ga0111538, IMG submission 79669) | Bulk soil microbial communities from a Populus tree surrounding site in Tennessee, USA - Soil MetaG P. TD hybrid SBSTD1 (version 2)... | ecosystem: Environmental > Terrestrial > Soil >...
CGTCGAGAAGACGTCCATCATGTCCACGTCGCCGTTGGTCAACGCCCGATACTGGAGCGCATGCTCCATCACCTCCACGCGAGCCAGCGACAGGCCGTAGTGCCGCTTGAGCCCGGGCCAGCCGTCCTCGCGCTCGATGAATCCCGAGCTGAAGGCCGCGCTGAGACCGGGGTGCCGGGCGAGATCCCCGATGGTCCGGAGGCCGAGGCGCTGGGCCAACTCGTCTCGGACGGCCAGGGCGTACGTGTTGTTGAAGCCCAGCGGCGCGCTGATCGTGAGCCCCTGCGCCTCGATCCGCGGTCGGATCGCGTCGGCCGTGACGAGGGCGGGGTCCTTCAGCATGACGCGGCTCAGAGTGCCGGTGTATTCCGGATAGATGTCGATGGCGCCGGACTCGAGCGCGCGAAACGTGACGCCGGTGCCCCCGAGACCCACGCGCCGCTCGGCGCGCGCTTCCCCCACCTTCTCGACGAGCTGCGCTACCACCTCGGCGAGGATGTAGCTCTCGGTGAACGACTTCGAGCCGATGCGGACGACGCCGTCGGACGCCGCGCTCGCGGACGATGCCTGGACCAGCAGCGCGCAGAGGGCGGCACCCACGATGCGCGGTCGCACGGCGCTAGCGCCCGACCGATGGGCTCGGTGCGAGCGTCTGGGCGTTGATGAACTGCGCCACGAACGGCGTCGCCGGCCGCTCCGCGAGGTCTGCAAAGGTCCCGTGCTGCACGATGCGCCCGGCGGTCATGAGCGTGATGGTGTGACCGAGCAGCGCCGCCTCGCGAATGTCGTGCGTCACGAGGACCACCGTCTTTCCCAGGGTGGCGAAGAGCCGCCCCAGCTGGCCCTGCAGCTCGGCGCGCACGAGGGGGTCGAGCGCCCCCAGCGGCTCGTCGAGGAGCAGGATCGGCGGATCGAGCATCAGCGCCCGCATCAACCCGACCCGCTGGCGCTCCCCGCCACTGAGCTCTCGCGGATAGCGAGCGAGCAGCGCCCGATCGAGCCCCGCCATGACGGCGAGCTCGGCCACGCGTGCGTCGATTCTCGCCCGCGGCCAGCGCTGCCCCTCGGCTCCCAGCGCAACATTCTCTGACGCGGTCAGGTGAGGATAGAGTCCCCCGTCCTGCACCACGTAGCCCATCCGCTTGACCAGCCCGGCCCGCGTGGAGCCGTCGACGCCCGTCCCGTCGACCACCACCGTGCCCTCGTCCGGCGTCGCGAGCCCGAGAATCAGCCGGAGCACCGTCGACTTGCCGGAGCCGCTCGAGCCGAGCAGAACGTGGGTGGTGCCGGCGGTCACCTCGATCGACACGTGGTCGAGCGCGACGGCGTGGCCGAAGCGCTTCGTCACGCCGTGAAGGGCGATCACGCTGGCATTCTACCGCTCGCCAGCCTCTTGGTTCATGTGGCCGTCATCAGTGTTGCGGACGATGGCCATTCAGCCTGTGGGTTCAAACGGAAACGCTGCCGTACAAGTACGTCAGCGTGGAGGGGCCGATCGTCGCGGTCGAAGCGGCAGATCTCGGGACACGCCGAACGGCCAGCCGGCTAACCACCCCGCCACAGCCAACGGCTGACCGCTGGACGACAATCAGTGGGCGCTTCCGGTGTCCTGGAAGCGCCCCCTGCGGCTACTTGTCCTTGATCGCCGCCTTCACCTTGGCCGCCATCTCGGGCGGGATCGTGGCGATGTTGTGTGCCTGCTTGGCGTGCGCCGCGCCCTTGGCCATGACCTCGGCCTCGTCCTTGCCTTCCAGCACTGCCTTGCAGCCGGGCATGAGGTCACCGCAATTGAGCACCTTGGCCATGATGAAATCCTCCCTTGGGCGAATCGCCCAACGTAAAGTCTGAGCGTGCCACCCAGGGCTGTCAATCCCCACTCCTCAGCCGTGATGCTGGCCTGGCTCGGCCTGGTCCTGCTCCTCGTGGCATCGGTCCCTGCCGCCGCGAGCGACGAGCCCCGCCCCGTGATCGAGGGAAGCTGGATCGCCACGTTCGGTCAGCGGCAGTTTCGAGGGGAGTGGTCCGCGCAGGCGCTGGCCAACAATACGAACGCGGCCGTCGGCTCGTGGACGGTGTTCGATGACGGGGAGCAGATCGTCATGCGGGGGACGTGGTCCGCGGAGAAAGCCGCGAACAGATGGGAAGGCAGCTGGTCGGCGCGAGTGGAGAACGGCCCGGTGCTGTCCGGCACCTGGGGCGCCGATCCGAAGAGCATGGCGGGCAAGACCTTCGAGGACCTGCTGCGGCAGACCGGCGAGAAGCAGATCGCCGGCTGGTGGCGCGGCCGGGCGGGTCAGCAGGGGAACTGGTGGTTGCGCGCCTTGGGCTGGACGATCCCGCCGGCGAAGTGACCGCCGCCGGCCATGGACGCGACGAGCAGGAGGCGTTCCCCGACCCAGGCTAGGATCTATCCCCCACGGCGCGCCGGCACCTCGAAGGTAAAGCACGAGCCCGCGCCTACCTGGCTCTTGACCCAGATCCTGCCGCCATGGAGCTCGATGAACTTTCTCGACAGGGCCAGGCCGAGGCCGGTGCCTCCGACCCTCTTGTCGGCCGACCCCACCTGGCGGAACTCCTCGAACACCGCCTCCTGGTCCTCCGGCGCGATGCCGACGCCGGTGTCGGTAACCGACACGGAGACCGATCCATCCATCGGCACGGCGCGGACGTCGATCCGGCCGCCCTCCGGCGTGAACTTGATCGCGTTCGAGAGGAGATTCAAGAGGACCTGGCGAAGCTTCCGCTCGTCGGCCTCGATGAGCCCGAGCCGCTCGTCGACGGTCTTCCCCAGCGCTATGCCCCGGCGCGACGCCCGCTCGCGCACGAGCACGAGGGCATTGTCGATGGTCGTGGGCAGGTCGAAGCTCGACAGCTCGAGCTCCATCTTCCCCGCCTCGATCTTCGAGAGGTCGAGGATGTCGTTGATGAGGGACAGGAGGTGCTGCCCGGAGGCGTGAATGTCCTTCAGGTATTCGTCCTGCTTCTCGTTCAGCTCCCCGAACATCCGCTCGCTCAGAATCTCCGAGAAGCCAATGATCGCGTTGAGCGGCGTGCGCAGCTCGTGCGACATGTTGGCGAGGAACTCGGACTTGTGCCGGCTCGCCGCCTCGAGCTCGCGGCTCTTGATCTCGATCTCGCGGAACAGCCGGGCGTTCTGAATCGCCAGGGCCGACTGGGTGGCGAATGTCCGCAGGAGCTCGATAATGTCGGCGGTGAACTCGCCGGGCAGGTTACGAGACACGACCAGACAGCCGATCAGCTCGCCCTCGCGGACCATCGGCACCGCCAGGACCGCGCGGATCCCGGATGTGATGAGGTTTTCGCGCAGCCGACTCTCGTAAGCGCCCGGCACCGTGATGTCGGGCACCTGCGCCGGTTCGAGGGTCAGCGCGGTCCGCCCGACGGCCCCTTCGCCCTTTCGAATCCGCGTGCTCCTGCGCGCCTCTGCCAGGGCTCCGCCCGCCTGGGTCGCCACCCGGTGGACGAACTCCTCGGCGCCTTCGTCGTACTCGAAGACCACCCCACCATCGAGCCCCGACAGCTCCACCGCTCGCGAGACAATGGTGGTCAGCACGGTCTCCAGATCCAGCGTGGAGCTGACCGCGCGTCCGACTTCGCTTAGCGCGGTGAGCTGCTCCACCGAGCGGCCGAGCTCCCCCGTCCGCGCCTGGAGCTCGCTCAACAGGCGCGCGTTCTCGATGGCGATCACCGCCTGATCCGCGAAGGTCTGGAGGAGCGCGATCTCGTCTTCGGTGAACCCACCGGACGCGCGGCGAGCCACCGAGATCGTCCCGAATGCCGCCTCGTGATGAAGCAGCGGCACCGCGACCTGGCTTTGATAGCCACGGGCTCGGGCGACGGAACGTGCGAACTCTCTAGTGTCGTTCTGGGCCTCCCCAATATTGACGGGCGTGCGAGCACGAATTGCCTGCGCGTGTATTCCATCGACTTGCAGCGATAGAGGAAACGCCGCTCTCAGCGTGGCATCGCCCCGAGTGTCGGTGCTCTTGAATGCTGCGAGATCCAGATGGTCGCCCGTGATTCGGGTCAGCGTACCCGATTGTGCGTCCATCAGGCGCACCGCACTCGACAAGATCTCATCGAACACCGGCCGGACGTCCGTCTGCGACCGGCTGATGGCGCGCAGGATATCGCTGGTCGCCGTCTGCTTGTCGAGCGCGTCGGTCAGATGCTTGTTGCTGGCGTCGAGCTCCGTGAAGAGGCGGACATTCTCGATGGCAATGACCGCCTGGTCGGCGAAGGTCTGAAGCAACGCGATCTGCTTGTCGGTGAACGGCCTGACCTCGTGTCGACGCATCACGATCGCCCCGACGGCGGCGCCGTCGCGGACTAGCGGCGCCGCGAGGATCGTCCGGAACTCTGGAATGGCCTCGGGGTATTCCGCCAGGACGTCGTCGAGGTTCCCGACGTGAATTGTCCGGCGCTCGAGGATCGCGCGCCCCACGATGTAGCGCGGGGACAGCCGACGTCCGCCCACGAATTCGGGCGTCGGCGGAATCGTCCCGGCATACGCGACCGGATGCACGGCATCACCCTCGACACGCATCACGACCGCATCCTCGGCCGCGCACACACGGGTGGCGCTCTCCGCGACCGCGTTGAGCACGGGTTGCAGGTCGGTCGGCGAGCTCGCAATGACGCGCAGAATCTCGGCGGTGGCGGTCTGCCGATCGAGCGCCTCCTTGGTCTCGTTGAACAGGCGGACGTTCTCGATGGCGATGACCGCCTGGTCGGCGAATATCCTCAAAAGCGCGATTTCGCTCTCGGAGAATCCCCCGATCACGTTGCGTCCGAGGTTGATAGTACCGATGACGCGCCCATCGCGAAGCATCGGCACCGCGGTGTTCGAGCGGAGGCCTCCGGCTCGGACATCGGCGGCAAATACATACTCGGAATCAGCCTCGACATCCGGAATTTCGGCGACGTCACCAGTGAGAATCGCCCGCCCGGCCGCCGAGCTTCGATCGGGCGCCCGTGGAAAGCGTCGCCGCATCCGCGCCTCGGCCTCCGCGGTGATGTTCAGAAACGCGCCGGCATGGATCAGGTGCCCATCAAAGGTCAACACCGCGGCGGTTTGCGCGCTGCAGAGCCGGAGCGCGTTCTTCATGATCGCGGCGAACACTGGCTGCACGTCGGTGGGGGACCCTGCGATCACGCGCAGGATCTCGCTTGTCGCCGTCTGCCGCTCCAGCGCCTCCTTGGTCTCATTGAAGAGCCGCACGTTCTCGAGCGCGATGACCGCCTCGTCGGCGAAGGTCTGGAGGAGCGCGATCTGCCTCTCGGTGAAGGGGCGCACCTCGCTTCGGCGGACGAGGATGGCGCCAATGGCGACGCCCGCACGGAGGAGCGGCACGCTCAGCGTCGTTCGCCATCCGATCCGGCGGGCGAGAGCTCGGCCGACCGGAAACTCGTCGGACTGGCTCAGATCCTCGACGTGGACGACTCGTGCGTGGCGGGCCGCACCTCCGGCGACGGAGCCCTGCATCGGCTGGCGGGCGCCGATCGTCGCCGGGATCGGACCATGGTGGGCACGAACGACGAGCTCCTCACCGTCGACGGTCCACAGGATGGCATCGACGGCGCCGCAGACGACGCCCGCTCGACGCACGATCGTGTCGAACACGGGCTGGTAGTCGGTGGGGGAGCTCGAGATGACGCGGAGGATCTCGCTGGCGGCGGTCAGTTGCTCCTGCGCCTCCGCCAGCTCGCGGTCCCGCGTCTGGAGCTGCTCCGCTGCCTCCGCGAGGCGCTGCTCGAGATCACGGATGCGAGCGGCGGCGGGCTTCTGCGCCTTGCCGGGCGGCGCGGGGCTGGCCTTACGCTTTGCTCGGTTGAACTCCCGACCCATTAGCCTGACAGGCTAGGCGAACGCCCCGGCGGGGGCAAGGACCCTCCTCTTATCCGGCGATCAGGGAGCCGGCGCCGGCACCCAGACCCACTCCCACGCTTGGGTCACACCGTCGCCGTGGAGCACGTACTTGCCGTGCGGATAGACCACCTCACGCTGGATCGGCTGCTGCTCGGGATAGGCGGACCCGGATGGGGCGACGATCTGGGCGCTATATCCCGCGTACGGATACGGGTACGGATAGCCGGCGTAGGGGTAGGGATAGGCGTAGGGATAGCCGTAGGCGTAGGGATACCCATAGCCCCAGTACGGCCAGCCGCCCCCGATGAAGGCGCCGCCGCGCCACCACCCGCCGTGCCAGTGGCCGGGTCCGCCGTGCCATCCGCCGCCACCGTGCCACCCGCTGTTGCCCTGCCACCCGCCGCCGTGCCACCCGCGGCCCCCACCACCGCCGTTCCACCCGCCGCCGCTGCCACCGCGGCTCCACCCGCCGCCGCCTCCGCCACTCCACCCGCCGCGGCCGCCACCACCGCCGCCGCCACCGCGCCCGCCGCCCCCGCCACCCGGCGCGGCATCACCCGGAGCGATACTTCCTGCGATCATCATCAGGACGACAGCTACCGCCATCACGCTTCGCTTCATCACCGGCTCCCCTTGCGTCGCATTGCTCAGCGGCTGGGATGACCCCACTGGCCCTTGACCACGAGGGCCTCGAAATAATGCCCGTACACGTGCAGGAACGGAAGCTGCGAAAGGTACCAGCCGCGCGTGCGCCCTTTCGCCCAGAACTCGGTGAGCCACGGCGCGACCGGCGCCACCGCGCCTTCCTTGGTGGCCGTCGCGTGGATCCGCTCGGCCGCGACGACGGTGTCGAGGTTCTCGTTTCGCAACGTCTCCGCGATCGCGAGCGTGGCCGCCTGGACGGCGTCCCAGTACCCGCGCAGCCCTTCCAGGTCGATCTGCGCACAGAGCTCGTCGACCTCGCCGTCCACCATCCCGGTGCCGACGTCGCGCCGCGCGGTCTTCATCCGCCCGAGCCATGCGCCGCTGTCGAGCACCTGCCGGCCGTCGGTGATGAAGCGGTTGACGCCGACATCCTCGATGCGCGCCGCGTGCCAGAGCAGCCACGCGATCGGGTTCATGCCCGGACGAGGCCGCCCGCGGATCTGCGCCTCGGTGAGCTCCTTCGTGAGGTCGTCGAAGATCCCGCGGTGGAACTCGCGATACCGCCCGAGAAAGAAGTCGACGGCGTTCATCGTCTCCATCCCAGCCAGTCACAGAGCGCCCGCCCCATCACGAGCTCGAGGTCGCGGCCCTTCAGCCAGGGCAGCTCTTCCGTAAACAGCGTGACGCACTGACGCCACGAGCACGGCATACGTGTGATGTCGGTGCCCCAGAACCATCGCGCGGGGCCGAAGGCGTCGTAGAGGCGGTGTAGATTGTCATGGATATCGGGAAAGGGGTAGCGCTGATCGGAGTAGCTGGGCGCGCCCGTCGCCTTCATCGCGACGTTGGGATACTTCGCGAGCGCCAGCACCTCGTCGAGATTCGCCCACCGCTCACCCGGACTCGCGTCGCCCCTCGGGCGGCCGAGGTGATCGAGGATGAGCTTGAGGTTCGGGTGCCGCTGGGCGACCTCGCGGACCTTTGGCAGAAAGTTCGCCGCCATCATCGCGATCGGCAGGCCGGCCCGCTCCGCCGCGGGCCATAGCCAGTCGACGGTGCCGTTCCCCGGCCACTTCTCCTGCTCCGGCCCGATGAAGGTGAAGCGGCATCCGAGCATGCCCGGGCGCTGCTTCCACGTGTCGACCAGCGCGCGGCTCTCTGGCTTGTCGAGGGGGAAGTTGCCGAGGATCGCGAACCGGTCGGGATGGGCGCGCGCGGCCTCCATGCAGAGCTCGTTCGCATTCGGATCCCATGGGGTGTGCGGGGTGAGGATGGCGGCATCGACACCGCCGGCGTCCATTTCCTTCAGGGCGTCGTCCTTCAGATAGGCGGGAATCTGCCGGTGCCACGGGCTGGTGGGGTTGCCCGCGTTCCAGAGATGAATCTGCGCGTCGACGATCAGCATGGTCGGCTCCTTTGCCTCACGCGCCCCGTGGCGCCGGCGTGGCGAGCAACATGGCCCAGTCCACCGACCGCTGATGCGCGGCGGCGGCCTGAAGCAACGTGTCCTCGCGGAAGTGGGGGGCGACCAGCATCAGCCCGACCGGGAGCCCGCCCAGCTTGGCGCACGGCACGCTGATCGCCGGATGGCCCGTGTAGTTGAAGGGGCACGTGTTGGCGATGACGGGCCCCAGGTCGAGGCTGCGCCCGCCGCCGAGCATGGTCAGCTCGAGCGCGTCCTCGAAGTCGCGCGGCGCCTGCCAGCGCGGCGCGGTCAATGGAATCGTCGGCATCGCGAGCACGTCCACCGACCGGAACACCTGATCGTACTGAGCCACGAAGGTGGGCCGCACGTTCTGGGCCTTCGCGTAGAGCCGCCCGCCGTAGTTGCGCTGCAGATAGTAGCCCTGCAGGAGGTTCAGCTTGAGGTTCGGCGAGAACTCGCGCGCGTGGCTCTGCTTGAGGCGGCCGAAGATCGAGATCAGCGAGGACGGATAGTAGGTCTTGGCGAAGGCGCCGCCGAAGTGCGTGTCGTACATCCGCTTGCCGCCCTCGAGGTAGATCGGCAACAGCGCGGGGAGCGCCCGGGTGTGGAGCGGCACCGACACCCGCTCCACCCGAGCGCCGGCGCGCTCGAGCCCGCGCACCGCCTCCATCACGGCCTCGTCGACCGCGCGGTCGCCGCCCGCGACGCCGAAGCCCTCCGCCAGGACCCCGATCCGCAGCCCCTTCACGCCGCGCGTGAGCGCGCCGGTGTAGTCGGGCACGCCCGCGGGCACGTCGGCCTGGCGCGGATCCAGGCCGTCGCGACCCGCCAGGCACTGGAGCGACACCGCGACATCCTCCACCGTCCGCGCCATCGGGCCCACGTAGTCGATGGTCGGCTCGAGACCGAAGACGCCGGTGTGCGGCACGAGCCCGTGGGTGGGCATGAGACCGACGATGCCGCACCACGCCGCGGGCAGCCGGATGGAGCCGCCCTGGTCGCCCCCCAGCGCGATGTCCACCATCCCGCCCGCCACGGCGGCGCCGGAGCCCGACGACGAGCCGCCGGTGACGTGCTCGCGGTTGTGCGGGTTGAGCGGCCGGCCGTAGTCGCCCACGCCGGAGAGCCCCGGCCCTCCCCAGGAAAACTCCTCCATCTTGAGCTTGCCGACGATGGTTGCGCCCGCGTCGAGAAGTCGCGTGACCACGGTGGCATCGAAGTCCGGCACGTAGCCGTCCATCATGTGCGAGCTGAACGTGAGCGGCACCCCCGCGAGCGCGATGTGGTCCTTCAGCGCGACCGTCTTGCCGGCCAGCGGCCCCCGATCCGCGCCCTTCACCCGGCAGGTCCGGATGAAGGCGCCGAGTGGATCCTCGGCTTCGGTCGGGCGGCGCCCGGGATCGCGATCGGTGAAGCGGAGCGGCAGGCCCCGCTCCTCCACGCGCATCTCGTCGAAGGCCTCGAGCGCGGCGATGGTGTCCATCATGCGCGCCTGGATCATCCGCGCCTCCGTCGGGGTCAGGTCGAACCCCAGCGCGCGGCCGTACTCCGTCACCTCGTCGACATCGACTCGCCTCAGCATGGCTCTCGTCCTCCGGATCGGGGCACCGCGGATGGTTGCGGCTCGATCATGCCATGGACTATAGTGAGCCGGGCCCGCGGCGGTGGCGTGCCACGCCGATCGGGCCGGTGGACTTTCTGGAGAGAGATGGTCACCGCGACCGCCCAGACGCACCTGTCGTTCTCCGTGGAAGACGCGTGGACCGCGCTCGGCCGGAGAGCGACGTACCTCTGCTTCCCCGGGGTGACGGCCGGCAACGAGACACCCCACGGAACGCTCCACCACGCGCTGGATCTGCCCATCGTGGACGGCCAGGAACAGACGGCCACGCTCACGGTCAGCCGCGCGGGGAAGAACGGCCGGCGAGAGCGCTGCTTCGCCATTCGAGGCCCGCTCGTGACGATTGCAGGACACTGGCGCCTCGAGCCCGGCCCTGACGGCGTGCGCGTGCAGCTCACCCTGGAGTACGAGGTCGCGCCGCCCCTCAAGACCCTCGCCGTCGACACGCTCCGCAGCCGCAGCCCGCTGCCGATCCGCACCGACGCCGACGCCATCTTGAGCCGCGCGGTCGACGAGTTCTTCGAGACGCGCTTCACCGAGCAGGCGGCGGCGTACTGCGAACGGCTGCGCGAGAGGCTCGAGGTCGCCCGCCCCCCCCGAACCCGTCGCGCATGACCGTCTACGCGCTGCAGCGGCTGGTCGGACTGGTCCCGGTGCTCTTCGGCATCTCGGTGGTGATCTTCCTGACGATGAAGCTGATCCCGGGCGACGTGGCGCGCGCGCTGCTCGGGCCCATGGCCACCGATCAGTCCCTCGCCCAGCTCCGCCACGCGCTGGGGCTCGACGAGGCGATCCACGTCCAGTACGCGAAGTGGCTCTGGCGCGCGGTCCACGGCGACCTGGGCCTCTCGCCCATCGTGCACAAGCCGGTGATGGAGCTGTTGCTGCCCAAGTTCGGCAACACGCTCATCCTCGCCAGCGCGAGCTTCGCCCTCGCGGTGGTGGGAGGCATCACCGTCGGCCTCGTCGCTGCGGCGCGCCCGCAGACCGCGGTCGACCGGACCGCCATGGGCGTCTCGCTCGTGGTGGGCAACATGCCGCCCTTCTGGCTGGGGCTCGTGCTGATCGTGCTCTTCGCGATCGACCTGCGGTGGCTGCCGAGCCTGGGCATGTACTCCTCGCGCGGTCCGGGCGGCCTCGACGACCTGCTCCTGCACCTCATCATGCCGGCCGTCGCCACCGCGGCGGCGCCCGGCGCGATCATCGCCCGGATGACGCGCGCCTCGCTGCTGGAGATTCTCGGCCAGGACTACATCAAGGTTGCGCGCTCCAAGGGGCTCTCGGAGCGGGCCGTGCTGTGGCTGCACGCCCTCCGGGTGGCGTGGCCGCCGATCCTGACCATCGCCGGGCTCCAGCTCGGATATCTGCTGGGCGGCGCGGTCTTCACCGAGGAAGTGTTCGGCTGGCCGGGCCTCGGGCGGCAGCTCGTCTCCTCCGTGATCGCCCGCGACGTTCAGGTGGTCCAGGGCGCCGCCCTGTTCATCGCGGTCATGTTCGTGCTCGTGAACCTCGTGGTCGACCTCCTGAATCTGTACCTCGACCCGCGCACGCGGCCGGCCTAGCCTCCGTGTCCATCGCCGCCCTCGCCGTCGAGACCGAGAGGCCCCGCCCCCGCCGCGGCTCGCGGGCCTTCGCCCAGTTCGTCCGCGTCTTCTGTCGGGATCGCCAGGCCCTGCTTGGCCTCGTCATCATCGCCATCCTCGGCGGCGCCGCGCTGGCCGCCCCGCTCATCAGCCCGTGGGACCCGCTGAGCTCCGCGGGGGTCGAGCGCCTCGCCCCCATCGGCACGCCCGGCCATCTGCTCGGCACCGACGAGCAGGGGCGCGACATCCTCAGCCGTCTCATCTGGGCAGGACGCGCCTCGCTCATGGTGGGCATCCTGCCGACCGTGACGGCCGGGCTGGTCGCCCTGCTCCTCGGTTTGCTGGCGGGCGATCTGGGCGGCCTGGTCGACCACCTCATCATGCGCGCGCTCGACGTCTTCTTCGCGTTCCCGCTCGTGCTGCTCGCCATCGCGATCGTCGGGGTCATCGGCCCCGGCATGAACAACCAGATGTTCGCCCTCGCGGTCGTGCTGGTGCCGTACAGCACGCGGGTGGTCCGCAGCGCGACGCTCTCGGTGAAGCATCTCGAGTTCGTGGAAGCCGCGCGCGGCCTCGGCGCCAGCCGCTGGCGCCTGATCAGCCGCCACCTCTTGCCGAACGTGCTGCCGCCACTGCTCGTCTACACCAGCACGCTGGTCGGCTTGATGATCGTCGCCTCGGCGGGGCTCAGCTTCCTGGGCCTGGGCGTGCAGCCGCCCACGCCCGACTGGGGTGTCATGGTGGGCAACGGCCGGCTCGTCCTCTACCGGGCCGCGCACGTGGCCACGATCCCCGGCATCGTCATCGTCGTCGCCGCGCTGGCGTTCAACTTCGTTGGAGACGGCCTTCGCGAGGCCCTCGACCCTCGCGCCCGCCGGTAGCCCCCCGTCGAGGCAAGGAGGAACGGCATGGACGCGGACAAGATCAACCTGATGCTGCGCATGATTCCCGACGGCGTGAGCCGCCGGGACTTCCTCCGCACCGCCGCCGGCGCGGCGGGCGCCGCGGGAGCCCTGGCGGCGGCGCCGAAGCGCGCGCGCGCCCAGACACCCAAGAAGGGGGGCACGCTCGTCTACGGGATGGAGGGCCCGTCCGACATCCTCGACCCGCAGGCCACCGGCTGCTGGCTCACCTACCGCGTGACCTTCCAGATGTTCGAGGGGCTGCTCGCCGAGGACCTCACGAAAGCCGACGTGGCCATCCCGCCCATGGTGCCGAAGCTGGCCGAGTCGTATACCACCGCCAAGGACGGGCTCTCGCGCACCTTCAAGCTGCGCAAGGGCGTCAAGTTCCACGACGGCACCCCATTCAACGCCGCGGCCGCCGTCTTCTCGTGGGAGCGGATGTACAAGAAGGACGCGCCCCACTTCTACCCGCGCGCCAACAGCTACACCTCCTACGTGGTGGAGTACATCACGGGCGCGGAGGCCGTGGACGAGTACACGCTCAAGCTGACGTTCAGCAAGCCCTACGCGGAGTGGGAGCGGATGACGCTCCAGAGCTGGGGCGAGCCGATGATGATCAGCCCCACCCAGGCGAAGAAGACCGGCAACGAGAAGTTCGCCGACGCGCCCGTCGGCACCGGCCCCTTCAAGTTCGTCGAGAACGTGCCGGGCGACCGTATCGTGCTCGAGCGCTTCAAGGACTACTGGGGCAAGGCGGCCAACGTGGACAAGCTGGTGTTCCGCCGCCTCGACGACCCCACCGCGCGGGTGGCCGCCCTGCGCACCGGCGAAGTGGACTTCATCCTCGCGCCCCCGCCCGACGAGGTGGAGGCCTTGAGGAAGGACAAGTTCCAGGTGCTGCAGAGCAACGCGCCCCACATCTGGTACTGGCACCTCAACATGAAGGACGAGCACTTCAAGGACGTGCGCGTCCGCCGGGCGCTTCAGATGTCGGTGGACAAGGACAAGATGTGCAAGGAGCTGCTCCGCGGCACCGCGAAACCCGCGTGGAGCATGATCTCGCCCGCGACCGCCGCCTACGACCCCAAGTACAAGCCCTACTCCTACGATCCGGAAAAGGCCAAGGCCCTCCTCAAGGAGGCCGGCCACGGGAACGGCTTCGAGACCACGTTCTGGACCTCCACCTCCGGTTCGGGCCAGATGATCCCGGTGGCCATGGCCGAGTGGATCCAGCGCGATCTCGCCAAGGTCGGGATCAAGGTGAAGCTCGAGACGTTCGACTGGATCACGTATCTCGCCAAGATGTTCCAGGGACTGCGCCCAGGCCATGGGGCGTACCAGCTCTCCTGGGGTATGACGAGCAACTTCTGGATCGACATCGTGGCGCGCTCGACCCGGCAGCCGGACAAGGGCGTCAACGTGGGCTGGTACGCGAACCCGAAGGTGGACGGCCTGCTCGACACCGCCCGCGCCGAGCTGGACGAGAAGAAGCGCGCCCTGGTCTACAAGCAGATCGACCGCATCGTAATGGAGGAGGACGCCGCGTTCTTCCCCATCTGCAACGACCTGAACCTGGTGGTGCTCAGCCCGAAGGTGAAGGGATTCGTCAACCCGCCCGAGGAGTGGTTCCAGCTCTGGACGCCCTGGGTCGAGGCGTAGGCTTCACGCTTCACGCGCGGCTCGCGCGCCCGGTGGGACGAAGCCACCGGGCGCGCGGCACGTGTCAACCCTTGGGCGTGATCTTCCCGGCGATCGACTGGGCCACGATCTTGCCGTCGCGCACGATGAACGTGTCCGTGCCGATCTCGTACACGTTGTCGGCGGTCTCTGCCGTCCACAGGAGGTAGGCGTAGTCGCCCTCGATGGACTGCTGCTTCATGGCGAACTTCGCGCCGGGCTTCGCAAACTCCGCGAACATCGCTTCGAACAGCGGCCGAATCGCGTCGATCCCCTTGAGCGGTCCGTCTGGCGTGAACACGACGGCGCCGGGCGCATAGCCAGCCAGGATGCCCTTGAGGTCGCCCCCGCCAAAGCACTTCATGTGGTGCTCGAGAACGTCTTTCGTGGATGCCATCTCTCGGTCCCCCCTTGGCTAAGATTGACCGGATCAGCTCACTCACCACGTCGCACCGGCACGGTGAACGTGAACGTCGAGCCCTCCCCGACCCGGCTCTCGACCCAGATCTCGCCGCCGTGGAGCTCGATGAATTTGCGCGACAGGGCAAGGCCTAGCCCGGTGCCCTCGACTTTCTTGTCGGCGGTCCCGACCTGACGAAACTCCTCGAACACCACCTTCTGATCGTCCGGCGCGATGCCGACTCCGGTGTCGCTCACCGAGACCTCCATGGCGCCATCCACCGCTTTCGCCGCGACGTGGATGCGGCCCCCCTCGGGCGTGAACTTGATCGCGTTCGAGAGGAGGTTCAGCAGAACCTGGCGGATCTTGCGTTCATCGCCCCGGATATGCCCGAGCCGCTCGTCGACGGTTGTGTGCAGTGCGATCCCGCGTCGGCCGGCGCGCTCGCGGATCAGTGTCAGCGCGTTGTCGACGGCCGTGGGCAGGTCGAACTCCGTGACGTCCAGCTCCATTCGACCGGCCTCGATCTTCGACAGATCGAGAATGTCGTTGATCAAAGCCAGCAGGTGTTGCCCCGAGGCGTGAATGTCCTTCAGGTACTCGTCCTGCTTCTCATTCAGCTCGCCGAACATCCGCTCGCTCAGCACCTCGGAGAAGCCGATGATCGCGTTCAACGGAGTCCGTAGCTCGTGTGACATGTTGGCGAGGAACTCCGACTTGTGCTGGCTCGCGACCTCGAGCTGATGGCTCTTCGCGGCAATCTCGCGGAACAGGCGCGCGTTCTGGATCGCCAAGGCCGACTGTGTCGCGAAGGTCCGCAGGAGCTCGATGGTGTCCGCCGGAAACTCGCCGGGCTCGTTGCGCGTCACGGCGAGACAGCCGATCAATCGCCCTTCACAGAGCATTGGCACGGCCAAGATGGCGCGGATGCCGGACTCGACCAGGTTGTGCCGCAGCCGGCTCTCGTAGGCGCCGAGCGCCGTGATGTCGGGGACCTGGACCGGCTCCAGCGTCATCGCCGTTCGCCCCAGCGCGCCTTCGCCCTTGCGGATCCGCGTGTTGCGTCGTGCCTCGGCGAGACCTCCCCCGGTGTCGGTCGCCACCCGGTGGACAAACTCCTCCGCGGCGTCGTCGTACTCGAAGACCACGCCGCCATCGAGCGCTGAGAGCTCGACCGCGCGCGACACGATCGTGGTCAGCACGGTCTCGAGATCGAGCGTGGAGCTGATCGCGCGCCCGACTTCGCTAAGGGCAGTCAACTGCTCGACCGACCGTGTCAGCTGTCCCGTCCGCGCCTGCAGTTCGGTGAAGAGTCGCACGTTTTCGATCGCGATGACCGCCTGATCGGCGAACGTCTGAAGCAGGCGCACCTGCTTGTCGGAGAAGAGCTTTGCTTCGGCCCGGACGGCTCCGATGACGCCCATCGGCTTCCCGTCCCGGAGCATCGGAACCCACAGGACGGCCTTGAGGCCCATCCGCTCCGCGACTTGCCGGGTCACCGACGGTGTCGCGGGATCAGTCTGGAGATCCTCCAGGTGCAGGATCGCGCGCTCGAGGATCACGCGGCCTGCCGCCAGCTTCGCGTCCGGTGGCCTGGGATACTGTCGGCGAAGCTCCTCGGCATGCGGCCAGGTCGACGGCGTGAGCGTGCGGAGGTGAACGAGCGATCCATCAAACTCGTACACGGAGGCCATCGCGGCTCCCATCAGGCGGATCACGCTTTGCCCGATGGCCTCGAACACCGGCTGAACGTCGGCCGGCGAGCTGCTGATGACGCGCAGAACTTCTGCGGTTGCCGTCTGCTGCTCCAGCACCTCAGCCTCTCGCTTCAGGGCCTCGGTCTCGCCCTGGAGCGCCTCCGCCAGGCGCTTCTCGAGATCCTCCACCCGGGAGCTTTCGCTCTTCCGCGACGGTAGCGCCCTCGAATGCTTCGCGCCTCCACGCATCGGCCTCTCCTTGGCGTATGACCATCGTGCGGCGGTGACGCCAGGCTATGCGAACGCAGCGGGCTGGGCAAGATGGACGGTGGGAGCATGGGGTCTTCGGCCTCGCGAACGACGTCGGCGTCTGCATCGGCGCCCGAGCGAGGCGCTATCCAGCCCGTATGACTTCCGGCGCCGCTATCGCGCCGCGCCGGGTCCGTCGCCGAAGAGCGATGGAACGAACGTATGTGGATCCCCCGGCTCGGTCAGGAGCGCGTGCTGGCGCGGGGTGAGCGGGACATCGGGAGGCGGCAGCACGCGCGCCCGCGACCAGGCCATGTGGGAGACGCAATACTTGTACAGGAGCGTGCGCCGCTCGTGGTCGGCTCGCCAGGGGGCTGTCCCGTGCATCATCGCTTCGGAGAACAGCACGAC
>Ga0111538_10005995_pt1 | contig 16502 bp, 14 predicted proteins | sample SoiMethybrSBSTD1_FD_79669 | JGI IMG/M metagenome (GOLD analysis project Ga0111538, IMG submission 79669) | Bulk soil microbial communities from a Populus tree surrounding site in Tennessee, USA - Soil MetaG P. TD hybrid SBSTD1 (version 2)... | ecosystem: Environmental > Terrestrial > Soil >...
CGCTCCTCGCTGGCCCGCAGCGCCGCCTCGGCACGCACGCGACCGATGGCCACGCCGGCGACGCGGCCCGCGCGCTCGATCAGCTGCCGGTCGGCATCGGTCGGACGCCGGGCGGTGCGGTAGTACATGGCGAACGCGGCCATCGTGGCGCCGGCCGCGTCGCGCACCGGCACGGACCAGCACGCGCGCAGCCCGTGCGTCAGCGCCAGCTCGCGCTGGTCGCGCCAGCGGTCGTCGGTGGCGATGTCCTCGACGATCATGGGCTCGCGCTGCGCGAGGGCCAGGCCGGAGGGACCGCCGCGGGCTCCGCCGACGATCCCGTCCATCACGGCCACGTAGCCGGCGGGCAGACTCGGCGCCGCGCCGTGACACAGGCGATCACCCTCCACCAGGAGGACCGAGCAGTGCATCCCTTCGCGCTGCGCCTCGACGGTGCGGCAGAGCGCGTCGAGCACGGTGGGGAGCGCCTCACCGGCCGCGATCATCTCCAGCACCCGCTTCTCGCCGGCCAGCAGCGCCTCGGTCCGCTTGCGCTCGGTGATGTCCACCTTGAGGCAGTGCAGCCGGTCCCCGCGGAACGTCACGCTGTCGCGGATCCAGACCACCCGGCCGTCGGCAGCCTGCATCCGGTACTCCTGGGCCCAGTCGCGGCCGGCGGCGATCTCCCGGTCGGAGCAGGCGAACACGCGCTCGCGGTCGTCGGGATGAACGCGGGTGCGCCAGAAGCTGGGGTCGGTCAGCCACTGCTCGACGGGATAACCCAGCAGCGTCTCGACGCGCCCGTTGACGAACAGGACCCGCCGCGTGGCGATCTCGACCTCGGTGACGATGGCGTCCACGCCGTGGACCAGATCGCGCACGCGCCGCTCGGCGGTCTCGGCCTCGGCGCGCGCCGCCCGCTCGGCGGCAAACAGCCGCGCGTTGTTGAGCGCGACGGCCGCCTGATCGGCGAATGCGCCCAGCAGCTGCCGCGACTCCTCGTCCACGCCCCGCCCGCGGCCGGCCGCCACCGCCAGCGCGCCGATCGGCTCGCCGTTGACCAGCAAGGGGACTGCGACCACCGCGCGATAGCCGGCGCGCTCGATCGCGGCCCGGAGCTCCGGTGTGTGGATGACGCCCGGAGCGTTCAGGATGTCGGGGGTGAAGACCTCGCGGCGCGTCGCCACCGCGCGCCCGGAGGCGCCGACACCGGGCGGCATCACGAGCGGATGCGACAAGCCCGCCGCGCCCTCGCCGGCAAACGCCACCGACACGAGGTTGCCGGTCTGCGGCTGCACCTCGAAGAGCGTGACGTCGCGCGCGCGGAGGAGCGCCAGCACGTTGTCGGCGATGAGGTGCGCGACCTGGCGAGGGTCGAGCGAGTGGGCGAGGGCCTGGCTGACCGAGGCCAGCGCCTCCGCGCTGCGTCGCCGGCGCTCGGTATCGGCGAAGAGCCGCACGCTCTCGATGGCGAGGGCCGCCTGGGTGGTGAGGACGCCGAGGGCGTCCAGCGTCCCCGGGCTCGGCCGACGCGGGCGGCGACTGAAGACCGCAAGCACGCCGACCCGGCCGTGGCGGGCCGCGAGGGGGACGCCCACGAACATGCGGACGCCCTCGGCTTGCAGGAAGCGCGTATCGCGCGCACGGGGATCGGCGGCGGGCTCCTCGACGATGACCACGTCCCGGGCCAGGCCCGCGGCGCCCACCAACCCCTCGCCCACGGCCAGGGTCGTCGCCAGGCCGGTGCAGGGGCGGTTCAGCACACCGGCGGCGGCCCGGAGTACCAGACGGTCTTCGTGCTGGACCCAGATGAGGGCGAGACTATCTGGCACCAGCTCCGCCGCCGCCCGACTGGCAGCGGCCAGCACGTCGCCCAGCCCGAGCGAGGTGGTCATCGCACGGGCCACGCGCGGCAGAAGGCCCCGGTCGAGCGACACGCTGGCGCTCGCCATTTCCCGCAGCAGCCTCACCGATCGCCGCCCCGGCGTCAAGACGACATCCGTCACCCCGGTGTAGACTCCACCCGTGGCGCTCCCCCTGGAAGGAATCCTGGTCGTCGATCTCACGCAGAACGTCGCCGGCCCGTTCTGCACGCAGACGCTCGGCGATATGGGCGCCGAGGTCGTCAAGGTCGAGCGACCGGGCCGCGGTGACGATGCCCGCGCGTGGGCGCCGCCGTGGTGGGGCACCGAGAGCGCCACCTTCATGGCGTTCAACCGCAACAAGCGAAGCTTGGCGCTCGACCTCAAGCGCGAGGGCGGCCTGGAAGTGCTGCGCCGACTGGTGGCCCGCGCCGACGTCTTCGTGCAGAGCCTGCGGCCCGGCGCGATCGGCCAGCTGGGACTCGACTTCCCCAAGGCCATCACGCTCAATCCGCGGCTGGTCTACTGCTCGATCACCGCATTCGGCACGCGCGGTCCGCTCGCGCACCTGCCGGGCTACGACCCGCTGATGCAGGCGTACGCCGGCCTGATGTCGGTGAACGGCCATCCGGGACAGGAGCCGGCGCGCGTCGGCACCTCCATCGTGGACATGGGCACCGGCATGTGGGCCGCGCTCGGCATCATGGCGGGGCTGCGCCAGCGCGACGCCACCGGTCGCGCGGTGGAGGTGACCACCGCGCTGTTCGAGACCGCGCTGATGTGGGTCTCGTACCACGCGATGGGCTACCTGGGCTCGGGCGAGGTCCCGCAGCCCCAGGGCTCGGGGACCGCGATGATCGCGCCCTATCAGGCGCTGCCCAGCGCCGACGGCTATGTGATGATCGGCGCCGCCTCGGACGCGCTGTACGGGCGGCTCACCGAGGCGCTCGGCGTACCCGAGCTCGCTCGCGATCCGCGCTACGCGGACAATCCCTCGCGCGTGACCCGTCGCGAAGAGCTGGTGGAGACGCTGTCCGCGCGGACCCGCACGCTCACGACCAGCGACCTGCTCGATCGCTTGCGCGCCGCCGGCGTGCCCGCCGCGCCGATCCACTCGATGGACCAGGTGCTGAAGGCGCCGCAGACCGAGGCCAGCGGGATGCTCGTCGGCGCCCCGCATCCCCGACTGCCCGACTACCGTTCGATCGGGCTACCGGTGCAGTGGGACGGCCGACGTCCCGAGGTGCGCCGGGTCCCGCCGCGCCTGGGCGAGCACACCGCCGACGTCCTCACCACCCTCGGCTACACGCTGGACGACGTCAGAACACTGCAGTCCCAAGGTCTGGTGCAATGACCAACGGAGCCACGACTTCCCAGAACAGGCCACCCACGCCCCTATCCGTGCTCGCGGGCCCCGCTCCAACAATGCGGAAGTCTCATGCCTGACTATCGCCACCTCCTGGTCGAGCGCTCCGACGATCGCCACGTGGTCACGGTCACGCTGAACCGGCCCGAGCAGCACAACGCGATGAACACCGCGATGGGCGAGGATCTGCTGGGGTGCTTCACCGCGCTGACGTCCGATGCCGACGCGCGCGTCGTGATCCTCACCGGCGGCGGCGACCGCGCGTTCTGCGCGGGCGGCGATCTCAAGGAACGCAACGGCATGACCGACGAGGCCTGGCGGGCTCAGCACGTCATCTTCGAGCAGGCCGCGATGCGCCTGCTGCGGTGCCCGGTGCCGGTCATCGCCGCCGTGGAGGGCTTCGCGCTGGCCGGTGGCTGCGAGCTGGCCATCCTGTCGGACTTCATCGTGGCCGGCGACACCGCGGTCTTCGGCGTGCCGGAGACGACGCTCGGGATCTTCCCGGGCATCGGCGGCACCCAGCTCCTGCCCCGCATCGTGGGCGCGCCGCTGGCCAAGGAGCTCATCTTCACCGGGCGCCGGATGAAAGCCGACGAGGCGCGAGCGGTGGGGCTGGTGAACCACCTGGTGCCGGCCGGCCAGGCCCGGGCCAAGGCGCGTGAGATCGCGGAGACGATCGCCCGGAATGGACCGATCGCCGTGCGCCAGGCCAAGAAGGCCATCGCCTACGGCAGCGAGACCGATCTCGAGACGGCGATGATCCTGGCCATCGAGGCCTACAATGCGACGGTGGTGACCGAGGACCGGCTGGAGGGTGTGCGCGCGTTCAATGAAAAACGTCGGCCGCAGTACAAGGGCCGCTGACCGGCGAGGATGACTATGGCCGCCATCAATCTGTCTCTGACCGACGAGCAACGGGCGCTGAAGGCCGGGGTCACCGAGATCTGCAAGCGGTACCCCGGTGAGTACTGGCGCGATCTCGACAGCCGGCGCGAGTACCCCGAGAAATTCGTCAACGAGCTCACGCAGGCCGGCTATCTCGCCTGCCTGATTCCGCCGGAGTACGGCGGCGCCGGGCTGGGGATGCCCGAGGGCGGGATGATTCTGGAAACCATCCACGCCAACGGCGGCAGCGCGTCGGCCTGCCACGCCCAGATGTACATCATGGGCACCGTGCTGCGGCATGGCAGCGACGCCCAGAAGCAACGCTCCCTGCCGAAGATCGCCAGCGGCGAGCTACGGCTGCAGGCCTTCGGCGTCACGGAGCCCGACGCCGGCTCCGACACGCTGCAGCTCAAGACCACCGCCGTCCGCAAGGGCGACCGCTACGTGGTCAACGGCCGGAAGATGTTCATCTCGCGGGCGATGCAGACCGACCTCATGCTGCTGCTGGCCCGCACCACGCCGGCCGATCAGGTCAAGCGACGGACCGACGGGCTCAGCGTCTTCCTGATCGACATCCGGTCGATCAAGGGCCTGGAGATTCGACCACTCAAGATGATGATGAACCACTCCACCAATGCCCTGTTCTTCGACGATATGGAAATTCCCGCCGATACCCTGGTGGGAGAAGAGGGCAAAGGTTTTCAGTACATCCTGTCGGGCATGAACGCCGAGCGCATCCTGGTGGCCTCGGAATCCATCGGCGACGGCCGCTGGTTCACCGAGAAGTCGGTGGCCTACTCCGGCCAGCGGGTGATCTTCGGCCGGCCGATCGGGGCCAACCAGGGAGTGCAATTCCCCATCGCCAGGGCCTACGCCAATGTGGAGGCTGCCGCCCTCATGCGCGACAAGGCTGCCGCCCTGTTCGAGGCCGGGGAGCCCTGCGGGGCCGAGGCCAACATGGCCAAGCTCCTGGCGGCCGAGGCGGCGTGGGAGGCGGGCAACGCCTGCATCGATTGTCACGGTGGCTACGGATATGCAGAGGAGTATGATGTGGAACGAAAGTTCAGGGAGTGCCGCCTATACAAGACGGCGCCCGTGAACAACAACCTGGTGCTCGCATATGTCGGCGAGCACGTGCTGGGGATGCCGCGCTCCTACTGATCGGGGTCGATGACGCTCTACTTCGAGAATTTTCCACCGGGCGACGTGCGCGAGTCGCCGGCCCGGACGGTGAGCCGTGACGAGATCGTCGCATTCGCAAAGGATTTTGATCCCCAGCCATTCCACATCGACGAGGCGGCGGCCGCCCGCAGCGTCTTCCACGGTCTGCTCGCCAGCGGCTGGCACACCACCGCGATCTTCATGCGCATGATGTGGGACACGTTCCTGCACGACGCGGCCTCGCTCGGCTCGCCGGGCGTGGACGAGATCCGCTGGCTCAAGCCGGTGCGGCCCGGCGACACGCTGCGGGCGCGCTTCACCGTGGTCGAGGCCGTGCCGTCGCGCAGCAAGCCCGACCGCGGCGTCGTCCGCTCGTTCTCCGAGATGCTGAACCAGCACGGAGATGTGGTCATGACGGTCCGTGGACTCGGCATATTTGCCCGCCGACCGGTGACGTCGTGAGGCGGACCCTCGGCGCGCTCGTCGCGGCGGTGGTGCTCGGGCTGCCACTCGCGGCCGCCGCCGCGCACCAGACCATGGTCCTGCCCACGCTGCTGGGCGAGTACCACCTGACTTACGACAATCGCAAGGTGAACGAGGCCGACCTGAAGCCGCTGGTCATCCTCTCGCCGCACCTGGCCGGCTGGAACAGCATCGCGGTCACGCCGCGGCTGGAGCGCTGCGTGGTGGGCGAGACCGAGTACCTCGACTGCCGCGACCGCTCGGTGCGCTCGCCGACGTTCCTCTGGAACGCGCGCGTCAATCTCAAGCGCGGCGCCGCCATTCTCGACAACCTGCGCGCCATGCGGGCGCCGGCCGAGCTCGATCCCGTCGTGACCTGGCTGCAATCCTCCATGGCCTTCAGCCTGTGGCTGGAAGAGACGAAGCTCGAGTTCTACCAGAGCGGTGACGTGGACGTGCTGCGCCGGCGGTACGGTGAGATGGAACCCGCCCGTGGCTGCGCCGCGGCACTGGAGCAGGTCCAGCGCGGCATACAGTCCAACAACGCCCAGTACGACATGGTCGTGCTCCCCTGGCACAACTGCGTCAACGATCTGTTCCGCCGCCGACTGGGCGACTACCCGATGGCCGCCTGGCAGCGCTTCCTCTCCAAGTGGGGAATCCAGGAGCGCTTCGTGGAGCTGATGCCCCAGGCCTCAGGGAAGTAACCTCGGAGGGGGCCTCGACGGCCCCCTCCGATTCCTCCCCCAGACCGAGAACCAGGATTGCGCCGGCAAAGCCGGCGCTCGAACGGCGGCAATCCGAACGCGCTCCTAGCGGGGCGGGCTCGCGGCGGCGCTCTGCAGGGTCACGCCACTTTGCTCGGCCAGGGCTTCGGCGCGGGCGGCCCAGATCGGCGCTTTGAGCTGGGTGAAGCTCGCGTGCGCCTCGCGGAGGTGCAGCGCGGTGGCGGGCTGATCGCTGCGGGCGTGGGCCGCCCGGGCTATCGCCAGATGGATGGTCGCGGCCTCGAACACCGCGCCGCTGTCGTCGGCCAGCGCGAGCGATTGGCGGAGCTCGTGCTGGGCCTCGTCGAGGTTGCCGCGCGCGGTCGCCAGCTTTGCCTGCAGGGTGTGACCGAGGATGCGGGCGGGTGCGAACGTGATGCTGCGGATGATCTCCATCCCGCGCGCCAGGAGCGTCGCCGCCTCCGACTGATTGCCGTGCATCAGCTGGGCCTGGGCCTGCAGCAGGATGAACCAGCCCTCGAGCTGTCGCCAGCCCAGCCGGTTGAAGATCTCCGACGCCGAGGCCAAGAGGGGCAGCGCCGCCTCCGGGTCGCCCTTCTCGACGTAGCTGTTGCCGAGGAACCCCTCCGACAGCCCACGGCTCGTCTCGTCGGGCGCCAGCGCAACCGCGCGCTGCCCGGCTTCGATGCCGGTGGCCCAGTCACCGCGCCTCACGTGCACCCACCCTCTGGTCCACGCGGCAAGGCTGGCCAGCCGGCGATCGCCGAGCTTGTCCGCGATCGTCGCCGTCCAGGTGACCGAATCGAGCGCGTCGTCGAACTGCCCCAGCAGCAGGTAGTTGAGCGCCCGCGACCAGTGCGCCATGCCCAGCCACCAGCGGTCGCCGGCGCGATCCAGCAGCACGATGGCCTGGCGCCCGTGATCGACGCCGCGCCGGAAGTCGCCGGCCCAGAATGACTCGCGCCCGATGATGTAGTGCGCGCGGCCCGCGGAGGCGAGGTCGGCGGCGGTCTGGGCGTGCACCAGCGCGCGCTCGGCGTGCTCCATCGCACCGGGACTATCGCCGAGCACGCCGAGGGCGGAGGCCAGGCGCACGTGATACTGCGCGGTGAGCGAGGCATCGCCCAGGCGCTCCACCAGTTCCGCGTGCGCCCGCAGGTCCTCCAGGCCTTCGGTGACCTGCCCGAGCAGGAAGCGGGTCTGCGAGCGCTCGAGCAGGAGCTGGACCAGGACCCGCTCGCGGTCCGACTCGAGACGCTGGGCGTGCGTCTCCGCCTCGCGCAGGGCGGCCAGGGCCTCGGCGTTGGCGTAGTTGCCCATGGCGCGCGTGGCCACCCGACGCAGGGATTCGACGGCCTTGTCGGCGTGCGGCGTCCGCGTCCAGTGATAGGCGATCTGCTCACTGGCTCGCTCCACCCCCGAGGCTTCCTGCGCCTCGAGGACGTGGGCGGCCGCTTCGTGCAAGGCCTCCCGCGGTCCGGTCAGCAGCTGCTCGTAGGCGACTTCCTGGATCAGCGCGTGGTTGAACGCGAAGACTGGATCGTCGCCGGCGGCCCGCTCGTGTACGAAGTCGAGCCGCGCCAGCTCGGCCAGGTGCCCGGCTACCGCCCCGGGCCCGTTCCACACTGCCTCCAGCAACCGCTGCGCAAACTCCCGGCCCAGGACGGCGGCGGTCTGCAAGAGCCGCTTGTGCGCGTCGACCAGCCGGTCGATGCGCGCGCTCAGCACGGCCCGCAGGCTGTCAGGGACAGTGAGCGCGTGCTCGTTGTCGCCGTGCTCGACGACGGCGCGCGCCACTTCGCCCAGGAAGAGCGGGTTGCCCTCGGCCTTCTCGAGGATTGCGCGGACGAGCGACGGGGGCAGGCGCGTGCGGTCGGCCACGGCCTCGATCAGCGCCCGACTCTCGACCTCGCCCAGCGGCGGCAGCACGATCTCGGCGGTGCATTCGTCGGCGGCCCAGGGCTGCTTCCAGTCGGGCCGGTGCGTCGCCACCAGGAGAATTGGCGTGTCGTCCAGGCTGTCGATCAGCGTGGTCAGGTAACCTTCCGACGCCGGGTCGATCCAGTGCAGGTCTTCCAGCAGCACGAGCAGCGGCCGGCGGCGGCTCGCCGCGAGCAGCATCTGACGCAGCGTCTCGATCGTCCGCGCGCGGATCACCTCAGGCACGAGATCCTCCAGCGCGTTGCCGGTCTTGAGCCCGAGCAGGTGGAGCAGCAGGGGCGCCTGCCCGGTCGGGTCGAGCCCCAGCTCGGCCACCGTGGATCGCACCTTGGTGGCCACCGTCTCCGGCGTGTCGGCGGCGTCGGCCCCGCACTGCGCCCGCACGAGCTCGACGATCGGCACGTAAGGCACCGCCATGCCCCACGAGTGGCAGCGCGCCTCGAGCACGGTGACGTCGGTGCTGCCGAGCGTGCGGCGGAACTCGTACAGCAGGCGCGACTTGCCGCTGCCGGCCTGGCCCACCACCCTCACCACGTGTCCCTCGCCGCGCTGGGCGGCGTCCAGCAGCTCGCCGAGGCGCCGCAGCTCGCCGTCGCGGCCGACGAAGCGACCGTAGGCGCGCTCGGCGACCCGCTCCTGCGCCGAGCGCTGCGGGGCCAGACCGAGCAGCTTGTAGGCGGTCACCGGCTCGCTCTTGCCCTTCACGGTCAGGCTGCCGGCCGGCTGCAGGCGCACCTCGCCGCGTACCAGGCGGGCGGTGGACTCCGAGATCACGATCTCGCCGCCGGCGGCGGCCTGCTCCAGACGGGCGGCCACGTTGGTGGTGTCGCCGACGGCGGTGTAGTCCATGCGCAGGTTGTCGCCGATCGAGCCGACGACCACGAGACCCGTATTGAGCCCCATCCGCACCGTCAGCTCGGCGCCGCCTCCCAGGCCGGCGTAGGAGCCACGGTCGCGCAGCGCGCGGCGGATGGCCACCGCCGCCGTCACCGCGCGGCGCGCGTCGTCCTCGTGGGCCAGTGGCGCGCCGAACAGTGCCATGAAGCCGTCGCCGAGGAACTGATTGATCGTGCCCTCGTTGCGGTGGATCTCGGCCAGGGCCAGCTCGAAGAAGCCGTTGAGCAGCGCGTGCATGCGCTCGGGCCCCACGCGCTCGGCCAGCGGGGTGGAGTTGGCGATATCGCAGAACAGCACGGTCACCTGCTTGCGCTCGCCTTCCAGCGCGGCGCGCGAGGTCAGGATCCGCTCGGCGAGATGCTTGGGCGTGTAGCTGGCCGGCGAGGCGAAGGCCTGGCGGTCGCGGAGGTCTCGGCCGCATTCCAGACAGAACTTGGCGGTGTCCGGGAGCTCGGTCGAGCAGTTCGGGCAGCGCATCACGATCACTCTACTGGGTACCGGGCGGCGCGTCTCGCCGCCCGGCCCCGGCCGGGATCAGCCCAGGAACGACCTCAGCATCCAGCTGGCCTTTTCGTGCTTCTCGAGCAGTCCGGTCAGAAAGTCGTTGGTGCCGACATCGCCGCGCTTTTCGGCCTTGTCGAGGTCCTGGCGGAGCGCCCGGATGATCGTCTCGTGGTCCGAGAGCAGCTCGGCGATCATCTCCTTGGCCGCGGGGACGGTGCCGGGAGTCTCCTTGAGACGGGTGTTCTCGCGGAACTCCTCCAGAGTGCCGAAGGCCCGGGCCCCGAGTGCGCGCGCCCGCTCCGCGACCTCGTCGACGATGTCGTCGAGCTCTTCGTACTGGGCCTCGAAGAACTTGTGCAGGTCGTTGAACTGCAACCCGGTGACGTTCCAGTGGAAGTTCCGGGTCTTGGTGTAGAGGACGAACTCGTCGGACAGCACGGTATTGAGGATCTCGGCTACGGCCTGGCGGTCCTTGTCGGCAATCCCGATGTTCGGCTTCATCAGTCTTCCTCCCCGCTTGAGATGCAGCCCGGCCAGGCGGGGGTTCCGCCCTCCCCGAGGACCCTCATGCTACCCTGAGCCCACGCGGGAGGCGAGCATGCGACTGCCGGAGCGCGTCACGATTTGCGAGGTGGGCACCCGGGACGGTTTTCAGATCGAGCCGGACTTCATCGCGACCGAGCAGAAGATCGACGTGGTCGATCGCCTCACCGAGGCCGGTGTGCCCCGCATCGAGGTCACCTCGTTCGTGCACCCCAAGGCCATCCCCCAGCTGCGCGACGCCGAGACGGTCATGGCCGGCATCCGGCGGCGCCCCGGCACGCGCTACGCGGCGCTGGTGCCCAACGACAAGGGCGCGGCCCGCGCGGTCGACTCCGGCGTGGACGCCATCCACACCGTGCTGTCGGCGAGCGAGAGCCACAACCTGGCCAACGTGAACATGACGATCGCGGAGTCCGTCGAGAAGCTCCGGGCGGTGGCCCAGATCGCCGCGCGGGCTGGAGTGCATCTGCAGTGCGGGATCTCCACCTCGTTCGGCTGTCCGTTCGAAGGTGAGGTGCCGCTCGCGCGCCTGCACGACATCGTGGCCCGACTGGTCGACATGGGTGCGCGCGGCATCGGCCTGGCCGACACGACGGGCATGGCGAATCCGCGGCAGGTGGCGACCGTGCTCGAGACGCTGATGCCGCGCTTCCCCGGCATCGAGTGGACGCTGCACACGCACGACACGCGCGCGATGGCCATCCCCAACATCCTGGCCGCGATCGAGCTCGGCGTCACGACCTTCGACGCGTCGATCGGCGGTCTCGGCGGCTGCCCCTTCGCGCCCGGGGCTTCCGGTAACGTGTGCACCGAGGATCTGGTGCACTGCCTGCACGCGATGGGCGTCACCACCGGGATCGATCTCGATCGACTCATCGGGGTGTCGCGCCGGGTCGAACAGATCGTCGGGCGCGCGCTGCCGGGCCAGGTGATCAAGGCCGGGCCCTCGACGCGGCGCTACCCGGTGCCCGACACCATCGGCGCTCGACTGCGCGCATGACCAAGAAAGCGCAACGGATGCTGGCGGCCATGGACCGCGCCAACACGCTCTGGAACATCCCGAACATCGGGCGGGCCAAGGGCCGCGTGATCCGCCGCCTGATCGACCGCCACCGCCCCACCCGCGCGATCGAGGTCGGCTCGCTGCTCGGCTACTCGGCGATCCTCATCGCGGGCGCGCTGCCGCCCTCCGGCAAGCTGATCTGCCTGGAGGCCAACGACTACCTGGCGAAGTTCGTCAAGAGCAACGCCGAGGAAGCGGGGCTGGGCCGACGCGTGCGCGTGATCGTCGGCGACGCGCTGCGGGTCATCCCGCTGCTGCCGGGCCGCTTCGACTTCGCGCTCCTGGATGCGCGCAAGGAAGACTACCTCGACTATCTGCGCCAGCTCGAGCCGAAGGCGGCGCCCGGCGCGGTGGTGGTGGCCGACAATACCGGCGTGTTCCGCAGGGACGTGGGCGAGTATCTCGCCTACGTCCGCGATCCGGCCGGGCGCTGGCAGTCACGCGAGTACGACTTCGGTGACGACACGATGGAAGTCAGCGTGCTGCGCGGGCGGAACTGAGCGATGGCGCTGGCGGCATTCCTCAACCCCGGCGGTGATCTGGCGGCAGCGGTCGACTGCGTGAAGCTGGCCGAGACCCTCGGCTACGACAGCGCGTGGGTCACGCACGGCCTCGGCCGCGATTCCTTCCTGGTCCTGGCCGCGTACGCGGCCGCGACGTCGCGGATCGGGCTCGGCAACGGTGTGGTACCGGTCTATCCGCGCCATCCGGTGGCCATGGCCCAGGCCGCGCTCACGCTCAACGAGCTGGCCGGCGGCCGGTTCCGTCTCGGCATCGGCGTGAGCCACCAGGCGATGATGAGCGGCATGCTCGGCCTCGGGGTCGTCCAGCCGCTCACCGTCATGCGCGAGTACGTGGCGGTTCTGCGCGGCGCGCTCAGCGGCGCCGCCGCCTTCGAGGGCAAGTACTATCGCGCCCACTGGAGCCTGGCCCTGCCGACGCGGCCCCCCGCGCCTCCGATCTACCTGGCCGCGCTCGGACCCAAGATGTGCGAGCTGGCCGGCGAGATCGCCGACGGCGCAATTCTATGGCTGTGCCCGCCCGACTACGTGCGGGACGTGGCGCGCCCGGCGATCGAGCGCGGACGCTTGCGAGCGGGCAAGACGCTGGACGGCTTCGTGATCGCCTGTGCGGTCCCGCTGGCCGTGACCGACGATCGCACCGCCGCGCTGGCGGCGTTTCGCACCGAGCTGAGGCGCTACATCGCCCTGCCGTTCTACCGCACCATGATGGAGGCCGGTGGCCTGCGCGAGGCGCTCACCGCCTACGACCACGATTCCATCGTCCCGGAGTCGATGGCCACCACGCTGGGCGGCATCGGTGACGCCGCCACCGCGCGCGCCTATCTCGAGTCGTACCGCCGCGCCGGCGTCACGCTGCCGACCGTGCGACCGATCACCTTCCCCGACGCGCCGTGGTACCGGCGCACGCTCGAGGAGGCCGCTCGCTGGTGAGAGGCTTCGCGGTGGGCGTCGGCGCGGCGGCGGTGGCCGCTGCGGTGGCGCTCGTGTCGGGCTGTGCGCCCCGCCCGCTCGCCCTGCCGCGGAGTGCGAAGGCGCCGATGCTCTATGTGGCGCTGGGCGATAGCACCGTGGAGGGCATCGGGGCGAGCTCCCCCGCCGCGACGTACGTCGCCCGGATCCACACCCGGCTACTCGGCGTCTATCCGCGCGCCGCCGTGATCAACCTCGGCGTGGGCGGGGCCACCTCCGCCGACGTCGTCGCCGACCAGCTCGGCCGCGCCATCCTCATGCGGCCAAATCTGGTGACCGTGTCGATCGGGCCGAACGACATCACGGCACGCGTCCCGGAGGCGGAGTACGAGCGCAACGTCGAGACGATTTTCCGGCGCCTCACCGGCGAGATCCGTGCGGTCGTCGTCGTCAATCTGCTCCCGGACCTCGCGGTGACGCCGCGCTTCCGCGGCAAGGAGGCGGAGCCGGCCGTCGCGCGGCTGACGATCGAGTTCAATGCGGCGCTGGCGCGTCAGGGCCGTCGCTACGGTGTGGAAGTCATCGATCTCTATGGACCGAGCCGGGTCGAGGTCCCGCGCCGGCCGGAGCTGCTGGCCGCCGACGGCTACCACCCGTCGGACCTGGGCTACGCGCGGTGGGCGGAGCTGCTCTGGGCGGGCGTCGAACGGCACATCCTGGTACGCTGAGCGCCCCGGCGAATAGGGGTCCAGGGGTCTCCGTCGAAGTGGCAGGGCGAAGTCCCGGCGCTCAAGGAGGGGTCAGGCGATGCGAGTGATGGTCCTGCTCGGCGGGTTGGCTCTGGCGGCAGTCCTCGCCCTCCCCGTCTCGGCCGCCGCCGGTGACGCGTCAGCCATCGCCGGGGCGCCGGTGATCACCAACCCCGCGTTGCCCGCCCCGCCCCGGGTCCCGCCGGCCCTGGTCGGCCCGGATCCGATCTATCAGCGGGGTCGCTTCGATCAGGATCGGCCGCGTGACCGTCACCCCGGCCGTCGCCCCACGACGATCGTGACCGTGTTTCCTCAGCCGATCTTCGTCGCTCCGAACCGCTGCTGGTATCCCGGGCACTGGACGTATCAGTGGGTGCCGCAGTGGACTGCGTACAACGCCTGGGTCGACCAGCAGATGTCCCCTGATGGCGACTGGGTCGGCGGCTACTACGAGCGCCGTTGGTACCCCTCGGGCAGCTATCAGCCGTACTGGGTCGAGGGCTACTACGACGGGTGCTAGTCGTGTGACTAGAACGCTCGCGTAGCGCCACGGCTCCGCCGGGGCGCGGAGCGTGGGGGGCATGGGGGGCCATATCGGGGCCCCCCATGTACCGGACGCCGGGTCAGGTCTCGAAGTAGACCAGTAGCAGGAGCGACACCAGGGTCAGTAGGGCCGGCCACGCCACGCCCAGCACCGCACGGCCGGCCCGCGTGCGTCGCGAGAGCAGTAGCGCGATGCCGCCGGCTAGCGCCGTGCCCCCCATGATCGCGTGATGCAGAAACCGCTGGTCGAGATGGAAGCCGCCGTCGTGCGTGTGGATGAACAGCGCCGCGCCGCCGAGCAGCGCCAGCACCGGGAAGGCCACGAGCCACCGCGGCGAGCGGAGCCAGCCGGCGCCCCGGAGCACCTCGATGACGCCGATCAGCATGGGAATCAGCGCGAGCAGCTTGTGCTGTACCACCACGCCGTCGGCCAGCGCGTCGCCGAACGATCCCGGCCCCAGCGGCCACGCTTCCGGATCGCCGCTGAGAAACAGGTAGACGCAGAAGGCCATCCACAGCGGCGCGGAGAGCGCCGACCACGGGAAGCGGCGCGGGCGGCGGGTCTCCCACCAGGTCGTCGCCGCTATGAGCAGCAGCATCACGCCCGAGACCTTGTGATTCAGGGTGGAGTAGGCGGCCTCGGCCGCCGAGCGAGCGTGGCGATGGACGTTGCCGCCCCACGGCGCCAGCGCCGCATTCTCCGGAGCGAACGGGCCGGCCGGGTTGGGGATGAAGGCCCACACGTGGGCCACCGCCATCGTCGGGTGCCAGATGACGAGCGGCGAGTCGGTGGTCGGATGCTTCGGCGGGCAGGCCGACGCGCTCGCCGCCTCCACCTCTTCGTCGTCGCGGTAATGGCACGACGCCTCGTGACGCTCCCAAGCCGCGGGCGGGATCGGGCCCGGCGACGTCGGCGCCTGCGCCAGCGCGTACTCGACACCAGCCAGCCGCCAGTCACCGTCGCGCTCGACGTAGAGCAGGGCGGGGGGACGCGACAGGTCGAGTCCCACCGAGATGGCCAGCAACTGCAGGCGCAGATTCACAAAGTGAACGCCGTGATTCCGGATCATCCCGCTGGCCTGGACGTAGCCGTCCTCACGGGCGCGGGCGACGTCCTGATAGCGCTCGGTGAGACGGCGGATCTCGGCCACGACCTCGCCGGATGGTGAGGAAGCCCGCGCGGCCCCCACCAGCGCACCGGTCAGCACGAGCATCGCCGCGATGGCCCCCCAGGCTCGGATCACGTCTGCGATAATACGCCGACCTGATGGACGTCTTCCTTACCTCCGACGGGCTCCTCTCGCTGCTCACGCTGACCGCGCTCGAGATCGTGCTCGGCGTGGACAACCTCGTCTTCATCGCGATCATCAGCGGCAAGCTGCCGGCGTCCCAGCAGCCGCTGGCCCGCAAGGTCGGCCTGGCCCTAGCCCTGCTCACCCGGGTCGCCCTGTTGATGACGATCACCTGGATCATGGGGCTGACCCAGCCGCTGTTCACCCTGCCGCTGCCGAACCGCGAGGTCTCCGGCCGGGATCTCATCCTGCTGCTGGGCGGGCTGTTTCTGATCGCCAAGGCCACCTGGGAGATCTACGACAAGGTCGAGGCGGGCGAGCACGCGCCCCACGAGGCCGGGGGCGGACGACGCGGCTTCATGGGCGTGGTGCTGCAGATCATGCTGCTCGACATCGTGTTCTCGCTGGACTCGGTGATCACGGCGGTCGGCATGGTGGACGAGGTGGCGATCATGGTCGCGGCGGTCATGATCGCCATGGCCATCATGCTCTTCGCGATGGAGCCCGTGAACGGCTTCATCGACCGCCATCCCAGCCTCAAGATCCTGGCCCTGGCCTTCCTCATCCTGATCGGCGTGGTGCTGGTGGCCGACGGCCTCGGCGAGCACCTGTCCAAGGGCTACGTGTACTGCTCGATGGCGTTCTCGCTCGGGGTCGAGCTGCTGAACATGCGCTACCGCCGCCGTCGCACCCGCCGCCGGTAGGCCGTGCGCCGCTACGTGCTGGCGCGACTGGCGCAATCGGCGCTGGTGGTGCTGCTGTCGCTGACCGCGGTGTTCGGCATGGTGCGACTGGGCGGCGATCCCGTGCTGCTCTTCCTGCCGATGGACATCCAGGCCAAGGACGTGAACGAGATCCGCCAGCGCCTGGGCTTCAACGATCCGCTGCTCGTGCAGTACGGCCGCTTCATGGCGGGGGCGCTCCGCGGCGACTTCGGCGAGTCCCTCCGTTACCGGCGCGATGCCTTCGGACTCGTGCTCGAGCGGCTGCCCGCCACGCTGGTGCTGGCCGGCGCGTCGATGGTGCTCACCCTGGTCGTCGCGGTGCCGCTCGGCGTCATCACCGCCGTGCGCCGCGACACCCTGGTGGATCAC
>Ga0111538_10005997_pt1 | contig 16501 bp, 14 predicted proteins | sample SoiMethybrSBSTD1_FD_79669 | JGI IMG/M metagenome (GOLD analysis project Ga0111538, IMG submission 79669) | Bulk soil microbial communities from a Populus tree surrounding site in Tennessee, USA - Soil MetaG P. TD hybrid SBSTD1 (version 2)... | ecosystem: Environmental > Terrestrial > Soil >...
CGATGGAGAGCGCGTCCGCCGGGAGCAGCTGCAGGGCGCGGTCTTCACCTCGGCCAGCCTGCCCGGCGCCGACGGCAAAGCGCTCCGGGAGGTCTTCGACCGGCTGAAAAAGGAGTCCCCGGACCTCGTCGTCGCCCTGTTTGCGCCCGCCGAGGACAAAGTCGCCGTGCTTGTCGCAGTCTCCGCATCGCTCGTGCAGCGCGGCGTCGACGCACGCGAGATTTTCCAGGCCGGCGCAGGCCCTATCGGCGGGCGCGGCGGAGGCCGTCCCGAGATGGTCCAGGCCGGAGGAACTCGCCCGGAGGGCGTGGAAGAGGCCCGCGCCGCCATGCTCAGTAGCCTACGGGCGAAGCTCGGCGGCAGCTAGGCCGCGAGGAGCGGAAGAGCGCGCCGGACCTTCCCGGAACCTACTTCAGACCGGGTTTCGTGACCGGGCGCTGAGTTTGTAACTTCCTTTCTGGGAAGGGGTTGAGTTGCTAAGAATGCCTTGACAATCATCTGCGAGCGTCCATAGAATACCGCGTTTTCCCTCAGCCCTCACCCTTCAGAGAACCCCATGGCCGTACCCAAGAGGCGAACCAGCAAGATGCGCAAGGGCACCCGCCGAGCGCACGACTCGATCGCCGTGCCCAACGTCATGCGCTGCTCCCGCTGCAAAACCCCAATTGAGCGGCACACGATCTGTCCCGAGTGCGGGTACTACCGCGGCAAGCCGGCGATCACGGTGGAGGAAGGCGTCTGAGCTTGCCCCCCACCATCGCCATCGACGCCATGGGCGGTGACCGGGCCCCCGGTGCGGTGGTTGAGGGCGCCTTCGAGGCTGCGCGTCTCTTTGCGGACACGAGGATCCTGCTCGTAGGGCGCGAAGCGACGGTGAAACAGGAGCTCGATCGGGTCGGGTGGACGAGCGCTCAGGCTCCGAACCTCGAGGTGCTCCACGCCGAGAACGTCATCGACATGTGCGACAGCCCGGTCGAGGCGCTGCGGCGGAAAAAAGGCTCCTCGATCGAAGTGGCCACTCGCCTCGTCCGCGATGGCTCCGCGATCGCCATGGTCAGCGCCGGCAACACGGGCGCTTGCGTCGCCGCGGGGACCATCCTGCTCGGGCTGTTGCCCGAAGTGCGCCGTGCTGGTATCGCGGTGACATTCCGCGCGGGAGAGCTGCCCGTCGTCGTGATTGACATGGGCGCCAACGTCTCGTCGAAGCCGGAGCACTTGATCCAGTACGGGATCATGGCCAGCTTGTACGCAAAGAGCGTGCTTCAGATCGAACGGCCCCGAGTGGGCCTTCTCAACATCGGCGAGGAGGATGAGAAGGGCAATCCTCTCGCGAAGACGACGCACGAGCTCTTCCTCAAGACCCGGCTGAATTTCTGCGGCAATATCGAAGGCAATCATCTCTTCCGCGGCGTGGTCGACGTCGTCGTGTGCGACGGCTTCGTGGGGAACATCGTACTGAAGGTCTCCGAGGGGCTTGCTGAGCATCTCCTCGAGCTCTTCAAAACCACCGTGGAGGGCGTGTTCGGGGACGGCAGGGCGCCCGGCGATACTTCCGGCACGGCGCAGAAGCTGCAGGGCTCTTTCGGCCGGCTGCGGGAACGTCTCGACTACTCCGAATACGGCGGCGCTCCGCTCCTGGGCGTGAATGGAGTCATGATCATCGCGCACGGCCGATCGGACGCGCGGGCGATCGCGAATGCCATTCGCGTGGCCCGCCGCATGGCCCAGGAAAACGTCAACAAGCACATCACCGAGGAGATCCGGGCGGTCTCCGCCCTCGCCCAAGGGGCTTGAAAGGGTTCAGGTCGGGCCGCGCTGCATGCGGCCACTCGGTCCGTTTGGAGAGGATCTCGAATGTTTGAAGCCTACATCTCGGGCACTGGGTCATATCTCCCCGAGAGGCGCCTCACCAACTTCGAGCTCGAGAAGATGGTGGACACCTCGGACGAGTGGATCGTCCAGCGGACGGGCATCCGGGAGCGTCGCATTGCCGAGCCCGGCGACGCGACGAGCGACCTGGCCACTCGAGCTGCAGTCGTGGCCCTCGAGGAGGCTCGACTCTCCGCGAAGGAGGTCGAGTGCATCATCCTGTGCACCGTCACCCCGGACACTTACATGCCCGCCGGCGCGGTGTACGTGCAGCGTGCGTTGGGGGCGGAGAGAGCCGCGGCTTTTGACATCAGTGCGGCCTGCACGGGCTTCATCCACGGCATCGCCGTGGGCTCGGCCCTGATCCGGTCCGGCGCCTACAAGAATGTCCTTGTGGTCGGTGCGGAAACGCTCTCGCGCATCGTGGACTTCAGCGACCGCAACACGTGCATCCTCTTCGGCGACGGAGCGGGCTCGGCGGTCCTCGCGCGAGCCGAAGGGGAATGCTCATCCCGCATCGTCGACAGCTACCTGAGGTCGGACGGAACCGGGGCCGACATGATTGAGATGCGCGGGGGCGGATCCCGCCACCCGGCGACCCACGAGACCGTAGACGCGAAACTCCACTTCCTGCGCATGCAGGGCAAAGAGGTCTTCAAGTTTGCCACGCGCAGCATGATCGAGCTGATCGAGGTCGCGCTCGAACGCAATCACCTCACGCCGCAGGACTTGAGCCTCGTGGTTCCACATCAGGTCAACTACCGGATCATCGAGGCGGCGCTGAGGAAAATCGCCATCCCGCCCGAGCGCATGCTGCTCAACCTCGAGCGCTACGGCAACACTTCCGCAGCCTCCGTCCCCATCGCGCTGCACGAAGCTGCGCTCCAGGGGCGCCTCCACCGAGGAAACCACGTGCTGCTCGTGGCTTTCGGGGCCGGCTTGACATGGGGATACAACCTCCTAAAGTGGTGAGATTTTGACGATGACCACAATGACGAGCGCAACGACGTTCCTTTTTCCGGGGCAGGGCGCGCAGGCCCTCGGAATGGCCGTCGACCTCGCCGATTCCCGCCCGGAGGCACGGGCGGTTTTTGAGGCCGGCCGGGAGATTCTCGGCCGGGATATCCTTGAGGTCTGTCGGAAAGGGCCGGAGGACGAGCTCAACTCCACGCGAACGAGTCAACCTGCGATCTTCCTGCATTCGCTCGCGGCGCTGGAGGTCCTGGGCAAAGAGACGGGGACAGGAAAGCTCGCGCAGGCGTTTCCCACGCTGGCCGCCGCCGGCCTCAGCCTCGGAGAGTATTCCGCGCTGGTCTTCGCGGGCGCCCTCGACTTCGAGGAAACGGTTCGGATCGTCGGTGCGCGGGGGGAGTTCATGCAGGAGGCCTGCCTTGCCGCGAAAGGCACGATGAGTTCGATCCTCGGCCTCGCGGCAGCCCGCGTGGAAGCCGTGGTCGAAGAGGCGAAGCGGGACGGGCTGCGCGTGGGGATCGCCAACTACAACGCGCCGGACCAGACGGTGATCTCGGGCGAGGCAGGCGCGGTCGAGGAGACGGTGAAGCGGCTCCAGGCCGCCGGCGCCCGCCGCGCCATCCAGCTCAAGGTCGCCGGGGCCTACCACTCGCCGCTCATGGCGCCCGCGACGAAAAAGCTGGAGCCGTACCTGCGCCGAGCCAAGATCCGGGAGCCGCGGGTGCCTTTCCTGAGCAACGTGACAGGCGGCGTTGTCCGTGATCCTGAGGCCATCCGCGAGAATCTCATCCGCCAGGTGGAGAGCTCGGTGCGATGGGAGCAGACGCTCCGGACGCTCGTCGCCGACCTGGGCATGACGCGCGCGCTCGAGGTCGGGCCGGGCAAAGTGCTCGCGGGCCTGCTGCGCAGCCTGGCGAAAGAGACGCCCTTGCCGCGCGCGGAGGTCGAAATCCTGCCCGCGGGGACTCTCGAGTCGATTTCGAGCCTATCCAAAGCTGGGTGCTCGCCCACCAGCGCACCGGGAGCATTAGAAAGTGCAAGGAACTGACCCAGCGAATCCGGCGTCCTCGCCGGCGATCGCCGTCGTCACCGGGGCGTCCCGGGGGATTGGCAAGGCCGTGGCGGAGCGGCTCGCCATGGACGGCGCGTCCGTGGTCTGCATCTCCCGCAACCGCGACGCTGCTGAGGCCATCGCCATGGACCTTCGCAAGCGATACCCTCAGGGCCGCTTCGGGGCCTACGCGTGCGACGTCTCGAAATTCGCCGACGTCGCCGCGGTGGTCGAGAGCATCGTAAAAGAGTTCGGCCGGATCGACATCCTCGTGAACAACGCGGGGATCACGCGAGACAACCTCATCCTCCGCATGAGCGAGGAGGAATGGGATGAGGTGATCGCAACCAACTTGAAAGGCCTTTTCAACGCGTCGAAGGCAGTTGCGCGAGGCATGTTGAAAGAGCGGCGGGGACGGATCATCAACGTCACGAGCGTCGTGGGGCTGATCGGCAATGCGGGGCAGGCGAATTACGCCGCGTCGAAAGGCGGCGTCAATGCTTTCACGTTCACGCTGGCTAGGGAACTCGCCAGCCGGGGGATCACGGTGAACGCCGTGGCTCCCGGGTTCATTGAAACGGACATGACGGCCGGCCTTCCGGAGGCGGCCAGGAAGACATTTCAGGATAAGATTCCGCTGGGGCGATTCGGGAAACCCGAGGAAGTTGCTGAGGTCGTGGCATTTCTCAGCAGGCCATCGACGGGCTACATCACTGGCGAAGTGATCCGTGTCGATGGCGGTTTAGCAATGGGCTAGTCTAGGAGTGAGTCTTACAGTGGCCGACGAGATCAACGACAAGGTGTCTGCGATTGTTTGCAACCAGCTCGACGTCGAGAAGGAGAAAGTGAAGCCGGAAGCGAGCTTCATCAACGACCTCGGAGCCGACTCCCTCGACATCGTCGAGCTCGTGATGGAGCTCGAGGAAGCGTTCAACATGAGCATCCCCGACGAGGACGCCGAGAAGATTCGGACCGTCGGCGAGGCGATCGAGTACATCCGAAAGAACAAAGGCGAAGAGAAGAACTGATCGGACAGCTGGGGCGCAACGTCCTGCCCGCACGGTGGCGCAAGCCCCGTTTCGGGGCAAGACTTGACGCAAAAGGCTTTTCCTCCGAACCATGAGTCAACGACGCGTCGTAGTCACGGGTCTGGGCGCCGTCACGCCAATCGGAATCGGCGTCGCGGCGTTCTGGGACGGCGTGACTCAGGGCAAGCACGGTTTCGGCCCGATCACTCGCTTCGACACGAGCGAGTTCCCCGTGCATTTCGCGGCCGAGGTGAAAGACTTCGATCCCTCGAAGTACTTCTCGGGCAAAGAAGCTCGCCACCTCGACCGTTTCGTGCAGTACGCACTCGTTGCGGCCATGGAAGCCGTGGGGGACTGCGGCCTCGACCTCGAGAAGCTCCCGAAGGGTCGTGTGGGCTCCATCTGGGCCTCCGGCATCGGCGGGCTGGAGGAGATCGAGACGACCCATCGGCTCTGCCTCGAGAAGGGGTTCCGGCGCATGAACCCGTTCTTCATCCCCAAGCTGATGATCAACGCCGCCGCGGGGCAGATCGCCATCAAGTTCGGAATTCAGGGCGTGAACTACGCCGTCTCCTCAGCGTGCGCCTCCGCCGGGCACGCGATCGGCCTCGCGCTGCGCGCCATTCGGACCGGGGAAGCCGACGTCCTGATCACCGGAGGCTCGGAAGCGACAATCACTGCGCTCGGCATCGGAGGCTTTTGCGCGCTGCGAGCCCTCTCCGAGCGCAACGACGATCCCGCCACGGCGTCGCGGCCTTTCAATAAAGATCGCGACGGTTTCGTGGTCGGCGAAGGTGCTGGCGGATTCGTTTTCGAGGAGCTGGAAGCCGCGCGCAAGCGGGGTGCGAAGATCTACGCCGAAGTGATCGGCGCCGGAATGACGGACGACGGCTATCATATCTCCGCGCCCGTGCCGGAAGGCACCAGCGCTGCCGACGCCATGCGTTTGGCGTGCCAGGAGGGGGGCATCTCGATGGATCAAGTCGATTACATCAATGCCCATGGCACCTCGACGCCGCTCAACGATGTGATGGAGACGCGGGCGATCCACAGCGCTTTCGGGAGCCACGCGAAGAAGCTCATGGTGAGCTCCACGAAGTCGCAAGTGGGGCACCTGCTCGGCGCCGCCGGCGCCGTCGGAGCGCTGGCATCGATCCTCGCGATCCACCGGCAGGCGGCTCCGCCCACGATCAACTACATCACTCCGGATCCGGAGTGCGACCTCGACTACGTCCCGAACGAGCCGCGGCAGGCGCGGATCCATTGCGCCATGTCCAACTGCTTTGGCTTCGGAGGGCATAACGTCGCGACCCTCTTCCGGCGGCTCGCGTAGACCAAATCTCCGGCCGCCGAGGGACCGAAGCCGGCTTTCGTCCTGCTTTCGACCCTGCCGCTGTGAAGCAAACGTCCCGCTTCCTCTCATCAGGACTCTTGCCCATGACTGAAAAGAAAATTCTCTTTATTGCGGACAAGCTCAGTGAGGACGCGCTTCGCCTGCTGCGGGATGCGCCGATCGAGGTGGACAACCGGCCGGGGCTGCCGCTCGATCAGAAGCTTGCCGCCGCCCGGCGAGCTCACGCGCTCATTGTGCGGAGCGAGACAAAAGTCGATCGAGCGTTCCTCGAGCACTGCGACAAGATGGAAGTGATCGTCCGGGCCGGTGTCGGCGTGGACAACATCGACGTGCCTGCCGCGACGCTCCGGGGCATCGTCGTCGAGAACGTGCCGGAGGGAAACGTGCGCTCCGCTGCCGAGCACACCATCGCCCTGATCCTCTCGCTGGCGCGCAACATCCCCCAGGCGAATGCTTCCATGAAAGACGGGAAATGGGAGCGCTCCAAGTTCACGGGAATCGAGGTGCGCGGCAAGGCGCTCGGGGTCGTTGGTCTGGGCAAAATCGGCCGCCACGTCGTGCAGATGGCCAACGGCCTCGGCTTCAAAGTCTTCGCTTTCGACCCTTATGTCGCGCCACGCCTTGCCGAAGAGCTCGGCGTGGAGCTCGTCGGCCAGTTGGCCGCGCTGGTCGAGCGCGTCGATTTCCTGACGGTGCACGTCCCGGGAGGCTCGGACACGAAGAGCCTCATCGGGGCCGAGCTGCTCGAGAAGGCCAAGACGGGGCTGCGCATCATCAACTGTGCGCGGGGTGGCATTGTCGACGAGACCGCGCTCGTGAAAGCCCTCGACGCGGGAAAAGTTGCAGCCGCCGCGATCGATGTCTTCCTCGAGGAGCCGCCCGGCCGTACGCCGCTCGTCGAGCATCCGAAAGTCCTCTGCACCCCGCACCTGGGCGCCTCGACGCGCGAAGCGCAGGAGAACGTGGCCATCGGCGCGGTCGAGCAGGCCCTCGACTACCTGGTCCACAAGAGGCTCCACGCGCCCGTGAACGCCGTCGTGCTCGACCCGGAGCTCCGCGAGGGGATGCAGCCGTACCGTGACCTCTCCCTGCGGCTAGGCCGGCTGCAAGCGCAGCTCCTCGACGGCAATCCCACGCGCATCGTGATCAAGTACTACGGAGATCTCTTCACCGACAAGGTGCAAAGCTACATCACGAACAGCGTGCTCGAAGGGTTCCTCGGCAAGCGTTCGGAGCAGCCCGTCAACGTGATCAACGCGCGCGCGCTGGCAAAAGACCAGGGACTGGCGGTCGAATCGCGCCTCGAGGGGAAAAGTCGGTACTTCCAGAACCTGATCCGCGTGGAAGTCGCGGCCGGTGAGACCACGCGAGAAGTCGGCGGCGCCATCCGCGGCAGAAGCGGCCTCCGGCTCGTCTCGCTCGACTCGTTTCAGTTCGATGCGGTCCTCGAGGGCAACGTGCTCATCACCGCGAACGAGGACAAGCCCGGAATGATCGGAGCCCTCGGCAGTGTGCTCGCTTCCCACAACATCAACATCAGCTACATGACGCTCGGCCGCGACCGGCCTAGCGGGACCGCGGTTTCCGTCCTCAACGTCGACGATCCCGTGCCCGCGAAGGTGATCGATGATCTGCGCGGGCGTGAAGGCATCCTCTGGGCGCGCTTCGCGAGCGTTGACTGAACCGCGATCAGCTGGCGCCGATCAGGCCGACGGCCAGGAGCTCGTCGGGTCCTGCTTGGGAGGCTGGTCCTCGGGCAGACGGGGCGCGTTCCTCACGGCCTCGTGCGCCTCGTACTGATTGATCACCCGGCGCGCGTACGCCGCGAAGAAGCTCTTCGGATACAGGCGCACGATGCGTCGGAGGATTCCCAAGGAGCCGCGCACGTCCGACTTCTTCTCGATCAGGACCCGCGCGGCCTTGTAGAGCACACTGGCCTGACCGTAGCCCGTCTCCATCCAGTTGGCAGCTTTCTGGTACTGATAGACGGCTGAGTCGAGAAACCCCATGCCCGTGTAGAGGTCGCCCAATTTTTCATGCGTGGGCGCGCTGGTGGGATCGACGGCGAGCGTCTCCAGACAGGCCTGGATCCGCTGCCACTCCTCCCGCCGGCCCTGCGGGGCACGCTGCGATTCCTTGCGCGAGCCCGGCGACAGGATGCATTCGATGAGCAGCCCCCAGTAGTGCAGCATCAAGTAGACGATGACAGGCACGTAAAGCAGCGTTGCGCCTGCGAAGAGAAATAGCTCCAGGCCCCGATGGAAAGCCCCAAAGGTCTCGAACTCCGCCGTGGCTCCGAGCGCGACGACGAGGCAGGCAAGTACCATCACCAGGAGAGTCATCGCGTGGAAGACGGGCTCCGAGCGAAGCTTCGGCGCAGCGTAGTAGGCGACGCTGAGCACAGCGCCCACGAGGGCATATACCGCTGCCACGACGAAGTAGAAGGCGGCATCCTGCATGCCCGGGATTGTAGACGGCGCATTCTGCAAGATCCAATTTTGTCTCAACGCGCCGAATCGGCGGCTTCGACGCGCCTTCCGGTGCGGCGGGATGGGCGCAAGCCGTTGCTTCCAGCACACTTTGTCGAGCCGTGCCCCATGGACATTTTTTGGCGTTTGACGCTCCTGACCTTCTGTCCTACTCTTCAGTGCTCGCAGCGGAAACGCGCGAGGAACATGGCGAGGAGGAAAGGAAGCAAAGAGGAGTTTGGGTAGCCGGGGTCGAGATACCTATTAGAGAAGAGGACCCCGGCCGCCCCTTATGAGCGTTCGCGATGCATCGACGCGACGCTCGGCGCCCTGGGACCTAAAGACGGCTCGGGTTGGTAGAGAGGGGAAGGACGAGCCGCGGCCGCACCGACACCTGAACAGGGCGGCTTGCACGTCCTAGAGGAGCTAAACGCCCCCAACCCACGTTCCATTGGCCTGCTCCCAATTTCGGGAGCGGGCCTTTTTTTTTGCCCATCGTGCGCGCGATTGCACGCCCGAGGCGGGGGGCCCATAATCCGGTCCCATGATTCGGCTGGAGGGCGCCCACTTCGCGTTCGGAGGAGGGAAACCAATCCTCGAAGGAGTGGATCTTACCCTGCCGGAAGGGGCGCGCGTCGGACTGCTCGGCCGGAACGGAGCCGGCAAGACGACGCTTTTCCGCCTCATCCAAGGGCAGCTCTCGCTGGACGCGGGCACGGTGAACGTTCCGAAAGGCCGGCGCATCGTCTACCTGCCGCAGCACCCCACCTCGCCGGCCGGCGACACGATCCTGCGCAACGTGCTCGAGTCGCACCCCACGCTCCACGACCTTGAGGACCAGATCCTGCGCGTGGAGGCGAAGATGGCGGAGGCGGACGATCCCGGCCGGCTGGACCGCCTCGTGGAGCGGCATCGCGCGCTGGCGCGGGATTTCGAACAGCTGGGAGGCTACGACCTCGAAGCTCGTGTCACGTCGATCCTGCACGGCCTCGGCTTCGAGCGCGAGGACCTGCTCGGCGAAATCTCATCGCTCAGCCCCGGCGAGCGCAATCGTGTCGCTCTCGCGCGGATATTGCTCGCCCAGGGGGACCTCCTACTTCTCGACGAGCCCACCAACCACCTCGATTTCGAGATGGTGGAATGGCTCGAAGACTATTTGACCGGGTCGCTGGAAGGCCAAGCGGGGTGCCCCGTCACGGTGCTGGTGGCCTCGCACGACCGCTGGTTCCTCAATCGCGTCGTGAACCACGTCGCCGAGCTGCGCGCGGGGCGGCTGTACCTCTACCGGGGGAACTACGACGAGTTCGCGCGCCAGCGTGCGGAAGAGATCGATCGCCAGGACAAAGAGCACCGCCTCCAACGCGCGGAGATCTCCCGCGAGGAGGAGTTCATCCGCCGGAACTTCGCAGCGCAGAAAGCCCGGCAGGCCAAGTCGCGCGAAAAGAAGCTGCGCCGGATGGAAGTCGTCGAGCGCCCCGTGACAGAATCCAGCGGCCCGAAGATGCGGTTCACAGAAACGCCGCGCGGCGGCGATGACGTCTTGCGCGTCGAGGGGTTCGCGTGCGGCTATGGCGCGAATGTCCTCGTCGAGGATGCTCGCTTGGAGCTCATCCGGGGAGAGCGCGTGGCGATCGTCGGCCCGAACGGCTGCGGCAAGACAACTCTACTCCGTTGCCTCGTCGATCGCCTGCAGCCGCTCGGAGGGAAAGTCCAAAAGGGCAAGCGCACGGTGATCGGCTACTACGAGCAGGAACACGCCGAGGAACACTCGAGCCGCGCGGTATTCGACGAGGTCCACGATCTCATCCCCCGCGCGAGCAACCAGCAGGTCTTCGACCTCCTGGCGGCCTTCCTTTTCCGCGGCGACGAGGTACTGCAGAGCACGGCGAGCCTGAGCGGAGGCGAGAAAGCACGGCTGGCGCTCCTGCGCCTCATCCTCTCGGGCGCCAACTTGCTCGTGCTGGACGAGCCCACGAACCACCTCGACGTGTACGCGCGAGCAGCGCTCGAAGAAAGCTTGCTCGAGTTCCCCGAGACGGTGCTCTTCGTCTCGCACGATCGCTACTTCGTCGAGCGGATCGCGGACCGCGTGCTGGCCGTCGAAGGCGCACACCTCCGGGAGTACGCCGGCGGCTACTCGGACTACCGGCAGGCCTGGAGGGCCGAAGAAGAGCGCCGCCGAGGCCTCGAAGCCGAGGAACGGCGCCTCAAGAGCCGGCGCGGGGCCGGGGAAGGAGGAGCGCCGGCGAAAGACGCGTCGAAAGCCCGGAAAGTCGAGGAGCGGATCTTCGAGGCGATCGCAAAGTGCGAGGAGGAGATCCGATCCCGTGAGGCCGAGTGCGGCAAAGAAGAGAACTACAAGAGCCCTGACGCCATGAAACGCCTCCACAGGGAGATTCAGGAGCTCCGAGCACGCCTTGACGATCTTTACCGGAAGTGGGAGGAGTCGGCGGGGTAGCTCGTTTGCCAGGCGGCACTGGCTTGTATAGACTTGGGCGTGAAAATCGGATGCCTTACCGTTTTGGAAGGGCAGGATGCCGGGAAGCGAATCCTGCTCAAGAACTTGAGCGTCTTCGAGGCGGGCCGGTCCCCCGGCAACCACATCTGCCTCAAGGACGATACCGTGGCGATGTCGCATTTTCGCGTCTGTCGCAACGGGCAGGATTTTAGCATCTACGACCTCGGGACGAAGCGGGGCACCCTGGTCAACGGCGAGCGCGTCGAGCGCATGGATTTGCCCGAGGGCGCGGTCATCGAAGCGGGCAACGTCAAGTTGCAGTTCGAGCTGGTCGACGAGGAGACCCCGGGTCGGCTCGCTTCATCGGCGCCCGACATGGACGTGGAAGATGGTCAAGCCCTCCACGGCGGCGTCCTCACCAAGACGCGCGCATCGACCCCGACGCTCGTGGTCGTCGACGGCGACGACCGGGGCAAGCGTCTGCCTCTCATCGGCAAACCGCAGTTCAAAATTGGGCGCAGCGTGGCTTCGGACCTCCGACTTGCCGATGGCAAGATCTCGCGCGATCACTGCGTGATCGAATCCGTGCGGGATCAGTACATCATCGTCGACCTCGAAAGCGCGAATGGCACGATCGTGAACGGGGACCGCGTGAAGAAAACCGTCCTGAAAGAGGGCGACTTCATCCGACTCGGCTTCACGATGCTCAAGTACGACCGCGTCTGAGCACTGCGCCACCGCGAGTGTATTGACTTCGCGCTCGCAAGGGACGATGGTGCTGGACGGGAGCCGCGCTGAACGCTGCGCGTAGCAGACGTCCCCGGAAAGGACCTCACGTGAGCATTCGCCGGGTTTGCATCGTCCTCTGGGTCGCCTTCCTGGGAGCACCGTGCCTCGCTCTCGAGCGCGCGGACATCGTTATCGCGGACTTTGAGGGCGACGATTACGGGAGTTGGGAAGCCTCGGGCGAGGCTTTCGGCCGCGGGCCGGCGCACGGAGCGCTCGAGGGGCAGATGGCAGTCTCTGGATTCCTCGGGCGGGGCCTCGTGAACACTTTTTTGCACGGGGACGATTCGACGGGGACGCTCACGTCGCCGGAGTTCCGCATCGAACGGAAGAGGATCAATTTCCTGGTCGGCGGCGGGCGCCACGCTGGGGAAGCCTGCATCGAGCTCCTCGTCGATGATGTATCGGATGGCGGTGTATCGGATGGCGCATCGGTTCGTTCGACCACCGGCGCCGACGCGGAGTTCCTGCGCTGGGCTTCCTGGTCGGTCGAGGACCTCGCCGGCCGCTCCGCGCGCATCCGGATCGTCGATCGCCGCAAAGGTGGCTGGGGACACATCAACGTCGACCAGATCGTCCAGTCGGACGAGGCGCCTCGGGTGAACGACGACCGAGACGCGCTGCTCGCTCAGGCGGAAGCGAGCGACCGCGCCGCGGCCGAGCGCGTCAAGGACGATCCCGCCCGGCCGATCTATCACGTGCTCCCTCCCGCCAACTGGATCAATGACCCGAACGCTCCGGTCTTTTTCCAGGGCTACTATCACCTTTTCTACCAGCACAACCCTTACGGAGACGGCTGGGGACACATGCACTGGGGGCACGTGCGCTCGAAGGACCTGGCTCATTGGGAGCGCCTCCCGATCGCGCTCTGGCCATCGAAAGCGCTCGGGGAGGACCATGTCTTCTCGGGGTCGGCCGCGGTCACACGGAAAGGCCAGCTCCTGCTCATCTACACGAGCATCGGGGCGCGGCTGCCCGAGCAGTGGGCGGCGATGCCGGAGGATGACTCTCTCGTGCGGTGGAAAAAACACCCTGCGAACCCGCTCCTCTCGGAGGCGATGCACGGCAGCGTCAAAGTGCATGAGTGGCGGGACCCTTACTTCTTTCGGGCCGGCAACAAGGACTTCCTCGTGTGCGGAGGCAACCTCAACAAGTCGGCGGGCGGCCAGGCCGTGGTGCTCGGCTATGAGGCGGGCTCCGAGGACCTCACCGACTGGAAATACCGGGGCGTGCTTTTCCAGCACCCCGACGCCAAGGTCAAGAACATCGAGTGCCCGTTGCTTTTCCAGGTCGGCAGCGCCTGGGTTCTGATCGTGTCCCAGGGGATGCCGGTCGAATACTTCACCGGCGACCTCGACGTCGACGCCTTGAAGTTCCGGCCGCACCGGCGGGGAGTCGTCGATTTCGGGCACTTCTACGCCCCCAGCTGCCTCCAGGAGCCCGATGGCCGGAGGGTGCTTTGGGGCTGGGTCAACGGCTACGAAGGGGGCAAGGGATGGCGGCACTGCCTCACGCTGCCGCGCGTGCTCCAAGTGGGCGCTGACGGCGCGCTGCTGCAGTCCCCGGCGCCCGAGCTCTCCGCGCTGCGCGGTGCGGAGATGCGGCTCGAAGTAGATGTCGCGTCCGGCGCGACGAGGCGTTGGGACGCCGCCCGCGGCAGGAGCCTCGAGATCTCGGCGTCGATCCGGGCGGCGAAGCCGGGGCAATCCGCGGGCCTGCGGCTTTTCGAGGCGTCGGATGGAAGCCGGGCGATCGAAGTGCTCCACGACGGAGAGACTTTGCGCGTCGCCGGAGCCAGCGCGCCGCTCCGCCTCGAGGGAGGTCAGCCGCTTGAGCTGAAGATTCTCGCCGACCGGTCCGTCGTCGAGGTCTACGCCCAGAGGGCCACGTGCATCACGCGCGTCGTCTCGCCGCCTGCCGGCGACGAGGGCGTGTCGCTCCGCGCAGGGGAAGGCGGCGCGAAATTCGACCTGCGCGCCTGGACCTTGGGAAGTGCCTGGCGCTGAGCCCGCACGCCGAGCCTGCCGCGCCGGTATCTACCCGCGCGGGTGGTATTTTTTGTGCGCCTTCTTGAGGTCGTGGTTGTTGAGGTGCGTGTAAATCTCGGTCGTGTCGACCTTCGCGTGGCCCAGGATCTCCTGCACGACGCGCAGGTCAGCTCCCCCCTGCAGCATGTGCGTCGCGAAAGAGTGCCGCAGGACGTGCGGTGAGATCCGACCCGACAGGCCGGCAAGGCGCGCGTATTTCTTGAGGAAGGCGTTGACGACCTCGCGGCCGAGCGGTTTTCCCCCACGGCTGACGAAGAGTGACTGGGAGCTCGAACGGCGCACGAGGGACGGGCGCTCATCGGCCACGTAACGCGCGACTGCCGCGAGCGCGCGGCGCGACACGGGGACGATCCGCTCCTTCGACCCCTTTCCAAAACATCGCAGAATGCCGAGATCGCTCCGCAGGCTATCAAGCCGCAGCCCGATGACTTCGCCCACGCGCAGGCCCGTCGCGTAGACGAGCTCGAGGAGGGCAGTGTCGCGCAAAGGATAGCGCGACCCGCTGCTCGCGATCGCGGACAGCAAGCGATCCACTTCGGCGATCTGGAGGAAGTTGGGCAGACGCTCCCACGTGCGAGGGTTGTCGACGTCTCTCGCCGGATTGGCGTCGGCAGCTCGCTCCCGGACGAGGAACTTGAAAAAAGTCCGCAGCGCGGCAAGGCTGCGCCGCACCGAATTCACGCCTCGTCCCCGCTTCCGCTCCGCCACGAGGAACTCAAAGACCTGCTTCTCTCGGATGTGCCGCGGCGCGCCGGCGAGGTCCGACGGGAGCGAAGCGGCGAAGCTGCGGAGGTCGGCCCGGTAGGCGGCCAGCGTGTTCGGCGACAGACCCCGCTCGACTTCAAGGTGGATGAGGAACGAATCGATGAGCGGCAGGATCGAGCGGGGGGCCGTCGAGCCGGAGGGCATGCGCTGAGCGTAGAGGACCGGCGGGCGGAAGCAAGCGCCAACCGCGCCGGAGCCGGAGGGCCTCCCGAGCGGAGCCTGCCGTTGCTGGCCATGTTATAATGCCTCGCTCGTCGTCTGCCCGGCGACCCCGACCCAGGAAGACCTGCTTGACCCCAAAAGCCTCCCCCGAGACCACGAGCGCTGCAGCGCAAGGCTACCTCGCGACGACCTTGGGCCCGCTCAGCCTGAAAAACCCTCTGCTCGCCGCGTCCGGGTGCTTCGGTTACGGGGAGGAGGCCGCAGCTTTCGTCGACCCGGGCGCTTACGGCGCGATCATCGGGAAGAGTATCTCGGTGCTGCCTCGCCGGGGGAACCCCATCCCCCGCATGTGCGAAACCGCGTCGGGCATGCTGAATTCGATCGGCCTCCAGAACCCGGGGATCGACGCGTTCATCGAGAGCTACTTGCCGCGCATGCGCAAGTACGACACGGTCCTGGTCGTGAACCTGGTGGGCGACACTATCGACGAGTACGTGTCCATGGCGGAGCGCCTCCAGAGCGAGCCGGGCGTCGGCGCGCTCGAGCTGAATATCTCCTGCCCGAACTGTCCCGTGGGCGGCATGGAGTTCGGCGTCAGCCCGCAGGCGACCGAGTTGCTCGTCCGGAAGGTGCGCGACGTCTTCCGCGGGCCAATCATCGCCAAATTGACCCCCAACGTGACCGACATCACGCCCATCTGCCGCGCCGCGGAGGCAGGGGGAGCCGACGCGCTGGCCGTGGCCAATACTTTCGTCGGCATGGCCATCGACTGGCGTCGGCGCAGGCCCAAGCTGGGCGGGGTCACGGGCGGGCTCTCCGGCCCGGCGATTAAGCCGCTCGCGCTCCGACTCGTCTGGCTGGCGGCAAGCGCCGCCAGTCTGCCGGTGATCGGTGTCGGCGGGATCCAGGACGCTGAGGACGTGCTCGAGTTCCTGGTCGCCGGGGCCAGCGCAGTGCAGCTCGGCACGCTGCATTTCGTCGACCCGAGGGCCGTGCTGAAAATCCTGGCGGACCTGGAGAGGCTGGCTCGAGAGGCCGGGGTCTCGCGAATCCGCGACGTCGTGGGTACCTTGAAGACCGAACGAAAAGCCATCACAATCCTGGGAGATGGCTAGTCGGCCTGGGCGCGCAGCCGACTCGAGCACTACTTAGAGGGAGAGGAGCCTCCTCGGCGGGGAGTCGGCTCAATTCTCCGGACCGAGGCCAAATCAGAATGCTCAATCCGATCAGTGGAATCCATCGCTTACTCCTCAAGGTATTCGGGACCCGAAACGAACGTCTTCTCAAGACGATCTGGCCGATCGTAACGCAGGTCAATGCGTTCGAGCCCGATTTCCGGAAGCTCTCCGACGAGGCCCTGCAGGGGAAAACCGCGGAGTTCAGAGACCGGCTGGCGAACGGCGTCGCTTTGGACGAGCTCTTGCCGGAAGCCTTCGCTGCGGTCCGCGAAGCCGCCTTCAGGAACCTCCGGACGGCGAACGGCACCGCGATGCGGCACTTTGACGTGCAACTTGTCGGCGGCATGATCCTGCACCAGGGC
>Ga0111538_10005998_pt1 | contig 16498 bp, 13 predicted proteins | sample SoiMethybrSBSTD1_FD_79669 | JGI IMG/M metagenome (GOLD analysis project Ga0111538, IMG submission 79669) | Bulk soil microbial communities from a Populus tree surrounding site in Tennessee, USA - Soil MetaG P. TD hybrid SBSTD1 (version 2)... | ecosystem: Environmental > Terrestrial > Soil >...
AACCTCGAGGTGCAGGGCGCCGGCTCTCCCAACCCTGGCGCGATCCCATCGTCCGGCAATGCGAAGACGATCAATATTTCCTCCCTGGATCTCTTCATCAAGAGCAATCTTCAGGATTTCCAGCACCTGGCGGAAGCGGACATCGCCATGGCGGCCGATGCGGAAGCGACGCTGCCGCTGCTCGTCGACGAGGTCAAGCGCCAGCTGACGGCCGATCGCAAGCACGCCCTGCAGCAGCGCGGCGCCAAGATTGCGGAAGTCCATCAGCAGGCGCGGAGCGCGGCGATGGAAACCGCGGCGTTCGGGTGGGACTCTTCACCCGTCAGCCTGGCGCGACTGTGCGCGGAGCTGTGGGTGCAGATTCAGAACGACGACTGGTCGCTGGTGTCGTGGCAGGGTTTCATCAGCGGCTGGCCGGGCAGGCTCTGGAACATCGACAAGCATTATCACTACATCGGCGGACAGGGCGCCGGCGCCATGGGCTACGGCGCGCCCGCCGCCGTGGGCGCCGCGCTCGCGAATCGCAAGCATGGCCGGCTGACGATCAACATCCAGACCGACGGCGATCTGAATTACGCGCCCGGCGTGCTGTGGACCGCGTGCCACCACCAGATCCCGATGCTGACCGTGATGCACAACAACCGGGCGTATCACCAGGAAGTGATGTTCATCCAGCAGATGTCGAGCCGCCGCAACCGCGGCGGCGACCGGGCGCACATCGGCACGACGATCAAGGATCCGAACATCGATTACGCGAAGATGGCTCAGGCCTACGGTATGTACGGCGAGGGGCCGATCTCGAACCCGAAGGACGTGGGGCCGGCTATCACCCGCGCGCTCGAGCGCGTGAAGAAAGGCGAGCCGGCGTTGTTGGACGTGATCACGCAGCCGCGATAGGGATCAGGGATCAGGGATTAGGGATTAGGGATTAGGGATTAGACAATGCGAGCTCGCCGGTTCGTGTGTTCGTGGCTGTGCGCTGTGTCTGTCGCCGGCGTGCGTCTTGCCGCCCAGACGGCCGCTCCGGCGCAACCCGCGTCCATCGGCAACGCGCAGGCAGGCAAGGATCTGTATCTCCGCTACAGCTGCTATGCCTGCCATGGCTATGACGGCCACGGCGGCTCCGGCGCGCGGCTCGTCCCGACGCGCATGACGGCCGAGCGCTTCACGGCCTACGTGCGCAACCCGCGGCAGATGCCGCCGTATTCCACCAGGCTGCTTTCGGACGCGCAGGTGGGCGACCTGTGGGCGTACGTCAAAAGCCTGCCCGTGTCGCCCGACGCCAAGGACATTCCGCTGCTCGCCCGCATCATGCGAGGCAGATAGTCTTGCGATCTTCAAAACCGGGAGGAGAGCTCATGACGCGTGCGGTCACAGCGTTGATGGCGTGTGGTTTGATCGCGATCGGGGCCTCTTCCCTGGCGCGGGCGCAAACGGCGCCGGCCGGCGCGCAGCAGCAACCGGCGCCGCTGACGAACCTGCAGGTGTATCCGAAAGACATCGCGCGCCCCGAGCTCATCGCCACGATGCAGGGGTTCGTGCAGCAGCTGGGCGTCCGGGAGCAGGGAGGATGCGCGTTCTGCCATACCGGCCAGGGTCCGCAGGCCGACTATGCGTCGGACGGCAATCCGAAGAAGAACGTCGCGCGAAAAATGATCCTGATGTCGCGTGAGATCAGCGCCAAGCTGCCTGAAGTGACCGGCAAGGCCGCCGCCGATGTCGCGCGGCTGCGGTGCGCCACGTGCCATCGCGGCTTGCCGGTGCCGAAGGTGACCGTCGATGCCCTCACCGAGACGACGACGAAGTCGGGCGTCACGGCGGCGATTCAGCAGTATCGCGACCTCCGCCAGCAGGCCCTCGACTTCAACGAAGCGAGCCTGGTCGCGTACGCCAACACCCTCGTCAACGCCAACAAGCCCGACGATGCCCTGGCGCTGCTGCAGGCGAACCTGGAGCTCGACCCGAACAACGTGCCGACCTACGTCATCATGTCGCAGGCGTATGCCAAGAAGAACGACAAGGACAATCAGATCAAGAATCTCGAGAAGGCCGTGCAGCTCGCCCCGAACGATCAGCAGCTGAAGCGGCAGCTGGAGCAATTGAAGAAGTAGCCCGGTTTTCTTCGTGCGGATCATTGACATCGCCGCACGGAGTTCCCACAATAACGTCTGCGCTCCGTCGTGTCATGTCGGGATCTCTTTGGAGGCACGTCATGAAGGTGAAGATCGCGGTAGTCTCGGCGGCGGCGGCGTTCCTGCTCGCGACGCCGGGCATCATCGCGCATCATTCGTTCGCGGCGGAGTTCGATCCCAACAAGCCGCTGAACCTCAAGGGCATCGTCACCAAGATCGAGTGGTCGAACCCTCACACCTACTTCTACATCGACGTCACCGGCGCTGACGGGAAGGTCGTCAACTGGGGCATGGAAATGGGGAGCCCCAACGGCCTCATGCGTGCGGGCTGGACCCGCAACACCATGCGCGTCGGCGACGAGGTCACCGTCGAAGGATCGCGCGCCAAGGACGGCGCCAACGTCGGCAACGCGCGCGTCGTCACGATGGTGGCGACCGGCAAGCGCCTGTTCGCCGCCTCGAGCCAGACCGACACACCCCAGCGCTGAAACGCTCGCGACTCATCGAGCCGAGTCAAGGAGACGTCGCCGTGCGAAACCTGGTGCGTGGAGCCCTGCTCAGTTCGATGGCTGCCATTCTCGTCACCGCGCTTCTCGGCGCCGGCGCGCAGCAGCCGGGCGCCCAGCCATCGGGCGGCGGCCGCGGTCCGTCCGCACCACCGCAGCCGACGCCGCGGCTGGCCGACGGCACGCCAAACCTCGGACGCGTGCCCGGCGAAAAGGGCGTGTGGAACGTGCCCTACATCACCAACATGGGCGAGCGCATCGTCGAGGAGGACGGCAAGACGTACGTGGAGAAGCATCCGCCCGCATTCGGCCGCGGGCGGGGACGCGGCGACGCGCCGCTCGGTGGCGGTGAGGGGACGGCTGGCGGCGGCGGACGCGGCGGCGCGAAATCGGAACCGCAGGTGCCGTTCCAGCCCTGGGCGGCAGCGGTCTACAACTACAACTCGGCGAACAATTCCAAATACGATCCTGAAGGCTATTGTCTGCCCCCCGGTGGTCCTCGAATGATGGCGACGCCTTATCCGATGGAGATCATCCAGCTGCCGGAGCAGAAGCGGATCATCATGATCTTCGAAGGCGCCACGCACATCTGGCGCGAGATCTACATGGACGGCCGGCCTCATCCGCAGGGAGACGACCTCAATCCGACCTACCTCGGTCACTCAGTCGGGCGGTGGGAAGGCGATACGCTCGTCGTCGACGTCGTGGGCTTCAACGAGGCAACCTGGATGGACTACTTCGGCCATCCGCACACCGACATGCTGCACGTGGTGGAGAAGTTCTCGCGCCCGAACAAGGGGACGCTGGCCTATGAAGCCACGATGGACGATCCTGGCGCGTATACCAAGCCGTTCACGCTGCGATGGACCATCAACTGGAATCCAGGCGGTGAGCTCACGGAGTACATCTGCCAGGAGAACAACAAGTACATGGAGCGGCTGACGGACGACTTCGGCCAGCCCATTTTCGGGAGAAAGCCGAAATAAACTAGTTTCGCACCAGCCTGAAATCGCCTTTCTTTCCGCCCTCGGTCCACGTGCCCGACAGGATGCGCTGGTAGGCGCCGATGTTCTCGAGCTTGCCGTCGATCACATACCGCACGACAGCGCCGGCGGCGTCCTTGCCCTCAGCCTCGATGTGCACGCCCCACGTGTCGGGACTGAGCTCGGCCTTCTTGATGGGGACGGCTTTCGGTCCCGGATTGATGGCACCCGTGAGCGCCTTGCCGTCCCAGTGCAGCTCGAGCAGGATGCGCGTGCGATTGTCTTTGGCCGGGCCCCAATCGCCGCTCCACGTGCCTTTCAGCGGGTGGCCGAACTGCGCCAGCGCCGGCGCAGCGAGCAGCAGCGCGATGAGCGCGCTCATGACGCGACGAATCCCGACTCGCATCGGTGGTTCTCCTTCGGGAGGCCTACTCTATATCGACTGGAATTGATCTGTCATCTGAAGTTAGGATGCGCGCGCGCCGCGATCGGAAAGGGAGCCGGCATGACACGTTCGTGGTGGATGAACGTCGCGATCGCTGGATCGGCGGCGGCGTGGTTGAGCAGTCTCGCGCTGGCGGGACAGAGTCAGCCGGGCCAGCCCGCCGCGGGCAAGAAAGCCGGCGAGGCCTTCAAGAACGTCACGACGAGCACGCTGAAGGAGCTGAGCGTCGACGATTTTGTCGCCAGCATGGGGCTCATCTCCGCCAACCTCGGCCTCGACTGCGCCGACTGCCATCCCGACGCGGGCACCGACAAGGCCGATTTCGTCATCGACACGCCGCGTAAGATCACGACGCGCCGGATGGTTGAGATGGTGGCCGGGATCAATCGCGCCAACTTCAGCGGCGTGCAGCGCGTCACCTGCTGGACGTGTCATCACGGCCGCATCACGCCGTCGACCACCATCTCGCTCGACGCGTGGTACGACGCGCCGGTTCTCGAGTTCGACGATGCCGTTCGCCAGGAGAACGGACAGGCCTCGGCCGACCAGGTGCTCGACAAATACCTTCAGGCGCTGGGCGGCGCGCAGCGCCTGGCCGGCCTGACCAGCTTGGTCGCGACCGGCAGCGCCATCGGCTATGGCGACCTGGGCGGCAATGCCGACTTCAGCCTGTTCGCACGGTCTCCCAATCAGCGCGCGATCGTGATTTCGTACAAAGACACGCAGCGCCCCTCCAGCGTCTGGGCGTTCGATGGCCGCTCGGGCTGGATCAAAACGCCGCGAGGGCTTCTGGGCGAGTACGAACTCGTCGGCAGCGAGCTGGATGGGGCCAGGTTCGAGGCGCAGCTCCTGTTTCCAGGCCAGATCAAGCAGGCGCTGACCACCTGGCGCGGCGCCACGACGCGGAGCATCGGCGATCGCGACTTCGCCGTCGTCCAGGGCAGCGGACCGCGGGGCTTTCTCGCGACGTTGTATTTCGATCCGAAGACCAACCTGTTGTCGCGGATGGTGCGGTACGGACCGTCGCCGATCGGCCGCATGCCGACGCAGATCGACTACGACGACTATCGCGATGTGTCTGGCATCAAGTTCCCGTTCGAATACAAGTTCACCTGGCTCGACGGGCGGTACACGGCGAAGCTGAGCAAAATCGAGACGAACGTCGCCATCGACGCCACAAAATTCGGGAGGCCGGCCGGGAAATAGGGAATAGGGAATAGGGAATAGGGAATAGGGCGTCGTCGTTTTTTTGCAAGTCTTTCAAGGAGGCTGGGTGATGCGCGCTCTCGCGATGGTGGCGGTCGTGTTCGCGTCGACGGTCCTGGCGCCTGCGTCGGCTTTTGCCCAGGGTGCCATCACTGGAATCGTCAAAGATACGTCAGGCGCCGTTCTGCCCGGTGCGACCGTCGAAGCATCGAGCCCGGTCCTGATCGAACGATCTCACACCGCGGTGACCGACAGCAGCGGGCTGTATCGCATCGTCGATCTCCGGCCCGGCACCTACACGCTGACGGTGTCCCTGCCCGGGTTTGCCACGATCAAGCGCGAGGGGATCGAGCTGATCGGCACGTCGACGCTGACCATTCCCATCGATCTGAAGGTCGGCGAACTGCAGGAAACGGTGACGGTCACCGGGGCGTCGCCGGTCGTCGACGTGCAGAACACCCGCCGCGAAACCGTGATCGGCGCTGACGTCATCGAATCGCTGCCGGCGACGCGCGCCTACGGCTCGCTGCTGAACGCGATGCCCGGCGTGACCGTCGACAACAACGGTCTGGCCGCGACGCCGACGATGACGTTCTTCAGCGCGCACGGCGGCCGGACGAACGAAGGCCGGATGTCGATCAACGGCATGACGGTGGCCGCGGCGTTCAACGGCGGCGGCGTCTCGTCGCTGACCTACGACACCAACAACCTCGAAGAAGCGGTGATGCTCGTGTCCGGCGGTCTCGGTGAAAACGAGACCGGCGGCCCGACGATGAACCTCGTGCCCAAGTCGGGCGGCAACAAGTTCTCCGGCCAGGCGTTCTTCAACACCGCCGGCGACTGGTCCCGCGGCGACAATATCGACGACCGGCTGCGGAGCCAGGGCATCACGCGGGGACCCGGGATCAAGAGCGCGTATGACGCGAGTGGATCGCTCGGCGGCCCGATCAAGCGCGACCGGCTCTGGTTTTTCGTCACCTATCGGAACTACAAGACCACGTCGGGTGTCTCGGGCATCGGCGCCAACAAGTTCGCGGGCGACCCGGCGCATTGGGACTACCAGAGAGACGACAGCATCGAGCCGCGCCTCGTGCAGGGCCGCAGCATCTGGTCGGCGCGGGGCACCGCGCAGGTGACGCCGAAGAACCGCGTCATGTTCTCGCACGAGACTCAGTATCGCTGCGAGGGATCGACGCTGACGACCAGCGGCGAGGGCTGCAACGGGTCGCGCGGCACCAACTGGATCGCGCTCGGCTCGACCACGCAGTCGCCCGAGGCGAACACCGGATATTTCGATTTCCCGTACTGGGTGACCCAGGCGACGTGGACGTCGACCGTCAGCAGCAAGCTCCTGATCGAGGCGGGCGTCTCGCGTTTCGCGTACCGGCATGCAGGCGGACCCGGCCAGGCGCCGCCCGACGGCCTCCTCAATCTGATTGCCGTCCAGGAACAGCAGGCGATCGACGGACATCCGGCCAACTTCACCTACCGCGGAGTCGGCACCTACCTCAATAACTTCGGCAATCCCAACAGCTGGCGCGCTTCGGCCTCGTACGCCTCCGGCGCTCACAACATGAAGTTCGGGTACCAGGGCTCCTATCTGGTCGCGGACTCCGAGTTCGACACCAACGTCTCGCAGCTGACCTACCGGTTCAACAACCGGATCCCGAATCAGTTCACCTTCCGGCTGCCGCAGTTCCAGACCGCCGATCGCACCAGGGTGACCGCGTTGTATGCGCAGGACACGTGGACGCACGATCGGCTGACGATCCAGGGCGCGCTCCGCTTCGATCTGGCATCGAGCTTCAGCCCCGCCGACCACAACGGAACGAGCGTCACCTCCCCCTTCAACCGCGCGCCGATCGCGATTGAACAGACCGACGGCGTGAGCTCCTACAAAGACATCTCGCCGCGCATCGGCGTCGCCTACGACGTGTTCGGAAACGGCAAGACCGCGGTGAAGTTCAACTTCGGCCGCTACCTCGGACCGGCGACCAACGACACCATCTACACCCAGAACAACCCGGCGAATCGCATCGTCGGCTACAACAACACGCCGGTCAACCGGAGCTGGACCGACGTCAACGGCAACTATGTGGTCGACTGCGACATCATGAACTTCGCCGCGCAGACGGTCCCGGGCGGCGACATCTGCGGCGCGGTGACCGGCAACTCGCTGAATTACGGCAAGCCCGGCACGTCGACGCGAGTCAATCCGGCGCTGTTGAACGGATGGAACATCCGGCCGACGGATTCGCAATGGGGCGTCAACCTCCAGCAGGAGCTGGCGCCGCGCGTGTCGCTCGAAGTCGGCTACAACCGGCGGTGGTGGAGCAACTTCACCATCACCGACAACACGCTGGTGGGACCGTCCGACTACGAGAAGTGGACCATCGCTGCGCCGAATGATTCGAGGCTTCCCAACGGCGGCGGCTACCCGATCGACGTCTACACGATGACGGCCGCGGCCGCCGGCCGGGGCGCGGACAACTACGTGACGTTCGAGTCCGACTACGGCCCGGAGCGCATCAACTACTGGCATGGCGTCGACGTCACCGTGAACGCGCGCCTCAGGGGCAGCCTCACGCTTCAGGGCGGCACCACGACGGGACGAGCGATCAACGACGCGTGCGCGACGATCCTCACCGTTGACAGTCCCGACCCGCGTTACTGCCGCCGCGTCGACCCGGTCGAGACGACGCTCCGAAGCTCGGTGGTCTACATGGTGCCGAAAATCGGCGTCCAGGTGAGCGCCACGCTGCGCTCGCAGCCACGGGTCATCTTCTCGGTCAACAATCCGACGGTCTTCGTCGGCATTCAACCGACGCTGCCGGCGGCGAACCCGACCGATGCGAACTGGAACGTGCCGAACACCGTCGTGCAATCGCTGCTCGGACGGCTGCCGCCAGGCGGGCTTCCCAACGGCACGACGAATGTCCCGCTGCTCGACAACGGGAACATGACCTTCGGCGATGGCCGGCGCAATCAGGTCGACATGCGGTTCGTGAAAATCCTGAGGTTCAACGGCCAGCGCCTCAACATCGGCGTCGACCTCCAGAACCTGTTCAACGTGAATTACGGCACCATCTACGAGCAGACCTACGGCTATGGCGTGGCCAACGGAGGAACCTGGCTCAACCCGACCACCATCCTCGGGCCGCGGTTCGTGCGGCTCAATTTCACGTTCAACTTCTAAGCGCTCTCGTCATGCGCCTGCTCGCTCTCGAGCAGGCGCATGCTCTCTGCCGGATAGCGTGTTCCGGCCGCCACGCCGAGTGGAAACATGTCGTCGAGAGCGGCCACGTCCTCGGCGCTGATCGAGACCTCGGCCGCCGCTGCATTCATCTCGAGATAAGGCCGACGCTTCGTCCCCGGAATCGGCACGATGTCCTGACCCTTTGCGAGCAGCCACGCGAGAGCGAGCTGCGCGGCGGAGCATCCTTTCCTGCGCGCCGCCGACTCGAGACGGTCGACGAGCGCGATGTTGTCCTGCAGGTTCCCGTTTTGGAACCGCGGCAACTTATGGCGCACATCGTTGGGTTCCAGCCCTTCGCGGCTCTTCACGCCGCCGCTCAGAAAGCCGCGGCCCAGCGGGCTGAACGCGACAAATCCGATCCCCAGCTCGCGGCACACCGGGAGGGCCGCGCCCTCAGGGTCGCGCGACCAGAGCGAGTACTCGCTCTGCAGCGCTGCAATTGGATGCACCGCATGCGCGCGCCGCAGCGACCGGGGCCCCGCCTCCGAGAGTCCCAGAAAACGCACCTTCCCCTCGCGGACGAGATCGGCCATCGCCCCAACCGTGTCCTCGATCGGCACCTTCGGATCGACGCGGTGCAGGTAGTAGAGATCGATGACGTCGACCCCCAGGCGGTGCAGGCTGGCCTCGCAGCAGGCCCTGACTCGCTCAGGGCGTGCGTCGACTTCCGTCGCCGGTCCTCCACCCTGCGGAGTCACCAGGCCGAACTTGCTCGCGAGCACGACCTCGCCGCGGCGGCTGCCGAGAGCCCGACCCACCAGCGTTTCATTCGCGCCCCTGCCGTACGCATCTGCGGTATCGATCAGGGTGATCCCGAGGTCGAGCGCCCGGTGCAGCGTTCGGATCGATTCTTCGTCGTCGCCCTTCCCGTAGCTCTGCGACATCCCCATGCAGCCGAGCCCGATTGACGAGACGAACGGGCCGACGGCACCCAATCTTCGAGGCGTCATGGCGCTGTAGACTACATTACAATTCGCGGCGGAACGCGCATGAGTACAGGGGCAGCGGCCTTGGTCGTCTACCCGTTGCGCGAGTGGTGGAGATGATGCGACGCCGTGATTTTCTGGCTGGCATCGCCGCGACCGGAGTCGCCGCTTCGGCGCGCGCGCAGCCGCCGCCGGTGCGGCGCACGGGTCGCATCAAACAGGCGGCGATGCGCTTCAATTTCGGGCGCGATACGACGCTCTCCTTCGACGACATGTGCCGCGAGGCGGCGCGGCTCGGCGTCCGCGGCTTCGACCTCGTCGGCCCGCAGGACTGGCCGACGCTGGTAAAGCACGGTCTCATCTGCACGATGGCGCCGGCCATGGGCGTGACGATTCGCGACGGCCTGATCCGGCCGGAGCTGCACGACGCGATCGAGAAAGCGATGCACGGCGAGATCGATCAGTGTGCCGACAACGGGTGGCCGAACTTCATCACCGTCGGCGGCGAGCGGCGCGGCATCGGGAGCGAAGAAGGCAAGGAGCGGTGCGCGGAGCTGCTCCAGCGTGTCAAGGCCCACGCCGAGGACCGCGGCGTCACCATCTGCATCGAAGTCGTCAACAGCAAGTACCTCGATCCGGAGTTCGGCCGCGCCGACGCGATCTTCGATCGCCTCGAATGGGGCGCCGACGTCTGCCGGCGCGTGAATTCACCGCGCGTCAAGATCCTCTTCGACATCTACCACGTGCAGATCATGGAAGGCGACGTCTGCGCCAACATCCGCAAGTACTACCCGCTCATCGCGCATTTCCACACCGCAGGCGTGCCGGGACGCCGGGAAATCGACGACACCCAGGAGCTGAATTACCGTTTCGTCGCCAGTGTCATCGCCGAGCTGGGGTTCACCGGCTATGTCGCGCACGAATACCGGCCGACGCCGGGGCGGGATCCGGTCGAGAGCCTCCGCCGGTGTCTCGACATCATGGACGTGTGACGATCGCCCGATCTAACGCGCCAGCGGGTCGGGTCGAATCTGGAACTTCGCGATCTTGCCCTTGGTGCCTTTTCCGCCCTCGATGTGCCACACGAAGTGCGTCCCGTAGTTGGCGTACAGCGCGCGACCTTTCCAGCCGGCGTTGGGATCGTCGATGCGGCCGTCCATCCCGCGTGAATAGAACCCCAGCGGATACGGGACGCGCAGCTTCGTCCACTCCTTCGTTTGCGGATTCAACACCAGCAGCGCGTCGGAGTTCGAGCCGTTGGCCATCGGCATGTCCGCCCCGAAGCCGGCAATGTTGTGGCGGTCCACCCAGTTGTAATAGTGGAAGTCGGCGGGGATGTCGGTGCCTCTCAACTTCGGTCCGTCGGTCTGGTACAGCGTCCAGCCTTCCCGGCACTGGCTGCCGTCGGCTTTCGCGGGACCATTCAGGTCCGTGCATTTCCGCACGTCGAAGCTGGCGAGGTGACTGCTGCCCGCGAGCGCCGTCCAGACGACCCCCTGGCTGTCGACATCGACGCCTCGCGGATCGAATCCCGGCTCGGGCACCCTGAAGATCTGGGTCTGGCAGGAGGCGGGGGCGTTGTTGCCGCGCCGCAGACGGATGACGAATCCAGGATAGCGTTCGGACACGCCCCAGACCGTGTCGTCGATCGGGCTGGGAACCACCGAGTACATCGCGTAGTTCACCATCGTGTCGAGCGTCGGATCGAACGCGGGGGCCGGGCCGCGTCCGCCGGCGGGTGCCCCTGCGGTTCCGCGCGCGCCGGGTGCGCCGGCTCGGCCGGTCGCGGTGTCGCCCTGATACAGTTGCGAGTCGCCGCCGCGGCCCGCGGGCATGTTCCAGGGCCTGGTGATCTTGCCGTCGCCGTTGGTGTCGAGCACCTGGCCGCACCAGCCTGCCGCTTTCTGTTCGTCGTGCGTCTGGTCGTAGATCTTCGTGTCAATCCATCCGAACACCGGTCCGGTCAACTCGTTGAAGTACAGCGTCTCGCCGGGATCGTTGTCGAACTGGAGATGATGCGTCGCAAAACAGGTGTCGATGAGCGTGAACTTGCCCGTCTTCGGATCGTAGAACGAGGCCTGGCGACCGCTGGCCCGGAGCGGGAACCAGTCCGCGAACCTGTTTGCGGGATCGCTGCACCAGGGCGGATCCTGGTTCGCGCGGATTTTCGAGGTCATCCACACACGGCCTTTGCTGTCGAGCATCGGATTGTGCGGGTCGGCCGGATCGTACGGAGGATTGCCCCACAGGTGCTCGTTGCCCCAGTGCAGCGACGGGCGGTTGGGCGCCGGAAAACGCGAAGGCACCTTCTCCTTCGGCTCGCGCGTTGGAATGTCCAGCGCGACGGTGCTGTGGTCCTTCGGATTCAGGATGACGAGCTGGCCGTGGCCGGCCGAGACCGCGTAGACGGGCCCTCCGGCGTTCACGCTCGGATGGTGTCGGTCGGTGGAAATCTCGTCGTGCATGAACGAGTGGTCGTCGCCAACGTCCCACAAGGTCACGACGACGTTGCGCTCGACGCCTTTCGGTCGTGCGGGCGCCGGCGGCAGTTCGCCCCTGGCAATGCGCTCGGTCCAGTCGGCGTAGGTTTTCAGCGACCGCTCTTTGCCCTGATTCGTGAGCACGCCGTACATCGAGTTGCCGCGGACGCCGGTGCCGAGACGCCACTCCCAGGCCTCGGCGTGCGTTTTCAGCTCCGGCTTCGCCTTCAGCACATCGTCCACGGTGCGCGTCAGCTGGTTTCCGAGCTGGTGGCAGAAGTTACAGTCGGATTTCAACGAGTTGATCCAGTGGTTCTGGGTCTGCATGCTCGGGCCCAGCCCGTTGCCCTCGGCGCCAGTGCCCGGAAACTCCGCCTTGCCCGGCGGCTCGAGGAGCGACAGCCAGTAATTGCCCGGATAGACCTTCGCCGCTTCCTGCGGGCTCGTGGCGGCTGTCGCCCGCAGTGTGACCGCGTCAGCTTTCGGCTTGGTTTGGATGGGCGTCGAATCGACGAGGCCGTAGCCCCGGACCCACACGTTGTAGGTGGCGCTCGGCAGATCGGGCAGCATGAAACGGCCGCGATCGTCGGTGACCACGATCTTGATGAAGTTCGTCGGCAGGTCCCTGGTTTCGGCGATGACCCAGACGCCGGCCTCCGGCCCTGACGCGCCTTGAACGACGCCTGAGATGTACGCCGCTTGTGCGTTCTGCGAGCTCCGCTGGGCCTGCACCAGCACGATCGGCATCAGGCAGAGCAGCGTGGTCAGCGTCCTCGATCGGCTGAAGCCTCTCATCGAGTCCTCCCGGTTCGCGCAACCGCGCGGCAGTATAGGCGGCGCCGGTATACCGTGCAACGGCTAGTGGCCTGTCCACGCTGATCAAGGGCCACCTCGCGGGCGGGGCGTCCCGGCTCGCGGCGTTGCTCCTCCCTCACATGTTCCCGACATGCTCGGTCGTCGCGCCTTGCGATCCGGGCGCCGCGCTCCGCGATCTGGCCCTCGTTCAGCGTGGACAGGCCACTCGTTGGCACACCGAGCGGCGTCATCGTCGCCGAACGACGCCGGCGGAATTCAACGCGACGCTTGAGGGGCGCGGCGCGCATCGAGCAGAATACGCCGCATGGCTGAGACCTCGACCGCGGCTCCGATTCAGGTTTCCGATCGCGCGTGGAAAACGCTGGAAGGCGCGTACGACCTGCAGATTCACGTCGGGCCCGACGTCATCGCCCGCCGCATCGACGACCTCGACTGCGCCAGGGAATTCGTCGCCCGGGGCCTGAAAGGGTTCGTCCTCAAGTCGCATTACATCCAGACCGGCGAGCGCGCGCAGGTGGTGACCAAGGCGGTGCCCGGCAGCCGTGTGTTCGGCGCCGTGACGCTCAATCACAGCGTCGGCGGTCTCAATCCCGTCGCCGTCGAGCTCGCCGGGCGCACCGGCTGCAAGATCGTGTGGATGCCGACCGTCGACGCGCAGAACGAGACGGCGGGACGCCTGGACGGTGGCGCGGAGAAGCTGCCGTTCTGGGCAAAGATCCAGCGCGAGCTCGCGGCCGAAGGCATCTCGCCGCCGCCGCTGTCGGTCGTCGACGAGGCCGGCGAATTGACCGAGCCGGCCCGCCGCTGCCTCGAGCGCATTGCCAAGCACAACATGATTCTGGCCACCGGGCATCTCGGGCGGAAGGAGATCTTCGCGCTGGTACGAGCCGCGAGGCCGATGGGCATCAGAAAGGTCGTCGTGACGCACGCCGAGTTTCCATCGCAGAACCTCACCGGCAGCGAGCAGCGGGAGCTCGCCGATCTCGGCGCGATCATCGAACACTGCTTCACGACGACCTATACCGCGAAGGCGACATGGGAGTCGGCGTTTGCCAACATCCGGGAAGCAGGGGTGTCGCGCGCCCTGATCTCGACCGATCTCGGCCAGACGATCAATCCACCGGTCGCCGAAGGGTTCGCGATGTTCGCGCAGCGGCTGCTCGACGGTGGATTCACCGCCGATGACGTGCGGACCATGGCGGTGACGAATCCGACGCGATTGATTGAAGAATAAAACCCCCGCTGGCGCGATATGATTCGCCTTCGATGAAAATCTGTCTCGCTGGAACCGGCGCGATGGGCGCGATCCACATGAAGGCGCTCAAGAAGATCGCCGGCGTCGAGGTCGTTTCGGTCAATAGCCGCACGGCGGAGAGCGGCAAGGCGTTCGCCGCGGAGTGGGGCATCCCGCACTCCTCGACCAGCCTGGAAGAATCGATCGATCGTCCGGATGTCGACGCCGTGATTCTGACGACGCCGAGCGCGATGCACGCCGACCAGACGGTGATGGCGCTCGGCCGCGGCAAGCACGTCCAGGTCGAAATCCCGATGAGCCTCAACCTGCCAGACGCACGTCGAATCGTCGACGCCGCGCGGCAATCGGGAAAGACGTGCATGGTGACGCACACCCGTCGCTTCTCGTCGCCGCATCGCGAGATTCGCCGGCGCATCCGGGACGGCACGTTCCACCTGCAGCACATGATCGTGGAAACGTATTTCTTCCGTCGCGAGAACACGAACATGCACGGGCAGCCGCGCTCGTGGGTGGACAACCTGCTGTGGCATCACGGCTGCCACTCGGTCGACCTCGCGCAGTGGATCCTCGACGAGCCCGACTTCACCGCCTGGGGGCAGAAGGGGCCCGATCACCCGACGCTCGGCATCCCGATGGACCTCACCGTCGCCATGAAGTCGAAGCAGGGGCCGCTCTTCACCATGGCGATGTCGTTCAACAACAAGGGACCGTTCGGCGGCTTCTATCGCTACATCGGCGAGGAGGAGACCTACAAGGTCTACCGCGACTCGATGACCGGCAGCGACGGCAACGAGGTGCCGCTCGACGGCACCGCCGCGTTCGATCGGCAGGACGTCGAGTTCACCAGCGCGATCCGCGAGGGCCGGGTGCCGGAGTCGAGCGCGGAGAGCTGTCTGCCGACGATGGCGCTGCTCGACCAGATCGACAAGGCGATGCAGCGATGATCATCGACTGCCATGGCCACTACACCACCGCGCCGAAAGCGCTGCAGGTGTATCGCGATGCGCAGGTGGCCGAGCTCGAACGCATCCAGCCCGGGCAGGCCCGCGCCAAGGGCGTGGTCGCGATTACCGACGACGAGATCCGCGAGAGCCTGGAGAAGGCCCAGCTGAAATTCCAGCGCGAGCGCGGCACGGATGTGACGGTGTTTTCTCCGCGCGCGTCGGCGATGGCGCACCACATCGGCGACGAGACGACCAGCCTGCACTGGTCGCAGCACTGCAACGACCTGATTGCCCGCGTCTGCGCGCTCTATCCGGCCAACTTCGTCGGCGTGTGCCAGCTGCCGCAGTCCCCTGGCGTGCCGCCCGAGCGCTCCGCCGACGAGCTCGAGCGATGCGTCAACGAGCTCGGGTTCATCGGCTGCAACCTGAATCCCGATCCGTCCGGCGGTCACTGGACCTCACCGCCGCTGACCGATCGCTGGTGGTATCCGCTCTACGAGAAGATGGTCGAGCTCGATGTGCCGGCGATGGTCCACGTCAGCTCGTCGTGCAACCCGAACTTTCACGCCACCGGCGCGCACTACATCAACGCCGATACGACGGCGTTCATGCAGTTCCTGACCGCCGATCTCTTCAGGGATTTTCCGACGCTGCGCTTCATCATCCCCCACGGCGGCGGCGCGGTGCCGTATCACTGGGGGCGCTACCGCGGGCTGGCGCAGGATCTGAAGCGGCCGCCGCTCGTCGACCTGATTCGCGACAACGTGTTCTTCGATACCTGCGTCTACCACCAGGCGGGGATCGATCTGCTGGTCAGGGTCGTGCCGGCCGACAACATCCTGTTCGGGTCGGAGATGGTCGGCGCGGTCCGCGGCATCGATCCGGAAACGGGGCACTACTTCGACGATACCAAGCGCTACATCGACGCGCTCACCTCGATCGACGCCGACCAGAAGCGCAAGATCTTCGAGGACAACGCCCGCAAGGTCTACCCGCGATTCCGGAAGAGGCTGGCATGAAGCCGACAATCGTCCGGAGGATTCCGCGGCCCGACCAGGATGCGGTCCGAACCCTGCAACAGCTCGGCGTGGCCACTGTCCACGAAGCGCAGGGACGCACCGGCCTCATGCGTCCCTACATGCGGCCGATTTACGCGACGGCGCGGGCCGGCGGCGCCGCGGTGACGGTGTCGTGTCAGCCGGGCGACAACCTGATGATTCACGCCGCCCTGGAGCTGTGTCAGGCCGGCGACATCCTCGTCGTGACCACGACGTCCGAGTCGACCGACGGCATGTTCGGCGAGCTGCTCGCGGTGTCGGCGCGGGCGCGCGGCGTGGCCGGGCTGGTGATTGACGCCGGCGTGCGCGACGTCGCCGATATCACGGCGATGGACTTTCCGATCTGGGCCAAGGCGATCAGCGCCCAGGGTACGGTGAAGGCGACGGCCGGATCGGTCAACGTGACGGTGGTCTGCGCGGGGGCACTGGTGCGCCCCGGCGACGTCATCGTCGGCGACGCGGACGGCGTCTGCGTGGTGCGGCGCGAAGCG